>Ga0302325_10008666_pt1 | contig 22319 bp, 17 predicted proteins | sample Palsa_T0_2_FD_201948 | JGI IMG/M metagenome (GOLD analysis project Ga0302325, IMG submission 201948) | Peat permafrost microbial communities from Stordalen Mire near Abisko, Sweden - Palsa_T0_2 | ecosystem: Environmental > Terrestrial > Soil > Palsa > Peat permafrost | place: Sweden: Abisko...
AGGTCAATGGCGTCGTAGATATGGCGCAGACCGCGGGTTTCTACCTTGGGCTTCAGTAGATTGTTGAGCTCCAGGATGATGGGCGCGGGGTTGGCTCCGGGAGCCAGGTCTAGGTGGCGCTGCGCGAGCTGTTCGAGGCTGACCGAGCCGGGGTCCGAGCTGAGGAGGAATTCGTAAAGTGCTACGTCGTCAGTGAAGCCCTCCGGGTTCCAGCCCTTCTCCATGAGCGGCAGCAAAGAACGCTTGATGTCGAGGCTGATTTTCGGGGCGTCGGGGTTCTCGATCCAGTCTTTGAGCCCGTCGAGCGGCGCGGTGCGGATTTCACCGGGTTCCCAGCAGATGGTGCAGGGGTCGGCAATGACGAAGGCGGCAGGCTCGGTGGGTACGGCTTCCAGGGGCTGGATGTTGATCGCGCGGGTGTCTTCAGTGGGGCCAAGCTCGCGAAGCAGGCTGTGAAATTCGAGTTCCTTATAAATTTGCTTGAGGGCGGGAAGGTCGGGAGTCGCAACAGCCAGGGTTTCCAGGTCGATGTCGAGGGGGATGTTGGTCTCGATGGTAGCAAGCTGCTTCGAGAGCATGATGCGGTCGCGATTATTCTGTAAACTTTCGCGGTACATCTTGCGTTGAACCTCGGCGGCGCGGTCAAGCGCGGCTTCCACGCTTCCGAATTGCGCGATCAGGTCGATCGCCCCTTTATCGCCAACGCCGGGAGCGCCAGGGATGTTGTCCACGGCATCGCCCTTGAGGGCCAAAAGGTCTGCCACCTGGCTGGGCTCGACCCCCATGAACTCCTTGACCTTGGCGGCGTCATACCAGGTATCGTCTTTGGCCGGATTGAGCATCGAGACGCGGTCGTTGACCAGTTGGAGCATGTCCTTGTCGCTGGAAACGATCACTACTTGGTAACCTTGTTCCGCAGCCCGACAGGAAAGGGTGCCGATCACATCATCCGCCTCGTATCCGGGGAATTCGAGGATCGGTATGCGCATGCATTCAAGCAACCGGCGAACGTACGGAATTTGTTCCTTGAGGTCGTCCGGCATGGCGGTGCGGTTCGCCTTGTATTCAGCAAATTGTTGTTCGCGAAGCGTTGGACCGATACTTTCGAAAACTGCTGCCATATGCCGGGGATCAAAAGACTTACTGAGTTTGCGCAGCATGTTGTTGAAGATCAACACTGCCTCAGTGGGAAGACCGGTTGACGTCCGCATGGGTGGGGCGGACATACGCGCGCGTGCATGATAGGCGCGGAAGATGAAACCGTAGGAATCGATGAGGAATAAACGCTGGTCCAGCACTGGATCATTCTACCAACGGACTAACTCTACAAAGTGTTGTATTTTCGCCACAGTATACGCAGTACATTTATTGAAACGGAATGGGTTACGGATCGGCTGTTAGATTGCACACCATACCATCCAATGATCTATGAAACGACGATTCAACGTCCGGTTGAGTTGAGTGGAGTTGGGTTACACACGGGGGTTCCCGTAAAGATCAGGGTGACCCCCGCGCCGGTATCGACTGGCCTGGTTTTCCTGCGCACCGACCTCGATAATTTTCCGATTCCCGCGAGTTGGCGGCACGTGGCGAAGGTGAGCTACGCGACGAGTTTGATGCGCCAGAGCGTGCTGATTTCAACGACGGAGCACCTGCTGAGCACGTTCTACAGCTTGGGAATCGACAACGCGTTTATCGAGATCGATAACCTGGAAGTTCCGATCCTGGATGGCAGCGGGTTGCCCTTTGTGGAAGCGATCCGTGAGGCAGGGCTGCGCCAATACCGTCGGAAACGGAAATATCTGCGGATCCGCCGGCCGATTTCGGTGGAGGACAAAGGCAAGCGAATCACGATTCTTCCGGACGACCGGTTCCGCCTGACCTGCGATGTGCAGTTCGATCATCCGATGGTGGGGCGGCAGGGCCTGGAAATGGATGTGACGCCGGAGAAATACTCGGTGGAACTGGCTCCCGCGAGGACATTTGGGTTCGAGTATGAGCTAGCGCAGATGCGGGATATGGGTTTGATTCGCGGAGCGTCGCTCGATAATGCGGTGTGTTTCGACCGGACTGGTGTGTTGAATCCGGGTGGACTACGGTTTCCGGACGAGCCGTGCCGTCACAAGGCTCTGGATTTGATTGGCGATTTGGCTTTGCTCGGTAAACCGCTCCTGGGACACGTGATTGCCGAACGCGCGGGCCACGCAATGCACGCGGCGCTGGTAACACGCATTATGGGCGACCCTTCGGTGTATGAGATTCTTACGTTTGACCAACTAGCGTCGCGGGTAGCGTTGGCGCTCATCTCCTAACAGTGGCAGCCAAAAAGAAAAAGAAGTTCGAGGCTGGGAAAGAAGTGCGTGCGATTGCGCGTGAGCGGGTGGGCACCGTGAAGCCTTCGCGCGTGATTCCGCCGAAGAAGCCGAAGTATCGGCAGCCGCCCGAAACGGAAGACCTATGACGAAATTGATTTTGTTGTTGCTCGCAGCCGGTTTGAGCGATTCGCAGATTTCCAGCGAAAAACTCGCCGAGCGGATGAAGACGGGCAAACCGCTCGTGATCCATACCGGGTTCGCCGTGCTGTACCGAAGCGCGCATATCGCGGGTACCGTTTATGCGGGGCCAGGGTCGAAGCCTGAAGGTCTCGAGGATTTGAAAAAGCTCGTTGCCAACGAACCGAGAGACCGGGAGATCGTGATCTATTGCGGGTGCTGTCCTTGGGAGAAATGTCCGAATATTCGCCCCGCGTTTGCGGCGCTGCATGACATGGGTTTCACCAAGGTCTCGGCGCTCTACGTCCCCGAAAATCTGGCCAAGGATTGGATCGACAAGGGCTTTCCGACTGACAAGCGGGCAGCTCAGTGATCACCGATCTCGTTCAGATACGCATGCTGGGCGAGAAGAAGCGCGACGAAAACGAACGATTCCGGAAGCACATGAAGTCGCGGGATTACTCGGATCGGATTTTGCGGCGGCTTGGCGAAGAAATTGAAGACCAGATCGATTGCACTGCTTGCGCGAACTGCTGCAAGGTGGCCACCACACAGGTTACCGATCGCGATATTGAGCGGATTGCGAAGCATCTAAGAATTACCCCTGACCGGGTGATCGCTGAGTTCACGCAGCCCGATACGGAAGAAGGCGGCCGCAATCTGAAGTGGGAAAAAGGTACGGGCTGCGTATTCCTGGATGGGAAGTTGTGCAGCATCTACGACGCCCGGCCGGACATTTGCCAGCGCTATCCGCACATCATCCGCGGCACAGGTTCCATCGCCAGCCGCATGTGGAGTTTTGTCGACCGCGCCAGCGTTTGCCCGATCGTCTATAATTCCCTGGAAAAGTTCAAGGAAGAGTTGAAGTTTCAACGTTAGGGGGAACGGGTATGAAAAGGATCTTTCTGCTGGCCGCGCTGGCGCTCCTGGTAGTTGCTCAAACCTCGGAAGTGAAGACCGCCGAACAGGTCTACAAGAACATCACCGAGCTGAAGGGCACGCCCGCCGACCAGTTGATGCCGGCGATGCAATTCATGGCCGCGTCGCTCGGATATACCTGCAACAACTGCCATGTGGCCGGGAATTTCGAGGCCGATGACAAGCCCGCCAAGAAAACGGCGCGGGCGATGATCGCGATGACCATGTCGATCAATAAGACGGCGTTCCGGGGGCAACTGCAGGTCTCCTGTTACTCGTGCCATCGCGGCGCGGAACGGCCGGTCGCGTTTCCACCGGTTCTGGAGACGGATGCCATGCCTACCCCGCCGGCAACTCCGGCGTCTCGGGTCGCGCCTCCCAGCGCCGATTCGATTATTGAAAAGTATGTGACAGCCTTGGGCGGCGCGGATAACATCAAGAAGATCACAAGCCGCGTGGGAAAAGGTTCGATTTTGGCAGGGGGTAAAGAATCCCCGGTTGAGGTCTACACCAAAGCGCCGAATTTTCGCGTGACCGTCACGCACTCTGGCGACAGCGCTTCCTACACGGCGTTCGACGGCAAGTCGGGCTGGATGGGGAACACAGGCCGGCCGGCGCGCGATATGACGGCGGCGGAATCCATGGCGTCGGGTCTCGATGCGGAGTTTGCGTTGGGCTTGCGGATCAAGGAAATCTTTCCACAACTGCGTGCCGGACGCCCGGACAAAATTGGCGAAACGGCTGTTATTTCTTTGACCGGTACACGCCCAGGGCAGCCACCGGTGCGGTTCTTCTTCGATGCGAATACAGGCTTGCTGGTACGAATGGTCAGATATGCCGAGACGCCGGTTGGAAGGATGCCGGCGCAGATCGATTACGCCGACTATCGGGAGATCGATGGCGTCAAAGTGCCGTACCGCTGGACCATATCGAGGCCCAATGGGCGGTTCACAATTCAGCTCAGCGACGTGAAGCAGAATGTGCCGATCGACGACGCAAAGTTCGTACGCCCCGCGGGCGAGGTGAAATAGCTACTTCACCTTTGGCGGATATTTTTCGATCGACTTGCGAACCATGTCGTCGAGATGATCTTTGATCTTCATCGGGTCGTTCTTTTCCTCGACCGCGATTGCGCGCCAAAGCATTTCATGAGTCTTCGCCTCATGCAGGTCGATAATGAGTGTCCCTTCGGTGTAATGGGTTACGACAGTTCGCGTGCCATACCACCGCCAACCAGCCGGATAACGGTCAATCTCGGTACGGCGGCCTGAGCCCAGCGAATAACGGACATTCAGATCGTGCGGACCTTTGGGCACCTCTTCCATGCCCTTCGCCGCCATATACTTGCGGATCGAAGCCTCGATCAACTTGATGACCAGAGGATTGTTTAAGGAAGGATTCTGGCTGTGTATCTGGCCGGGAATAATCGCGAAGGTCTTGAAGTCCGAGAAATCATGAGCTTCGTCGAATTCCATCGTAACTTTCTGGCCCTGGACGGCCAGGGGCAGGCTGACGATCAACAGGAGGATTCGACGGAGCATCTGTTAGAGCATACTACCGGGGCCCGCATGACGGGCGCCCGTGTCGCCGAGGACTGAGTTCTAAGGCTGCAAGTCGTCCAGGAATTCTGAGGCGGGTTTGACCCCGGTTACCAGGAGATAGTCTCGAGCGCGGGTGCAGGCTACGTAGAGTAAGTGGCGCTCGGTCGCGTAGACCTCTTCGAGGTCTGCGTCGTCGCCTATGGTCTGGATACGCTCCTGCGAGGGGATCACTTCATCGTCGCAGGCCATCACCACGACTGTTCGGAATTCCAAGCCTTTGGCTAGGTGCATAGTGCTGATGTAGGCGTGGCCAGTTGTGGTTTCGAAGTTTTCGTCCAAGACCTTGAAGGGGATTTTGGCGGCAAGTAGAGCCTGGCGGGCTCGTTCTAGTTGTGCGTCCCCGCGGACGAAGACTCCTATCTCTTGGGGTTGGCTTGCTTGTTTGATCAGCCACTCGGAGACGAAGCGGATTTCGGCATCTTCGGAGCTGAGCGTTTGAATTTCAGGCGGAGGTCCGTTGAACGTGGAGACGGTGCCGCCGCGCTTTTCGGTATTGCCGTCTACGTCTGAGAGTTCGGGACCTAGCAGGCGATCTGCTCGACTGCGGATCTGGTGCGATGTGCGGTAGTTGATTCGGAGGGTGAACGAACGGCCGCGGATGTCGACGCCGAGAGACTTCCAGGAGAAGGGCTGCTGGAAGATGCGCTGACCCAGATCGCCGGCGAAGAAGAGTTGTTTCGTTGTCAGTGCCGCGAGAAAGCGGAGTTGGGCGATACCGATGTCCTGGGCTTCGTCAACCACCACGAAATCAAAGGCGTTGGATTTCTTTTCCGAGAGTTTGGTGAAGAGACCCGACCATGTGAGCAAGCCGGCGCTACGCACACGGTCGAAGATGGACCACAGAACAGCGCGCTGCTTTTCGTTCAGGCGGGTTTTGCGACCCAGACGCGTTACGTCGCGGTAAGACTCCCATGATGTAAGCTGCCATGCATCGACGATCGGGGCGACCGTCATCGACCTGGACGATGAAGTCGGGCAGGTACTTGCGCTGCTGGGAACCGTAGCGATAGGGGACTTCTAGGCCGAGGTTGTGGTTCTTGACGTAAGAGCGGACTTTGGGGTGGGCCTCGGCTACGCGGCAGAATTCGCCTTCCCAATCGCTGTCGAGGATGATCCAGTTGATATGGGAACGCCGGGAATCGGTTTCCCAGCGGTCGAGTTTCGAAGTGTTGAACTTGACGTGGCGGGTGGAGCCGGTGGGGTTGTAAGGGTCGAGGATGGCTTTGACAGGGCGTTCGCCTACGAACTTGCGGTTGATTCCAGCAATGATTTTGTTGCAAGCCGCATCCGCTAGGGTTTTGTATTTGAGTTGCGCGGGGAAGGTGCCGCCTTTACAGACGAGATATGTGTCGAGCCATTCTTTGGTGACACGCTTCAGTTGGCCGAAGAGGTTGAGCTTGGCGTCCTCACCGGGGTCACGCCAGCGATAGAGGATCAAGTACGAAGTGAGTTCATAGAGGACTTGGGAGGGGCGAATGTCGCCGGTGTGAACGAGATTGAGGTTGGCGGCTTCGCCGATGATGCCGGAGTTGAGGGTGTCGGTGGCGCCGACCAGGTCGGGGGTTAGTTCCAGGATGGAATCGGCGTTGAAGTCTGCTGAGATGCGCTCCTCAGGGAGCTCGACGCGATAGCCTTCGACGCGAGGGAAACGGATTTCGAGGGCGTCGCGTTCGGGGCGGACTGCTTTGACCTGGATGGTTTCGCGGGGGGCCTGCGGGGTGACGATAACGGGCTTGGCTGTGAAGTCGAAGGGGATGCCCAGGACGTCGGCGTATTCTACGTTGAAGAGGCCGTTTTCGTTGAGTTCATAGGACTGGCGGCGTAGAGCGCGGCCAATGACCTGTTCGCAGAGGAGCTGGGTGCCGAAGGCGCGGACGCCGAGTGACGGTATTGGCGTCCCAACCTTCGGTGAGCATCGAGACGGAGACGACGCAACGGACGGCTCCGCCGAGCTGGCCGAACTTGCCTACTCCTGCCGGAACCATCTCTCGCCCATCGTCCGCCGCTCTTCCGCCAGAAACTTCGCCGGAATCCGGGAACACTCCGGCGCAGGCACGCGAATCTTCTCCCAGTCCTCACAGCCGATCCAAGCCTCGTAAAAGAATCCCCGCTTCCCGAACGGCGTACTCATCAGCCAGAGCGCCCCGCCGCTCACCGCCAGCATCGGCCGGATGGCCATATACAGGTCATCGCTCACCCGCGCCGCCTCATCCACCAGCAGCAGCGATACCGCCGAAAACCCGCGAATTGTCGCCTCCGTCCCCGGTAGCCCGATAATCCGCGACCCGTTCGGAAACACCATGGAAATATCGTTGTCCCCGTCGCCTTTGGTCTTGATCTTCAGCCGCCGCGCGAACCCCTCGGCCTTCCGCACGAACTCCCCGCTCTGCCGCGCCGAAGGACTCACCACCACCGACAGGCTCTCCGCAACGCCAACCGCTTGGTGCACCGCCTTAGCCGCTGCAATAGTCGATTTGCCCCACTGCCGCGTACAATTCAAAATCCCCCGCCGGATGTCGCCGGAAAGCACCCGCGTCTGTTTGAAATCCGGCGTAAACCCGAGGTTGGCCTTCACCCAATCCGCCGCATCGTGCAAAGGCGCGACAATCCGAGGCTCGACAATTCGCGGAGACTCCTGGCTTTCATCTGAGCTATACACCTCAAAGCCTACACCAGCCACCCACCGCCAACCGCAATCCCAAACCCGACGATCCGCGCTATCCCAAAGAAACAAATTAGCTTACCCGCACACTGCGAACCCCCAACCCACCGTGACCGTGACCTTCTACCTTAGCGCCTCACTGTCCGCCGTGGCGCAGACTCTCAGTCTGCCGCGCCGAGACTCATCTCGGCGCTTGGTGCTCAGTCCCGCAACCGGTCACAGACAAACATTCTCTGAAAACAAACCACTTAACCCCATTTCCCGCAGTCCCCCACTTTTCCCTCCGCTATATTCCAATCAGGAAAGCAAACCGAATGGAAAACATCTCAAAACGAGCCGCCGCCTCCCGCGCGAACGGCGCCAAATCGCGCGGACCCCCGTACGAGTGCGGGCCGTCAACGCTCCTCTCTCAACGCAATCCGGCATGGTTACTTGTCGAAATGCGTGGTCCTTGATTCAGAAGACAAGGACCTCTTCAAGGCCCATCACGAACACTACATCAAGACATTCAATCCCACCGATGGCGTGGAAGACGATCTGGTCGAAGAAATGGTCTCGTCCGCATGGCGTTTGGGCCGCCTACAGGCCGTCGAAACTGCCCTGTTCAAAAAAGCATTCGAAAAAAGCCCCGGCTTAGCCGGAGCTTTCTCCGAACTCGCGGCCAACAACGAGTTTGCCCTGGTCCACCGCTACCAATCCAGCATCCACCGCATGTTCCAGCGCTCCTTCAAAAACCTCATCCTGGTCCGCCAGTTCAAAGCACAGGAAGGAATCGAACCCGAAGAAGATTTAATACCAAACGAACCCGAGCGAGAGTCGCCAAACGAACCCAAGCAAGATTTACCAAACGAACCTAGCCCGGGCTCGTCTGCCACCCCCCAAGCCGATCGCAACCCCCGAAATGACCCGTCGTTTCAGCCTAAGCAGGTAGGCCGAAGGTCCTGCATCCAGCTATTGGATGAGATCAGGAGGGAGCAGGGGCTGCTGTAACCGTCGAAATTCCAATTGCCCACCACCGTGACACCACACCTGCGCCCAGCAACGCGGTCGGAGCCGCGCGCGAAAGCAAGCGGACTTCGGGCGGCCATGAGAAAAATCAAAATCGTAAAGCGATGTGGCAGCAAAGCTTTGGCAGCAAAGCTTGACAACCGCGATTCACTTGCCCTAGACTTCCATGCCATGATCGCGCGAAAACTATTGCCAGTAGTCCTCCTCGTGTTCGCGTCCCTGGCATTCGGACAACCCACGTTCGAAACTGCCCTGAAAAATCTCAAATTCCGCAACATCGGACCCGCCCAAATGGGTGGACGCGTCGATGATCTCGCCATTGTCGAATCCGATCCTCGAATCATCTACGTCGGAGCCGCGGCCGGGGGCGTATTCAAAAGCGTCAACGGCGGCGAGACCTGGAAAGCGATTTTCGAGAATCAGCCGAATCCTTCGATTGGCGATTTGGCGCTAGCGCCATCGAACCCTTCGATCCTGTACGTAGGCACCGGTGAGCCGAATAATCGGCAGAGCGCGTCTTGGGGAGACGGCGTTTACAAAACCATGGATGGCGGCGTCACTTGGACCCATATCGGCTTGAAGGAATCCTCGCACATCGGACGCATCGTAGTGCATCCCACGGATCCCAACACGCTGTGGGTTGCCGCGCAGGGCGATCTCTGGGGTCCCAACAAAGAGCGCGGCGTCTACAAGAGCACCGATGGCGGCGCCACTTGGGCACTCACGCTGTCCGTGGATGAGAACACCGGCGCCAACGATATCGCTATCGATCTGCAAAGCCCGAACATTCTTTACGCGAGCATGTACCAGCGCCGGCGAACCGCCTTCGGATTCTATGGCGGCGGCCCGGGCAGCGGAGTTTATCGATCGACCGATGGCGGCGTCCATTGGACCAAACTGACCCACGGCCTTCCGCCGAAAGGCGACCTCGGCCGCATCGCTCTGGATATTTATCGAAAGAATCCGAACATCGTTTATGCCGAAGTACAGCATGAGACGCTGGGCGGAGTTTACCGCTCTGAGGACAAGGGCGAAACCTGGACACGGATGAGCGATACGAATCCGAGGCCTTCGTACTTCAGCCAGATTCGCGTCGACCCGAATAACGATTTGAAGATCTGGCTCGGCGGCGTCAATATCTACAATTCCGAAGACGGCGGCAAGACGTTCACGCAGAACCGTTTCGAACGCGTTCACAGCGACGTTCACGCCATCTGGATCGACCCCTCCAACTCCGACCATATGTTGATCGGAAACGACGGCGGCGTGTGGTCGACGCACGATAGCGGGCGCGCCTGGAGGCATTTCAATAATATTTCCCTTGCCCAGTTCTACGAAGTCGCGTTCGATTTTCAGAAGCCATATCGCGTCTGCGGCGGCCTACAGGACAACTATTCGTGGTGCGGACCCAGTTCCACCGCGCAACGCCAGGGAATCGGGAACGAGGACTGGTTTTCAGTGCAAGGCGGCGATGGATTTTACAACCGCATCGATCCGAACGATCCGAATACCATTTACGCCGAGTCACAGGACGGCAATTTGAGCCGGCGCGATCTACGCTCGAGCGAAGCGCGATCCATCAGACCGCTGGAGCCGAACGATCAGGCGCCCCGCTACCGGTTCCAGTGGAATTCGCCGATGATGATTTCGCCGCACGATTCGAAGACCATCTACTACGGCGGAAATCACCTATTCAAATCGACCGACCGCGGCGATACCTGGCAGGTGCTGGGCGAGGATCTGACTTCGGGCGCGGACCGGAACAAGCAGACCATCTTCGGCTTGCCCGTCAATGAACACACGCTTTCCCGCAACGACGGAGTAGGCGCGTGGCCGTGCATCACCGCGATTGCCGAATCGCCGGTGAAGGCGGGCGTCTTGTGGGTGGGCACCGACGATGGCTATGTCCAGATGACGCGCGATGGCGGCAAGACCTGGACCAATGTGTCAAGCCACTTCATGGGGATGGCGAAGGGAGGCTATGTGAGCCGCATCGAGCCATCGTACAAAGAGGCCGGCACGGCTTACGTTACGTTCGACAATCATCGCAGCGCCGACTACGGAATATACGTTTACGCCACAAAAAATTACGGCGATTCGTTCACGAAACTGACCACCGGCATCCCGCAGGAGGCAGGCACCGTACACGTCGTCCGCGAAGATCCGGTCAATCCGGATTTGCTGTTCGCCGGCACGGAGTTTGGCCTCTTCATGACCTTTGACCGCGGCGTGAGTTGGCACCGGATGAAGAACGGCTTGCCGACGGTTCCGGTTTTCGATATTCAAATTCATCCGCGCGATCATGATTTGATCTTGGCGACCCACGGCCGGGCGGTTTGGATCATGGACGATATCCATGCGCTGGAGGAAATGAACAGCAAAGTGTTGACCAGTGATCTGAAGTTGTTCACCTCCAGGCCGGCAGTTGAATGGAAAATGGCGGACTACCGGGGCTTCTTAGGTTCGGCTGAGTTCTATATGCCGAATGCGCCGAATGGTGTGCTGCTGGACTATTTTTCGAAAACGGCGGGTCCCGTTCGCGTAACGGTGACGGATCAGTCGGGCAAGCAGTTCCGCCGGTTTAACGCGCACGCTGAGGCGGGAGCGGTAACCAGGATCGCGTGGGACCTTCGTTCTGACGCCGTGGTCCCGTTGGAGCCGACCCCGGCCGGTGGCGCCGGCGGAGGACGCGGGGGCGGACGCGGCGGTGGGCGTGGGGGTGCGGCAGGCGGCACCGCCGGAGTCGCCCCTGTAGCCGGAGTTCCCCAAGCTGAAAACCCAGAAGAAGGCGGCGGAGAACTGCAGAACGAGTTTGGGGTGGCGCCTCCGGAAGAACGCCCCGCCGGTGGCGGAGGTGGAGGGGGAGGACGCGGAGGCTTAGCTGCGGGTCTCGGAGTGATGGCCGAGCCCGGAACCTACACCGTCGCGATCGCGCTCGGCGATAAGACTGCTTCGACGACGGTGACCGTTGAACAGGACCCCCGTCTTCAGGTTGCTCCTGGGGATCGCGATAAGCGCCGGCAAACCATCGATACGCTGGTTTCGCTTGCCCGCGAAGCCGATGCTGCGAGAAAGAAGGCAGTGGCGATTCTTGCCTCTCTCACAAGTCTCACCGCAAGCTGGAATCAGCCTGGTGCGCCGCCGGTTCCGGATGCAGTGAAGAAGAGCGCTGACGATCTTCTGGCCCGTTCAAAGACGGTGGCGGCCCGATTCCAGGCGGCAGGTGGAGGAGGACGCGGTGGTGGCGGAGGGGGAGGAGGCGGCGGAGCACCGTATGTCCCACCGCCGGTTACGCAAAAGATTGGCCGGCTCATCAGCGTGATTGACAACTACTCGGGGGCGCCTACGTCATTCCAATTGACCGAAACGCAGGATTGCGCGGCGCAACTGCCAAAAGACGTTGCAGCGTTGAACCAACTCTCCGCGGATTTGCCGAAGCTCAACAAAATGCTGAGCGACGCGGGTGTACTTTATTTCAATGCCGGCACTCAGTAACCCGTTTTGTGTTATCATTCCCGGCAATACCATTAACCACGTTGTTCCGACGCCTTGACGCGCCAGGGATCCTCGTCACTTCCACCATTTTTCTCGGGGCAAACCAAGAATCTTGTGGGGTCTTATGGAAACTTTCAAACGCGTCGGATGTCTGCTCTTCTTTTCGCTTTTTTCAAGCGTGGCTTTGGCTCAAAATACAACCGGCTCATTGTCTGGAACCGTCAAGGACCCAGCCGGAGCCGTGATCGAAGGTGCAAAGGTCGAGATCACCGGTGAAGGCACCGGCGTCGTCACGCAGTTGGTTACCAACAGCGCCGGCGTCTATCGCGCGGCGTTTCTCATTCCCGGAAGCTACAAAGTGCGCATACGGGCTACCGGCTTTTCTACTTTCGAGGAGACAGGCGTTCAGGTGGAACTGGCTCGTGAGCCGAACGTGAATGCAACCCTGAAGGTTGGCGATGTAGGCCAAACCGTCGAAGTCGAGGGAGCTGCTCCAATCCTGACGACCGATTCCGCGCAGTTGAGCACGAATGTACAGGCCGAGAAAGTTGTCGAACTGCCCGGACTTCAAGGAGCGATGGATCGCATGGCGCTCACCTCGCCGGGTGTCGTCATTGGCTTCGGCAATATCAACTCGAACGGGCTCGTCTTTTCGGCCAACGGGCAGCGCGCTCGCTCGAACAACTTCCTGCTCGATGGCCAGGACAATAACGATCCGACGCTCGCCGGTCCGGGATATGGTTTCAGCAACCTGGAAGCGGTCGGCGAGTTCCAGGTGATCACCAATCAGTACAGCGCGGAGTACGGAAGAAACGCGGGCGCGATCGTCAATATTCGTGTCAAATCCGGGACCAATCAGTATCACGGGACGGGCTCATACCTCCACCGCGACGACCAGAACTTCACCGCGCTCGATAACGTTCAACGGGCTACCGGGCTGACGAATCCGCCCAAGTACCTGGATTCAATCCTGGCCGGCCAGTTCGCGGGTCCAATCATCAGAAACAAGCTGTTCTTCAATGTCTGGACGCAGCGCGAATGGATTCGTAAAGTGTCCACTTACATCGGCACCAGTTCCTCCCTGATGCCGACGCCAGCCGGTTTGACCGAGTTGCAAACTTATTTTCCGAATTCAGTCACGCTTGCCAACCTCGTCAAGTACGGCGCTTATTCCATTGCATTGGGCAACCCCCACCCCATCGGCACCCCTGTGATGCAAAACATCACCACGCCGACCGGCTCCACCATCAGCGTTCCATTCTCCCCCATCGAGCGAAGTAATGCGACGCCATCGGACCTCTGGGACGCAGGCTCGCATGTGGATTATCGCCTGTCGGACAAGATCTCGATCACGGGCAAATATTACAATCAGCAAAACGCCACGCAGTACTCGGGGAGCAGCGGGCCGGGTTATTTTATAGGCAGTCCGAGCAATAGTAAACAGGCGGGCGGAAGCTTCATCTGGACCATCACGCCCACGCTTGTGAATGAATTCCGCTTTAGCGTGATCAAGAGCGGCTTCTTCTCGGAAGGCGGTAACACCTTCGGCTTCGACAACCTGACAATGAATATCGCGAATGTGGGGATTACCGGCTATCTCGGCTATGGGCTGGCCTACAATCTGCCGCAATACCGCATGATCAATAGCTATCAATATCAGGACAACGTCAGCAAACAGTTGGGACGCCACTCACTCAAAATGGGCATTCAGTTGATCGACGACTCCATCCCGATCGGATTCCTGCCCAATGTGGACGGCGTCTACACCTTTACCAGTTTCCAGCAATATCTGAATAACACGCCGGCAACTTTCAGCGGCGCCGCAGGCATTGCCACCCAGAAACCGGCGGAATTCGATCAAGCCTATTACATCCAGGACGATTTCCGGATCCGCCCGAATATAACCCTGAACCTGGGCGTGCGCTACGAATACGATGGCCAGCCGATCAATCTCCTCAATCGGGAAACCGTGGCGAGAGAGAGCAACCCCGCCACCGCCATTTGGAATACCTCGCTGCCGCTGGCGGATCGCACTTATGCGCTGCTTAATGCGCCCTCGAAAAATTTCTCGCCTCGCATTGGGTTCGCTTACACGCCGCAGTTCTCGAACGGATTCCTAAGTAAACTCTTCGGCAAGGATGCGACCGTGTTTCGAGGCGGTTACTCCATGGGCTACGATCCGGCGTTTTACAATCTGATGCTCAACGCGCAAACCGCCGCGCCCGTTGTGTTCGCGTATAGCCTTTCCTCGAATATCATTCCGATGCCGTCCAACATCACGGGCGCGAACCTCCAGTCTGTCTATGCGCCTCCAGCCGGCGTAGACCCACGCACGCTCAGCCAGAGCCTCTTCCCCAGCGATTTCAAGAGTCCTTACTCCATCAGTTACTCCTTCGGATTCCAGCGGAGGATCGGCAACAACATGGGCTTTGAGGTCCGCTACGTCGGCACGCAAGGCGTCGATCTGTTCGCAACACGCAATGGGAATCCGTACATCGCCGGCTTCATCAACAATGGTTTCGCCAGCGCGATTCCGGCTGGACTCACCGTTGTTACAAACCCCAATTGCTCAGCGTGTAGCGGCCGGGTGAATCCGAACTATGGCGTCGTGCGCATACGCGACAACAGCGGCCACTCCACCTATAACGGCTTGCAGACTTCTTACAACCTTCGCAACCTGTACCATCAGCTCACGCTCGGGACATCGTTCACCTGGAGCAAGACCATAGACAACATCAGCGAGGTTTACAGCAACACCGGCTATGGCGCCACTGTTCTCGCGCAGGATCCGTTCAATGTCGGTGCGGGTGAACGCGGCCTTTCGAACAACAACGTTCCGCTCGCGCTATCCGTGAACCTGGCTTGGGAAATGCCTTGGCTCAAGGGAAACACCAGTTGGCTCAGGAAGTTCGCTGGGGGATGGACCGTGGGCATGTTTGAAGTTGCCCAGGCCGGACGGCCGTTGACGATTCAGCAGAGCAACACGAGCATCAACCCGCTGGAAGATCCTTCCGCCATTGCCTTGATTGGCGGTGACGCCCAGTTGCGTCCCTTCCTCGCCACGGCCAGTGCGCCGCTAAATAGCGTGGGTGAGTTTTTGGCAAATGGAACCCTCGTCAATCTCGCCAATACCTCGCAGGTGGTGTCTTTCTCCAGCGTCCACTGGATCGAAAACACCTTGGCGGCCGACAAGTATTTCGGCACGCCTTTTGGAGTTGCGCGCAATACCCTCTCCGAACCCGACCTCCAAACATTGGACCTCTCGGTCTATAAGAACTTCGCCATCCGCGAAGGCCTTCACATTCAAGTCCGCGGCGAAGCCACCAACGCCTTCAATCATCCGACCTTCAGCACCGGCATGAATCTGGCCGTGGATACGGCGACCGCAACGACGTTCCTGAATCCCAAAGCCATCGAAACGGCGCCCCGCGTCATTCGTTTAGGCGTGAAGATCATTTTTTGATTAGGCCCACAAGCAGCGCACTCTTTCGCCCCGGCTTCAGAGCCTGAAGGCGCTAGGGTGCGCTGAGCGTCCCCGCCGTTGTAGCACGGTGAAACGTTTTCTGGTATTAGTTGTCGCATGCGTTGGATCGCTTCTTTGGCGTTACTCGTTCTCAGCACCGGCAGTTTGTTTGCGGCGCCAGCGTTGACTGCCGATGAAAGCGCCATCCGCCAACTGATCCAGCGTTACGTGGACGCCCGCAATCGAATGGACCAGGCGGCCTTACGCGAGCTCTTCACCGAGGATGCGGACCAATTGGTATCGACGGGCCAGTGGCGAAGAGGGTTGGACAATTTGCTTCAAGGCGCGATGGCAAGCTCCAAGAAAGAGAACAGCAAGAGTTCGGTAACCGTGGAGTCTGTGCGAATGCTGGGTAAGGAGAGCGCCATCGCTGATGGCCGCTATGAGACCTCGACCGCCAATCCCTCGGCGCCACGCAAGATGTGGTCAACTTTCGTCCTGCAGCGCATCGGAACGGGTTGGAAGATAGCGGCCATCCGCAACATGCTGCCAACTCCCGCGGCTCCTTAAATTGTTCGCCGCGGGCAGAGATTTTCTAAGGATGTCAGCAACTAAGCTCAGGCGATGAAATCACCGGTCTGCATCCGCATTTCCCTTGTTCTGGCGGCTTTGTTACTGTCCGGTTGCCGTACTCCCCCACCCGCTGTGGAAAAAGCGGAATATGTCGACTCCGATGCCTGCGCGGATTGCCACAGTTCCATCGCCAGCACTTATAGCAAGACCGGAATGGCCCGCGCGTTCGACACCCCTAGCTCAGCCGACACGCCGCTCGTCGCCGGCGCGAAGAATGACTTTTATCATCTCCCTTCCAACACCCATTTCCAGATGCTGCGGCGCGGCAATGACTTCCTTCAACGCCGCTGGCAGGTAGACTCGGACCACCGCGAAACCAACGTCGATGAACTGAAGGTCGATTACGTCATGGGCTCAGGGAACCACGTCCGGACATACCTTCACCGCACAGCGCGCGGGACCTTGATCGAACTTCCCCTCGCCTGGTATCCGGTAAACGGTGGAACCTGGGCCATGAATCCAGGCTTCGATAGCGCCCACCTCGTAACACGCCGAACGGTCGCCTACGGTTGCATGTTCTGCCACAACGGGTATCCGAAGGTTCCCGCCCATAGCGAAGAGCCACTCTACCCGGCACAACTGCCCAACGGCATCGATTGCCAGCGCTGCCACGGTCCCGGCTCGCAACACGTCAAGGCCGCGCGTAGTGGCTCCGTGCCTCTCGCCGGCACCATCGTCAATCCCGCGCGCCTGAGTCCGGAACGCCAAATGGAAGTCTGTATGCAATGCCACCTTCAAACCACTGCCGAGAGCTTGCCATCCTCCCTGCGCCGGTTCGGACGCGAGCCGTTCTCCTACACCTCCTCCGAAGCTCTTGATGATTTTCAACTCTATTTCGATCGCGCGGGCGGCCCGCGCAGCAGTGGCCGGTTTGAGATCGTGAGTTCCGCCTACCGTTTGCGGCAATCACAATGCTTTCTCAAGAGCGCCGGCAAGTTGGTCTGCGAAACCTGTCACAACCCCCACAATATTCCCCGCGGCCAGGAAGCCATCACGCACTACGATACCGTTTGCCGAAGCTGCCACGGCGCAGCTATCGATGCCTTGATTAGCAGTGGCAAGCATGCTGCCGTCAGCGATTGCGCCAGCTGCCACATGCCGAAGAGACACACCGACGACGTACCTCTCGCCGTCATGACGGACCACCTGATCGAGCGTCCCAAGGCATCTGCGAAAGCGGCTGCCGGGAGCGAGCCCTATCGCGGCGAGGTCGTCCCTTACTACCCTGCTCATCCACGCAAAGACGATGGCTTGATCGTCGCTGCTGCGCAAGTGATCAACAACAGCAACCTCCCCGCCGGCATTCCTCTCCTGGCGGACGAGGTCGCGAAAGCTTCACCCATCGCGGAGGCTTATATCGTTCTCGGCGATGCTTACCGTCATAACCACCAGCCCGCCCAGGCTGCTTCGGCCTATGAACAGGCAGCCAGGAAGGATCCCTTTTCCGCCCGCGCGCTGCGTAGTTGGGGTATCGCGCTGAAGGAATCCCGAGACCTTGCGGGCGCTGCACAGGTTCTTCAAAAAGCCGTCCGGGATATGCCCAACGATCCCGAGAACTGGCATGAACTCGGGTTGCTCGATTCCCAAGCAGGCCGCCCCGCCGAGGCCATCGTCGAATTACGCAAGGCAATTCAACTCGACCCCGATCTGGTCTCGGCTTATAACAACCTCGGAGGCAACCTCGCGATAACAGGACAATTGGATGAAGCCGAGGCGTCGATGCGTGAGGCCGTGCGGATTGACCCTTACTCTGCCTTGGCCCACCTAAACTTAGGTAAGATAATCGGGGAAAAAGGCAGGATTGCCGAAGCCGCGGTCGAGGTCGGTGAAGCCGTGCGGCTCGATCCGAAGCTGGTGGAGGCGCAAACGGTGCTGGGACAGCTTCGAGCTTTACAGGCAGGTGCCAACCGATAGCAGGCAAGTTCCATCAACATTCCTAGACAAAGTATCGGATTAGATATAATCTAATTCATTGATGGACGCCGAGACGATCAAACAGTCCCTGGAAGGCAGCGGCTTGCGGTGTACTCCGCAACGCTATGCGGTAATGGCGTTCTTGATGGGAGTCAACAGGCATCCAACAGCCGCGGAAATCTTCGAAGCTGTGAACCGCCTGGATCCGCGGTCTTCAAGGGCCACCACCTATAACAACCTACGGGACTTGGTGCAGGCTGGTCTGGTGCGTGAAGTGGCAGTCGAAGGCCGTTGCGCGCGATTCGATGCCAAGGGAATACAGCATCACCACTTCGTCTGCGACCGTTGCGGCAATGTTGAAGACATCGAATGGTATGACGTGCCCAAACCGGCCGCGGGCTCCCTCGGTAAGCGCGTTGTTCGCGAATGCGAACTCATTTTCCGGGGTCTCTGCGCGAAGTGCGCCCCGAAGCATCGTTCCAGTTAAGTGTTCTATGCATTTTTTTTGACTAATTCACAAGGAAGAGGAATCAACGTATGGAGAAACAATTTGAAACCGCGGTGGGAGAGCCGATTCCCGAAAATCAGGCGCAAAACGGGACCGGCGAAGCCAAGTGCCCCTTCTCATCCGGCTCTCGCTCACACGCCAAGGCCGGGGTCGTTCCGAGCAACGCATCCTGGTGGCCCAATCAACTGAACCTGAAGGTCCTGCACCAACACTGCCCGCTCTCCGATCCCATGGGAGGGGACTTCAACTACGCTGAGGAGTTCAAAACCCTGGACCTCCACGCCGTTATCAAAGACCTCCATGCTTTGATGACCACGTCGCAGGATTGGTGGCCCGCGGACTACGGCCACTATGGGCCGCTCTTCATCCGTATGGCGTGGCATAGCGCGGGCACCTACCGCATTGCTGACGGCCGCGGTGGCGGCGGCTCCGGATCGCAGCGTTTCGCGCCCCTCAATAGCTGGCCGGATAACGTGAGTCTCGACAAAGCGCGCCGGTTGCTCTGGCCGATCAAGCAAAAGTACGGCAAGAAACTCTCCTGGGCCGACCTGATGATTCTGACCGGCAACGTGGCTCTCGAATCCATGGGACTCAAGACCTTCGGCTTCGGCGGCGGACGTCCGGACATCTGGGAGCCGGAAGAGGACATCTACTGGGGCCCCGAGACTAAGTGGCTCGACGACGAGCGCTACCGCGGTGACCGCCAGCTCGATAACCCCCTCGGCGCTGTTCAAATGGGACTCATCTACGTGAACCCGGAAGGTCCCAACAGCCGGCCCGATCCAATCGCCGCTGCCAGGGACATCCGCGAAACCTTCGCCCGAATGGCGATGAATGACGAAGAAACAGTTGCCCTCATCGCCGGCGGACACACTTTCGGCAAGGCCCACGGCGCCGCCGAACCCAGCACCTATATGGGTCCGGAACCGGAGGGCGCGTGTATCGAAGATCAGGGCTTTGGCTGGATCAACACGTTCGGCGCCGGCGCAGGCCCACACGCGATCACGAGCGGTCTCGAGGGCGCATGGACCACCAACCCGATCAAATGGGACAACAACTATTTCGACAACCTGTTTGCCTATGACTGGGAACTCACCAAGAGCCCTGCCGGCGCGCAGCAATGGATTCCCAAGAACGGAGCGGCGGCAGGCACCGTACCGGACGCCCATGATCACTCGAAGAAGCATGCCCCGATCATGTTCACCACCGACCTCGCACTGAAGCTCGACCCGGAATACGAAAAGGTTTCGAAGCGCTTCCACGAGAACCCGGCCGAATTTGCCGACGCTTTCGCTAAGGCTTGGTTCAAATTGACGCACCGCGACATGGGCCCGGTGTCCCGCTACCTCGGCCCGCTCGTTCCCGAGGAGCCGTTGATCTGGCAGGACCCAATTCCCGCTGTAGATCATGACTTGATCGGTGAGCCGGAAATTGCCGCGCTCAAGGCCAAGATCCTCGCATCAGGGCTTTCCATTTCCCAACTCGTTTCGACGGCCTGGGCGTCGGCCTCCACCTTCCGCGGCAGTGACAAGCGCGGCGGTGCGAACGGCGGCCGCATTCGCCTGTCCCCCCAAAAGCATTGGGAAGTCAACGAGCCAACCGAGCTGGAGAAGGTTCTCACTGCGCTGGAAGCAATTCAGAAGGACTCCAAACAGAAGGTCTCTCTCGCCGACCTGATCGTTCTTGGCGGTTGCGCAGCCATCGAAGCGGCAGCGAAGAAGGCCGGTCACGACGTAACAGTTCCCTTCTCGCCCGGCCGCACGGACGCCTCGCAAGAGCAGACCGACGTTCATTCCTTCGTCGTACTGGAGCCTGCCGCGGACGGGTTCCGCAACTACGCCCGCAAGGGACATGAAGGTTCCGCCGCCGAGCTACTGGTCGATCGGGCGAACCTGTTGACCCTGACCGCCCCTGAAATGACGGTTCTCATTGGCGGCCTGCGCGTCTTGGGCGCAAACTTCGCCCATTCCCAAAACGGTGTTTTCACCAAGCAGCCCGAGTCCTTGACGAACGATTTCTTCGTCAACCTGCTCGACATGAGGACGAAGTGGCATAAGTCCGCCACATCGGCGGGTACATTAGAGGGCCGCGATCGGACGTCGGGCGAACTTAAGTGGACGGGCACCGTCGTTGACCTTGTCTTCGGCTCCAACTCCCAACTCCGTGCTCTCGCGGAAGTCTACGCATGCAGCGATTCGCAGTTGGCGTTCGTAAAAGACTTCGTGGCTGCCTGGAATAAAGTGATGAACCTGGATCGCTTCGACCTCGCCTGAGTCCGCGAAACAAACCAAAGGGCAGGACTGGCAATCCTGCCCTTTGGCTCGCACCGCCGCCGGAGACGGTTCCGGACCTGCACTAACAAGTCCCATCCGCCAATAACGAAAATGCCCGTATTATTGCGAAACCTTTAGCTTTTTCACCAGAACCTTCGAGTTCCGTCCGCTAAGGTCGTATTTCTCGCGGCGGCCCAGCGGAAGGTCCCCAGGCGTGCCTTCGGCAAAACCGCCCTTCGACTGGAAGTACGTAAACGTTTGCGTCGATAGAGCGATCAATTCATTCAGGCCGATTTCGCGAGCCTTGTTTTCGACAAATTGAATCATCTTCCGGCCGATACCCTGATTCTCGTGCGACGGATTGACGAAAAGACTAGCCAGTTCGCCCTGCCCCTGCTCGAGATAAACATGCAACGCCACGCACGCAACCGGGTTCTTGTCGATCTCGAAGATATAGTAATCCGCCAGGCTCTTCTCAATGTCGCTACCCGTCCGCCGGACCAACTCTTCGGCTTCCACCGCCTTCTTGGTCAACTGCAGGATTGCCCGTATATCCTTCTTCTTCGCCGGCCGGATCTGTTCGTATTCGTTCGCGTAAATCAGCGTGCCAATGCCCTCGCTAGAGAACACTTCAGCCAGCAGCCCTTCGTCCTCGCGGCCATTGACAATGTGGACCCGATTGACGCCCGCCGCGCAGGCGGCAATCGCGTGGTGCGCCTTCGAAACCATCTCCGGGACAAATCCCCCGGGCGCCGATTGCAAAAGTTTCTGTAAATCCGCTACCAGCATCTGGCGAATGAGTTGATCGTTGTACCGCAAGCCATCCTGTGTTGTGATGAAAATTAACTTTGCCGCCTTCAAAGCTTCCGCCGTCGCGACCGCGATGCTGTCGGAGTTGGCGCGGTACGTCTTACCGTCGCCATCGAAGCCGAGTGGCGGAACCACCGGAACGATACCCTGATTCAACAATGTTTGCAGAAGTTCGATATCTACTCGCTCCACCTTCCCGGTGAACAGTTGATCGACCCCATGGATGATTCCCAGCGGATGCGCCACGATGGCATTCGTGCACGCCGCGCGCAAGTCATTAGCCGAGAGACCTTGCAGAATCTCGTGCGTGACCCGGTTTGCGGCTTCTATGGCGAACTGCAACGTGGCAGCGTCGGTCACGCCCGTACCGTCGAGGTTGGACGCTTGGATTCCCTGCTTCCCGGCGAGAGTCTTGATTTGTTCCGCCGCCCCATGAACCAGCACCACGCGGATGTTCAAGGAACGCAGCACTGCTACGTCGAGCAGGATGTTGGCGAAGTTCTCCTCAGCGACGATGCCTCCATCCACGGCAAGGATGAAGG
>Ga0302325_10008668_pt1 | contig 22317 bp, 18 predicted proteins | sample Palsa_T0_2_FD_201948 | JGI IMG/M metagenome (GOLD analysis project Ga0302325, IMG submission 201948) | Peat permafrost microbial communities from Stordalen Mire near Abisko, Sweden - Palsa_T0_2 | ecosystem: Environmental > Terrestrial > Soil > Palsa > Peat permafrost | place: Sweden: Abisko...
CCTGGCGGAGGATGGAGCCGGCGGGGGTCCAGAGGATGAGTCCGGGCCCCACCTCGTCATCGATCACAAAGAGCCGCAGGTCTCGGCCGATCTTGCGATGGTCGCGCAATTTGGCCTGCTCCAGGCGCTCAAGGTACTGGGCCAGCTCTTCCTTGGTCGGGAAGGCCGTCCCGTAGATGCGCTGGAGCTGTTTGTTATGCTCATCGCCGCGGTGGTAGGCGCCGGCTATGGAAAGCAGTTTGAAGGCCTTGATCTTGCTCGAATAGCGCACGTGGGTTCCGGCACACAGATCGACAAATTCGCCGTTCTGGTAGAACGAGATTTTCTCGTCCACTGGAATATCGGCCAAACGGCCCAGCTTGTAGCGCTCCTGTCCGATGCCGCGGATGATTTCGACGGCCTCCGGACGGGTGACTTCGCGGCGGACGAACGCCTGATTCTCGTCGATGACCTTTTTCATCTCAGCCTCGAGTCGGGCGAGGTCATCGGTGGTCAGCTTGTGCTCCAGGTCCACGTCGTAGTAAAATCCGGTATCGGTCGGGGGGCCTATGTCCAGTTTGGCGTCCGGAAAGAGACGAAGGAGGGCCGTGGCCAGCACGTGGGAGGACGAGTGGCGGAGTTCTTCGAGTTGGGTCATGGACATGACGAAATTAGAGTTTTAAATACGCCTGAGATATTGACAGGGCTGGGGGTTCTGGTCAGGTTCGCATCGTGAATGCGATGGCGACGTTGAATCTCGCTGAGGGCGATTTCCCCGTGGAAATTACGCTTTCCTCGGGCGACAAGTATCTGGTGCCCCATCCGGACTATACCTTTTTGCATCCGAATAAGAAGGATGTCACGATCTACCCGGAGAACGGTCCCTATTGTGTGATGATCAATCCGGCGCATATCGTCTCGCTTCGGCCGCTCAGGACCGCTTCTTAACCGGTTCGAGGGAGTAACCGTCCTTGCGATCGAGCATGGACCAGCCGAGGGCTGCGATCTCCTTGCGGAGGGCATCGGCGGCGGCGAAATCCTTGGCGGACTTGGCGGTCCAGCGGCGATCGGCGAGGAGGGTGACCGCTGGGGGTACAAGCGGTCCCTGAGCGAGCGTTTCCGATACAGGTTCGTTGATTTCGTCGGGACGCGCGCCTGGAGCGCCAGCGGGGACATTTTCCAGCCGAACGGCCACTGTCGAGGACCCTGAGAGGGGGGCGCGGAGAAGACTCGAACGACCGAGCGGGACGCCGAGGGCGGCTTCGACCAGCTGGTGAAAGCCGATGCGGGCGGCGGTGAGAATCTCCGCCGAGTACTCGGCGAAGTCGAACGCGTTGATCGTGCCGAAGAGAACGCCAAAGGCTTTGGGTGTGTTGAGATCGTCGGAAAGCGCTTCCCAGGCGGCTTCAAAGGGCCCCCAGGATACCTTGGTGGAGGGGAGGGGCGCGGGCGCCCCGAGCGCCTCGGTGAATTTGCCGGCGAAATCGCGGAGGCGTGTCACCGCGCTTTCGGCTGCGTGCAGGGAATCGAGCGTAAAATTGAGCTGCTTGCGCGGATGGCCGGCGAGCAATGCGTACCGAACCGCTTGGGGGGAATACCCTTTGTCGATGAGATCGCCCAGGACGTAGTAGTTCCCCTTGCTCTTGCTCATGGTCGTTCCTTCGACCAGGAGGTGCTCGCTGTGGTACCAGTGGCGGGCGAAGACCGTGCCATTGCAGCACTGGCTTTGCGCGATCTCGTTTTCGTGGTGAGGGAAGAGCAGATCGACGCCTCCGGTGTGCAGGTCGATCGTATCCCCGAGGTGCTTCTTGATCATCGCACTGCACTCGATGTGCCAGCCGGGCCGGCCGGCAACCGCGCCCTGCGGCCCGGGCCAATGGATGTCGCCATCTTCTTCGGGCTTATACGCTTTCCAGAGGGCGAAGTCTCCGACCTCGTCCTTATGGTCGGCGTCAAACGCGCTATTGGTCACCTTGAGTTCGCGTTCCTTAATCCGCGAGAGGGCGCCGTAGTCGGGGAAGGAGGCGATCTTGAAGTAGACGGAGCCGTCGGCGGCGCGGTAGGCGTTGCCCTTGCGCATCAGCACTTCGATCATGTCCACTTGCTCGCGGATGTGGCCGGTGGCGGTGGGCTCCACGTGCGGACGGCGGCAGTTCAGGGCATCGCAGTCGGCGTGGAACAATTCCGTCCATTTCCGGGTGATTTCCGCGAGCGGACGTCCTTCCTTGCGGGTTTGGCCGATGGTCCGATCGTCGACGTCGGTGAGGTTCCTCACATGCCTCACCTTGTCCGGTCCGAATTCGAGCTCGAGTAGACGGCGGATGACGTCGTTGACGACAAACGTGCGGAAGTTGCCTATGTGGGCGGGCGCGTAGACGGTCGGACCGCAGTTGTAGAAGCGGAACACCCCATCCGGGTGGCTGGGCCGTAGGTCACGCGGTTCGCGCGCGAGGGACTCATAGAGGCGGATCGGCATGGAGGGCGGCTTCGATGAAACGAGAAAGGGAACGCGGACATTAACAGGTTTCCAGCCGGAGAGAAGGGGAGTTTTGCCAGGTGCGCAAGGGGACGCATGCGAGTGGAAAAACGAGTGGCCCCTTGGGCTGGGTCATGCTTGAGTGGCCGCACACCTGACCGCCTCCAACCCGCGTTCGCGATCCCCATGTCTGTCCCCGCCACCCTCGATCTGATCCATAGACCGCGCCGCCTGCGCCGGCGCGCGGGACTCCGCGCCATGGTGGAGGAAACGGTGCTCCGCCCTGCTGATTTCATCGCACCGCTCTTCGTCGTCGAAGGTAAGGGGACTCCGGAACCCATCCCTTCCATGCCGGGGGTGTTCCGGTACTCCATCCGGGATTTGATCCGGGAGTGCCGGGCGCTCCAGACTTTGGGTGTTCCGGCGGTTGCGCTGTTCCCGAAGATCGAGTCCAAACGAAAGGACGAGGAGGGTTCGGCGGCCCTGGATGCGAATGGGTTGATCTTGAGGGCGGTCCGTGCGATCAAGAAGGACGTGCCGGACATGGTGGTCATGACCGACATCGCGCTCGATCCCTACACGACCCACGGACATGACGGCGTCCTGAACGCCGACGGGTCCGACGTGGACAATGACCGCACGGTTGAGATTCTCAGCCACATGTCGGTGCTCCATGCCGCGGCCGGGGTCGATCTGGTGGCTCCAAGCGATATGATGGACGGCCGGATCGGAGCGATCCGAGCGGCTCTCAACCGGGACGGCCACCCCCACACCGCGATCATGGCCTACTCGGCGAAATACGCTTCGGCTTACTATGGTCCGTTCCGCGACGCTGTTGGCAGCGCCAAAGCGGCGGGGACCCAGGCGCTCGACAAACGGACCTATCAGCTCAATCCAGCGAATCGGCGGGAAGCCCTGATCGAGGTCGGGCTGGATGTCGGAGAGGGCGCGGACATCGTGATGATCAAGCCGGCGGGCCCCTACCTGGATATCATCCGGGATGTCCGGGAGGCGACCCAACGTCCGGTCGCGGCGTACCAGGTATCAGGCGAATACGCTCAAATCCATGCGGCGGCCAAATTGGGGTGGCTCGATCTGGCCCGCTGCCGCCATGAGTCGCTATTGGGGATCAAGCGGGCGGGTGCCGATATGATCCTGACGTATTTCGCCAAGGAGATGAGCGCCCTCCTCGACGGCTAGAACGCCGAGCGCGGCACCTGGACGGAATCGCCTGGGTCCAGGCGGGGATCCTGAGCCGGGTTGGACTGCGCCAGCTTGACGTTGATGTGATAAATCACCTGGTCGCGGACGAGGCCAACGTTCTCTTCCTTGGCATAGAGCGTGAATCCCCCGGCCGCCTGGATGGCTTTGGCCGCCGTGAGATCCGGGGTCCAAATAATGCGTCCGGGATGCTCCACTTCGCCCCCAATGTAAACATAGCGCTCGGTGACGCTGACCGATATGTCGACGGAGGTGTAGATGTGTTTGGAGACGTAGGTTTGTCGGATCTGCTGGGTAAGGGCCGCGGTCGTCTGGCCGGCCGCCTTGAGAGTCCCGATGAAGGGCATGCTGATCAGGCCCTGCTCGTCGATTTGGACGACATTGGTGGTCGGATCGGGAACTCCGATGATCGCGACGGTGAGGCTGTCGCCTGGGCGAAGTTGAGACGCCGAGGCGGCGGCCGGAACCACGGGATTATCGACCCCCTTCTTGGCCGAAAAGCAGGCTGCGGTGAACAGCAGGGCTGCGGAGGCGATCCATACTGGCAGGGCGGCCACGACCGCCACAACCGCAGCGCGGGCGCTCGAAACGGGGCGCCGAGCTTCCGTCGGCGGATGGCGTGAAGTCAACGCTTGCCGCGGGTCTTGCGGCGGGGCTTGTCGCTCTCGTCGGCCTCTGTGGCGGCCGGCTGCTCGTCATCGTCCTTCTTCTCTTTCTCCTCAGATTCGTCTTCGTCCTCATCGCCGTCGCCCTTCTTGGCTTCGGCGTCGGAATCCTCCTCGCCGTCCTTCTCATCCTCGTCCCATTTGAGCGATTCGTCGTTCTTGAGTTTTTCCTCCTCATCGGCGTCGAGCTCTCCGAGATCGTCTTCCTCTTCCTCGACGCCCTTCGCGGGATGCTCGTCGTCGGTGTCGATCCCTTCAGGCATGAAGTCTAGGATCGCGCAAAGTTCGTCAAAGGTGTGGACGGCTTTGCCTTCGATAAAGTGGGCGTTCTGCTCCTCCCGAATCTCGTCCTCCACCTCGTCCACCGATAGCTTGGACTCAAAGGTAAAGAGGTCGTTGAGCATCTTGACCCGGCAGCGCGTGAGGTGATCGAGGAGGTCCGCGTAGGGCCCATTTTCCTCATCGAGGATGTCGGGGAGGGCGAAGAGCTTCTCGTCGGACTCGAAGAGAGACTCCTTCATCCGCTTGAGGCGCACATTGGCGCTTCCTAAGTCCTTATCGATTCGGAAGGGAATGAAGGCAGACGAGAATATGTCCTGGTCGAAGCCGTAATCGCGCAGAGGATCGACCAACTCAATGAGGTGGGCCACCTGCCGTGGGTCTACGATACTGAGGCCATCGACGTCCCAACGAACGGGATCGCTGGTCTCGGCGACCCACCAATTGTGGTCTTCGCCAAGTCTTACAATGCACCAATCAAGTGTGGAAGTTGCCTTTGCCATTGGGTCAGGGAATCAGAAAGGGAATTTGAGGCGCAGCGTGCGAGGGGGGATTTAAAAAACAAGCACAAAAGAGAGCTGAGAGATGCGAACGGAATGCAATGTGGAAATCATTGGCTGATCGCCGCTTTTGACGGCAGTTCTTGCGTTTTGCCAAGTCGGTTTTAACCCTCGGCCGGCGTGGACCGCCTCTATGAAAACATGGTTCGCCCGTTGCTCTTCCGAATGGAGTCAGAACGGGCACACGAATGGGCCGTTCAATCCATGGCGCTGCTGGGTGCCTGTCCACCTTTGTGTCGAGCATTGGAGGGATGGACCCGCCTTCGGCCTCCATGTGCCAAGGCGATTCCGCTCTTCGGATTGCTCTTTCCCAACGCCGTCGGGCTTGCCGCCGGATTCGACAAGAATGCACGCGCTTGGCCGGCTGCCGCGGCGCTGGGCTTTGGCCATGTCGAGATCGGCACGGTGACCGCGCTCCCGCAGCCCGGTAATCCGCGCCCGAGGATGTTTCGATATCCCGGGCAGGAGGCGGTGATCAATCGAATGGGCTTCAATAATGAGGGGGCGGAGGCGGTGGCGGCGCGGCTGGCGCGCCAGGCGCCTCGGGGGAAGCGGCGGATCCCTCTGGGGATCAATTTGGGTAAATCCAAGGTTACGGACTTGGAACGCGCCGCGGCCGACTATCTGGACAGCTTTACCCGGCTGGCGGACCACGCCGACTACGTCGTTCTCAATGTTTCCAGCCCGAACACCCCGGGTTTGCGCAAGCTGCAGGACGAATCGCATTTGAGGGAATTGCTGGAGGCGATCTCGGGCGCCAATCGGCGGCGAGCCTTGGGGGAGGGCGGCCGGAAGCGCGTGCCGGTGCTTCTGAAAATCGCCCCAGACCTCACGTTTCCGCAGATCGACGCGGTTGTGTCGGTTATTTTTGAATACGGGCTCGACGGTGTGATTGCGACCAATACGACGCTCGCGCGTCCGGGTCCGTTCGCCTCGGCAAACGAGGCCGGGGGATTGAGCGGGGCGCCCCTGAGGCGGCGCTCGACGGAAATCGTCTCCTACCTGGCGCGCGTCACCGGGGGCCGGCTGCCGATTGTCGGGGTGGGCGGGATCTCGGACGCGGCGGGCGCCGCCGAGAAACTCGATGCGGGTGCCTCGCTCATTCAACTCTACACGGGGATGATCTACCGGGGGCCATTCTTCGCCGCTCGCGCGGCGAGGGCGGTTGCCGATCGTCAGCGGGCCTGAGGAGCCGCTCTCAGATCATCCAGTCGGAGGCCTGCTCGATCATCGACTCTATCTTTTCACGAGGACGGATCACCAGATTGTCCCCCTTGAAATAAGCGATGGTATGGGCGGGCAGGGAGTCGAGAAGCCAGACGTTGCCGCCGACGACCGAGTGGGAGCCGATCTTTGTTTCGCCGCCCAGAATCGTCGCGTGAGCATAGATCGTCACGTGGTCGCCGATGTCGGGATGCCGTTTGACGCCTTTGACGGGATTGCCGTCGATATCGAGCTCGAATGACTTCGCCCCCAGGGTGACGCCCTGGTAGAGTTTCACGTGGTCGCCAATGGTCGCGGTTTCGCCGATCACGACGCCCGTCCCGTGATCGATGAAGAAATGGCTGCCGATCCGGGCGCCGGGATGGATGTCGATTCCAGTCCGGTCATGGCCGTACTCGGTGATCATGCGGGGAAGCAGCGGGACTTTGAGTTCGTAGAGGACGTGCGCAAAGCGCTGGAGCGAGATCGCCAGAACGCATGGGTAGGCGAGGATGATCTCCTCGACGGTCACGACGGACGGATCGCCCGCGAATGCGGCGGCTACATCGGTGCGGATCAGCCTGCGCAGTTCGGGCAGGCGTTCGAGGGTAATGGAGACGAGTTGGCGGGCCCGGTCGGCTGGATCGGCGTGCCGGCCGAAACGGAGGCTTTTTTCGATCTCGGTATTCATCCGGTTGGCAAGGCCGAGGAGGAGCCGGTCGATCAGGGCCGGAACTTCCTTCTTCTGAAGACCGGCCTCTTCGAAAAAGCCGGGAAAGAGCAGATGCATGCAATCGCGCGCGATATCGTTGACGGAGTCCTGGGTCGGAAGGTTGTTGCCGTCCAGGTGGTTGATGCCGCCGTCGATCTCGTAGGAGGCAAGGAGGGCCGCCTTGATGGCGTCGAGGTTCATCGGGCAATAAGGGGCTGGAACCTCTGCCGGATGCGTGGATGCGTCAAAGATTATCTGGCTTCGAAGGGCGGCGAGGGGGGAGGGCAAGAGATCTCGGGCAGGGCATGCTGGGCCAGCGTCCTTCGAAGCCGGCGAATGCGGCCATCGCCGGCAGTCCCCATACGGGGCGTTCGGTGGTGAAGGAGGTGGCCTCGAGCGGGGCGTTTGGTTGTGCAGTGAGGGGTCGGGCGGGGACTTTGCCCGGAGCATTTTAGGGGCTCGACAAGGGGTGGGGGATGGCTCTTATTCGCCCTTCCCTAATTGCTTTGGCCCAGGTGGTGGAATTGGTAGACACACACGTTTGAGGGGCGTGTGCCGTAAGGCGTGCAGGTTCGAGTCCTGTCCTGGGCACCAATTAGGATGCGACCCCCAAAAAAAGTCTGCCGGGGATTTCCGTGAGGTTTTTGATTCGATATCCGGTGGGCGCCGGAAAGAATGAGAACGAAATGAGAGTTCTCCTCACGCGGGCGGCCCTGGCGATTGGGTTGCTGGGAATTTCGGGCCGGGGCGGGGCGAGGGCTGCTGAGGAGCCTAACCCGGCGGCGTTCGAATTGCGGCCAGACCGAGTCTTCGATGGGACATCGGACCACCTGTTTGAACATTGGACCGTTCGGGTGGTGGGCGACCGGATCACATGGGTGGGTCCAGCCGAGGCACCGGCCAGCGCGGCCGGTGGCGACGGGGGCGGAGGTAATGGCGCTGGCGTTACGGTGATCGAATTGCCGGGAACGACACTTCTCCCGGGACTCATCGACGCTCATACTCATGTTCTGCTCCATCCGTACATCCCAGTCTCTTGGAACGATCAGGTGCTGAGGGAGCCGGTGTCTTTGCGGGTGGCGCGCGCGACCAATCACCTCCGATCGACGCTGGAGGCAGGCTTTACCACCATTCGGGACCTTGGCACCGAGGGGGCGGGCTATTCGGATGTGGGTCTCAAAGAGGCGGTGGACCAGGGAATCATCCCGGGCCCGCGCATGCTCGTTGTGACGCGAGCGATCGTTGCTACGGGGAGTTACGGCCCGAAGGGATTCGCGCCTGAGTGGCGCGTTCCTCAGGGAGCGGAGGAAGCCGACGGGGAGGCCCTCATTCGCGTCGTCCGCGATCAGATAGGGCACGGGGCGGATTGGATTAAATTGTACGCGGATTATCGCTGGGGTCCGGGGGCCGCGTCGGCGCCGACATTCTCGGTCGAGGAACTGAAGCTCGCGGTCGAGACCGCCCGCAGCAGCGGGCGATGGGTCGCCGTCCACGCAGGCACCGCGGAGGGGATGAGGCGGTCCGCACTGGCAGGGGTGGCGACAATCGAGCACGGTTATGCGGGAACGCCCGAAGTATTTCGCCTGATGAAGGAACGCGGAGTCGCCTTTGTGCCGACGCTTACTGTGGGGCCGCACGATGAGGCGCGGCGGGCCAGTTTTCAGGCGGCAATCCAATCGGGCGTCACGATCGTCAACGGCAGCGACGCCGGGGTGTATCCGCACGGAGAAAACGCGCTGGAGATCGAAGCCCTGGTCAAGAACGGCCTAACTCCCACGGCGGCGCTGTTTGCCGCGACCTCCACCGCCGCGCGCGTTCTGCGTCTCGACGATCAGGTGGGGCGGATCAAGGCTGGACTGGTGGCGGATCTGGTCGCGGTAGAAGGCGATCCGACTCGGGACATTGGTGTCCTTCGGCGAATGCGTTTTGTCATGAAGGGCGGCAAGGTGTACCTGCGCCCTTAAGGGCCCCGGGGGCGCCCGCCGGCTCCCGTCTCCTCGGCCGCGGGCCATTCGATTCCCAGCGGCTTTAGGTACTGCGCGAGCGGCACCATTCCCATTTCCGCCCGCCGCACATCGACGTGGGAAGGGTCTTCAATGGGTTCGAGCGTCCACTTTCCGGTGAGTTCGTTCCGGCGCACCTGAGAACCATAGATCTGGCCGCGTTTTTCCCGCACCGCGACCCTGTCCTCCAAGAGGGCCAATGACGCTGGCTCCGCTTTCTTTTCCGCCGCGGCCGCGCGCATCAGGGGGAGGTACTTATTTTCCATCTCGGGATTGGCATGCTGAATCACTCGAAATGGGACCGTGCTTGCGCGCGCTCCGACCTGATCCGGGCCAGGCCAGCCCTTGTGATCAAGAATCTGCTCGATCTTGGCGATATTGGCCGCTTTCAAGGCGTCGGTTTGCCGCACCAGGTCCGCCGTTTCTCCGGATTTGGCTCGCTGGCGCTGCCGCAGCTCGCCGAGAAATTTTACATACGATTGGTCGTCGGTGAGGATTTGGAGCAATTCGGCCTGAAGGGGTTTGTCATAATGAGCTTCCGCGCGGTCCTGGGCCGCCTTCGCCTCGGCGGCTAAGGGCTTCCAGCGGCTGTCCGAGCGGATGCCGGCCAAATCCTCGTCTGAGCCGAGCAGGCTGGCATCAGTCCACCCTTGCTTCACCGCGCGTCCGAGCCAGTCAAAGGCTGTCGTGGAATCGCCGGCCAATGCCGCTGAGCAACCTGCGTTGTAGAGATCTCGCCCCGATGGGGACTTGAGTTTGAAGGCGCGCCGAAATTCGGCGATCGAGGTCGGATATTCGTGGGCGTGCCGGGCGCGGTTGGCGAGTGCGACGAGCCGGAAATAGTCCGACGGGACCAATGAGCGATCTGCCGCGGCGCGGATGATGGCGATCCTTTCTGACGAAGGTGGGTGCGTGCTGAGGTAGCTGGATTGCAGCGATTTTTTGTCCCCGTACCGGTGCTCGATCTTTTCGAGGGCTACAGCCAGCGCGTCGGGGTCGATCTTGGCCGCCTGGAGGAGGCCGACGGCATAAGCATCGGCCTCACTTTCGAACTCCCGCGAATATCCGCGAGTCAACAGCACCGCCGGAAGCGTTCCGGAAAAGGTTGTCAGCGTGGATAAGTCGCCAGTCAACAGGCTGACGATGATCAAGGCCGAGCTGTTGCGCAGGACGCTCTGCAGTCCGTGACGCAGTTCCTCGTGACCGAGTTCGTGCGCGAGAACGGCGGCGATCTCGTCGTCGGTCAGGTCAGAGTTAATCAATTCCTCGGTCACCACGATAGTTCCGCCGGGAAGCGCAAATGCGTTCGGCCGACCGAGGCGTATAAATAGGATTTCCGGTTGGATGTGCAGAGGCGTTGTTCGTGAAAGACGATTCAGCTGCTGGCGGGCCATCTGCTCCCGATCCGAACCGTGCGGGGAGCTGACGATCAGCTGGGCCAGGGCCTTCCGGGAGGCCCTACCGGCGCCGCGTTCGATGCTTTCCGGAACAGCGAAGGCGATTCGGTGGGCCATGCGTGGCAATCCGCCGACAAATACCACGAGCAGGCCCGTGACAAGAAGGACGGTAGCGGCCAATGCGACGCTGAAGTGGGCGTCCAGCCAGCGTTCCACGACCCCCCAGCCACGGGCGGTTTTCCGAAAGGGTGAGAGAGCCTCATCGGAGGCGGCACAGCGAGGGGCTTCCAGCCGCCCTTCGGGCAGAGCCAGAAACCACGGAACACTTCCCAGCGGAGGGGTGATTTCGAAACGGCCAGCGGGGACGTCGATCGTGGTGCCTTCTCCTCGAAGGGATACGCTGTGATCGTCGTTGACGGCGGCCTGCACGGGGCGGCCTCGTGTGTCGCGGCCGTCGAAATAGGTCGCCTCAAAGTTCATAGGCCGAAATCCAGGCCGACGAATTCAGCGGCCGTATCGCTGATCGCGCTTCCACCGGATTCGCCAATGGCGCACAGCCGGTAGAAGTCCTCGTTGGGATGGAATCGCAGGCACGAAGCGGTGTAACGCGCGGCGCGCATCGCCGCCCATGGATAAAGAATGCCGGCCGTGCCAATGATGGCGGCCCAGTTGACTGTCTGGAGCCCGATCCAGCGGCGCGTGCTCATGGCTGCTGAGAAGCGGCACTCGTCCAGACGCGTCCCGTTCCACGCAGCGTTGAAAATGCGCGCATGGACGAATTGGCGCGCGAGGAAGACCACCGGCAGATAGATGCCAAAGGTCGCCGCCAGGGTCAGCGTCTGCAAATCGAACCATCGTCTTAGGACGAAGAGGGCAACCCCCATGCAGACGAGGCTCGCGAGCACCACACCTCCCGCGGTCAGATAGGCGCTATAGAAAGGGCTGCTGGAAACCTCAAAGCGGAAGTAGCCCGAGCCATATCGATGGCGTTCAACGCTGAAGCGCCGCGCGTCTCGCGACCACTGCGGGTAATAGATTCCGAGCGTCAGAATGACGGGCACAAATTGAAATAGATAGGTCATGGCGGCGGCGCTCAGACTCGGATGAAAACGAAAGCGAATCCCGCGGTACGCCGTATTATGGGCGTTGAACGCCAGGGAGCGCACAACCACCCACGGAAGAAAAACCAATCCGAGGCCAAATGCCGCGAGGCGGATCATCGGATAGACCGAGCCGAATAGCGCGTAGGCCAGAAAGAACGCTAGAACGAGAATATTGCCGATCAGGAGCCTGACCGGACGGGCGGTGTATTCAAACCGGTGGCCCATCAATTCGATGTTTCCGCGGAGGTACCGGCGCCGGCGAACCTTCGCCCAGGCCGCGTAGACCCCGAGCGTGCCGATCGTCATAGCTGTATTGACAATCCAGATACGAAAATATTCGCGGGCTTCGCCATGGAAAAGGAAGGGTTCGCCCGGGGGCGGGGCTGTCGGGGGCGATACCGCGGGCGCCGTCTGCGGCGCGAGCACCGGCGGCTCGGAAGGAATTTCCTGCGGGACACCCGGCGCGTCGTTCATGGGCGTAGGTCGGCTACGATGGCGATGCCGAGGTCTGAGACAAGGCTCCGGAGATCCTCAGGGCATTGGGTAGGCGGTTTGCCGGTGGCTCGATAGCGATTGCTTGCCGGCGCCCCCTTTGCCTTGCCAGGCTTGCTCTGTGAGCTTTTACCCTCGCTGCTTCCCTGCACGCCTCTTGTTGGGAGGATGGGTCCTTTCGGCCATGCTGGCGCGGGGAGAAAGCCAGCAGGATCCGGGAGCTCCGGCTCCTTTTGAACTGCCGGTATGGAGCGGGGCTGCGCCCGGGTCGCCGGCGGCGCCGCCTGCCGAGGCCTGGCAGGAGCGGGGGAAGGGCGGGGTCGTGGACCGCGCGGTGCGTCTGGTCCATACCCCGACGATCGAGGTTTATCTCGCGCCAAAGCCTATCGCTACGGGAACGGCACTCCTGATCGCGCCCGGCGGCGGTTACGAGCATGTCACGATCGACAAGGAGGGGAACGATATCGCCCGCTGGTATTCAGCCCACGGGGTTGCGGGCATCGTGCTCAAATACCGCCTCCCCCACACCCCGGGGAATGTCTACACGATCGACACGGCGCTCGCCGATGCCCGGCAAGCTTTGATCGACATCCGCACCCGCGCGGGCGATTGGGGCCTCGACCCGGCGCGCCTGGGCATGATCGGCTTTTCATCGGGAGGCAACCTGACGGCGCTCACAGCAATTCGGCTCCCCAAGGAGGAACGCCCTGCGTTTCTGGGTCTCATGTATGCGGGCCTACCGAAGGATTTTGGGCCGTTTCCCGATGACATTCCGCCGGCCTTCATCCTGCAGGCGGACGACGATGCCGCGGGTACGGATGGCAGCGTCCGCTTCTATGAGGTCACCCGCGAGCGCCACGTCGCCTCCGAACTCCATTTGTTCAGTCTGGGTGGCCACGGATTCGGGCTGGGACAGCCCGGATCGGTTGTTTCGGTGTGGCCAGACCTCTTTTTACAATGGCTGAATCGGGCCAAAGCGCGTTCGGTCCGCTAAAGCTAAAATCTAGGAGCCTAGCGCCCGCGATGGCTAGGGCCGCGGGCGCGGCGCGAATTACTTACCGGCGGCATACGCCGCATAGGCCTCTGCGAGGTGGCCCGCTGCCTCGTCGCCTTCGTGGTAGTAGAATCGGTAGCGCAAGGTGAGGCTGCCCCCCGCGGGAATCGTGTAGTCGCCCGCGTGCGGATCGTTCTTCAGGCCTTCGTAGTCGTGCTTTCCGAAAGGATTGGCGCCAAATAGGCCGTAGTCCCTCGCCATCCACCAGGTGGGATGCCGGAGGTTGGCGGGGCTGTCAAAAATCGCGACGCCGTAAACCTTGCCTCCATGAGGCGCGTAATAGTCGCACCAGTCGGCGCGTTTGCCCCAGGCCGCTTCGTCTCGGATGCCCGTCGCCGTCACGATGTGGCCGTCCCCGGGTTCCTGAGTCTGGAGGTATTTGTGGGGCAGGGTCATCCATTGGGCCAGCCGCATGCCCATGAGACCGTCCTTGCCATCTCCCATCAGCAAAGGGGCGTCCGGAAGCGCATGAAGCGTGACTTCGTAATCAAGCATTCTGCCGCCCGAGGCTGCGCGAAACCGAAGGGTGGTGGCGTCCGTCGCCACGAGAGCGCCGTCGGGCCCGATCCATCGGTCACGCGCCCGAATCACACCGACCTGGCCGCTCGTCGCCTCATCGAGGGCTTCGTGCACAATCGAACCCTTTGGGCCCGGGCCGCCGGCCTTCCCCTCATTCCAGAAATCGATGCCATTGACAGAGCTATGGGCAAACCACAGGGACCGGTGATGAGGATGGTCGTGGTCCTCTCCGGGGGTCTCCTGCATCGGAAAATCGCGCGCCAGTTCCGTTCCGTCCACGGCGAGGATCGGATAGCAATAAGGCCGCTTGGCCCCTAGGAAGATATATTCGGTGAAGAGTTGGCCGCCGATTTCGACCCGCACTCGGTCCGCCAGACGGGTGAGCTGCACAGAGGCACCCGGCGTCAAGGCCTCTGCGGGAAGGGTGGCCGGCAAGGCGGCGGACACAGCGGCCAAGAGAAAGGCCAGCATGCGCCGGGAGCCGGCTGATTTTGGGGTAGTCGAAGGACAGGGTAGGGACATGGGGTGGGAGTAGGGACTCATTTCCTGAAATTTGGCTCCTGCCGCAAGGCTGAACGCCCGAAGCGTGGCTTCGCTCCAAGGGGAGCGTGTAGGTCAAAGTACTAGGCCAAAATTGGGCGGTGTAGGGCATACGCCCAGGCCCCTTTTCGGGTATTCTACCACGATCCCGGCGGAGGCTGTGCCTTCTCCGGATGTCCTCGGTGCCCATTCGTCCCCCCCATTCTTCTCCCTCGGCCGCCGACCGCCGCTTGTCGCGGCGGGAGTGGTGCCGTCTGTCGGCGGCCGCGGTGGCCTACACCGCCTTGGGCCGCATCTCGAGAGGCGCGGAGTCCTCGGTGCCTGCAGCAGCCCCCGCTATCCGGACAGGACGCCGCCGCCCAAATATCCTCATGTTGGTGGCCGATGATCATCGCCACGATGTCATTGGTTCGCTCGGTGACGGTTCTGTCCAGACGCCTTATCTCGATCGACTCGCAGCACAAGGGGCGGCGTGCCTGCGCGCCCATGACATGGGGGGCAATTTTCCCGCGGTGTGTGTGCCTACGCGCGGTGCGCTGATGACCGGCTGCCAGGTGTTTCGGGCGCTCGCCGACCAGACGGGGGGGGTGATCGCTTCGGATCGGCCCACGATCGGTCAGCATCTGCGCTCGGAAGGCTACAATACGCATATCGTCGGCAAGTGGCACAACGACCTTCCCAGCCTTCACCGCTCGTTTGAAGGAGGGGAGGGGATATTCCTGCGCGGATTGACGACGGATCAGTATGCGATGCGGGTGCATCACTTCGATCCGACCGGGCTGTACTCCAGCAAGACCGTCTACCACACGCACCAGTTTTCCACGGATTTTCTGTGCGATCACGCGGTCGAATACCTCAACGGCTACCGGAGCGACGAGCCCTTCTTCCTCTACACCGGGTTTACCGCCCCGCACGACCCGCGCACCCCGCCCAAGGAATTCGCCGCCCGGTACCATCCAGACCGCATTGCGCTGCCGGCCAATTATTCCTCCGTGCATCCCTTCGATAACGGCGAGATGCACATCCGGGATGAGGACCTCGCCCCGCACCCGCGGACGCCCGATCGGGTCCGGCGCGAGCTCGCCGATTACTATGGGATGGTTTCCAGTGTCGACGCCGGCGTGGGACGCATCCTGGCCGCGCTCGAAGCTTCGGGGCGGGCTGAGGACACGATTGTTGTGTACACGGGCGACCATGGGATCGCCCTTGGCCAACATGGGCTGATGGGCAAACAGAACCTCTACGACCACAGTGTCCGCGTTCCGATGATTGTTCGCGGACCGGGCGTGCGCCCGGGAACACGGAGCGAGGCACTTGTGTATTCGTGGGACCTCTTTCCCACCCTGTGCGCCTTGGCGGGCATCAACACCCCGGCCGATATCGACGCGCGCAGCTTTATGCAGGTTCTGAAAGGGGAGGAAGTCGCCCACCGCACGGAAGTGGGCGCCCTCTACCGGGATTGTCAGCGCATGATCAAGGACGAGCGCTGGAAGCTGATCGAATACGCGGTCGGCGGCGTTCGCCACAGCCAGCTGTTCGATCTTGCCGGGGATCCCTGGGAGAAAAACAATCTCGCGTGCGACGCGGCGGCGGCTGGAGAATTGGCCTCGATGCGTGAGCGGCTCGGTCGTTGGCAGAGGTCGGTGGGAGATCGGCTGGCGCTGGCGGCCTAGGCGGCTACGACAGCCCCGGCGGAGCCGTTTCGCCCGCTTCGGTCAATCCGAGGAGGTGGCCGAGCTTGTTCTGCTTGGCGCGCAAATATTGGCGATTCTCGCCGGTCGGCGAACTGAGGAGGGGCACGCGCTCGACAATCTTCAGTCGGTAGTCGGTGAGTTCGCTGAACTTTGCCGGGTTGTTCGACATCAGACGGATCGTCGTCAGCCCTAGGTCGGTGAGAATCTGCGCGCCGACATCATAGCTCCGGGCATCGACGGGAAGGCCGAGGCGCAGATTGGCTTGGACGGTGTCCAATCCCTCATCCTGGAGGGCGTAGGCGCGCACTTTGGCGGTCAATCCGATGCCGCGGCCCTCCTGATTGCGCAGATAGACGACCACTCCCTTGCCTTCAGTTGCGATAAATTCGAGGGCGCGTTCCAACTGCGAACCGCAGTCACAGCGAAGCGAACCGAGGACATCCCCGGTGAAGCACTCCGAGTGCACGCGCACCAAGATATTTTCCTTCCCGCTGACCTCGCCTTTGACCAGCGCAATGTGTTCGGCTCCGTCGAGCCGGGAGCGGTAGACGTGAGCGAGGAAAAGTCCGTGGGCGGTCGGCAGCCGCGCGGAAGCGACCCGAGTCACGAGCCGCTCGTGGCTGCGGCGGTAGGCCACGAGTTCGTGAATCGTGATGAAGGGCAGATGGTGCTCCTGGGCGAATCGCTCGATCTGTTCCCCGCGAGCCATGGCCCCGTCGTCGTTGACGATTTCACACAGCGCTCCTACGGGAGCCAGTCCGGCCATTCGGGCGAGATCGGAGGCGGCCTCGGTATGGCCTGGACGCACCAAAACGCCCTCGGGGTCGCAACGCAGAGGGAAAACATGCCCGGGTCGCGCAAAGCCTTCCGCGGTTGCGGCCGGGTCGGCGAGCGCACGGACCGTTGCGCTTCGGTCCGCGGCGGAGATGCCGGTCGTGACGCCGAGTTTCCAATCGACGGAGACGGTGAAAGCTGTCCGCTGGGACTCGGTGTTGTCCGGCACCATCAGCGGTATTCGGAGTTGGTCGAGCCGTTCGCGGGGCATGCCCACGCACACCAGGCCGCTGGTGTGACGCACGATGAAAGCCATCACTTCGGGCGTCATCTTCTCGGCGGCGACGATCAGGTCCCCCTCGTTTTCCCGTCCGGGGTGGTCGGCGACCACGACGGGCTTGCCTTCGGCGATGGCCGCGAGGGCTGCTTCAATCCGCGAATGGCTGGGGTTCATAGAGTGAGACGACGGGTGACGACGAATACGGGAGCGATGGCCGATGCGGAGTGGTTTTAACCGGCTCCGGCCGTTCGGCTGAAGACCGTCGTCGTAACGGACGCGTCAGAAACCGTCGGCTCAGAAGGCCAAAATGTAAAGTGTCGACGGCCGGGGCGCGGCCTCTTTGAGTCCTGGAATGCACGCGCGCGCAATGGGTTCCGGCCGAAAGCCCGTCGGAGAAATTGGACTGGGCACCTGGCAGATCGGGGGAGGGTGGGGCGCGGTTTCCGAAGAATCGGCGATGGCGACTCTTCACGCCGCCGTGGAGGGGGGAACCACGCTATTCGATACGGCGGATGTTTACGGAATGGGCCGGAGCGAGACGATCATCGGGCGGTTTCTGAAGGAGACGAGGGCTCCGATCACCGTGGCGACGAAGCTGGGCCGATTCAGCCCGCCTGGATGGCCGGACAATTTTACCCGCGAAGGGATTCGGGGGCATACAGAGGCGTCGCTTCGGCGGCTTGGCGTCGAGACGATTGACCTGACGCAGCTCCACTGCGTCCCCCACGAGGTGTTGAAGCGCGGCGAGGTTTTCGAACACCTGCGCGAATTGAAGCGTGAGGGAAAGATCCGGGACTTCGGGGCGAGCGTGGAATCGATGGACGAGGCGGCGACCTGCCTGGAAAAGGAAGGCGTGGCGTCACTGCAGATCATTTTTAGTATTTTTCGGCAGAAGCCGATCACCACACTTTTCGAGACGGCGAAGCGGCGCGGCGTTTCGCTCCTGATCCGCCTCCCGCTGGCGAGCGGCCTGTTGGGCGGGCATTTGACCAAGGCGACGCATTTCGCGCGCGACGACCACAGGAATTTCAACCGAGACGGCCAGCAGTTCAACGTGGGCGAAACCTTCGCGGGCCTTCCGTTCGAAAAAGGGGTGGAGCTGGCGGAGTCCCTTAAGGCGCGGGTTCCGACCGGCCTGACGCTGGCCCAGATGTCGCTTCGCTGGTGCCTGGATTTCGAGGCGGTCACCGCCCTGATTCCGGGTGCGCGCAGTCCCGAGCAGGCGCGAGCGAACGCGAAGGTTTCGGAATTGCCGCCGCTCTCCCAAGAGCTGCATGCGTGGCTTGCCCAGTTCTACGCCGCGGAGGTCGCGCCCCATATTCGGGGGCCATACTGACGCCGGACGCCTCAACCCTTGACCGCGGTGACCTCGACCTCGACGCAGCAGCCGGGCTTGGCGAGACCTTTGACTTCGAGGAGGGTGTGGGCGGGCAGCGCTTCGGCGAAATAGCGGTTCCGGACGGCGGAAAATTTGGGGAAGTCGGCCATGTTGGTCAGGTAGGTCTGCGCTTTGACTACGTGGCTGAAATTCATTCCGGCTTCCTCGAGGATCGTGCCGATCAGCGCGAAGAGGTATTCGGATTGGGCCGTCACGTCGTCCGGTGCGATCACCTGGCCTTCCCCATCCATCGCCAGCTGTCCCGTCACGTAGAGCGTTTCCGCGTCGGCGGTGGTAATCTTGATGGCCGGGCTGTAGGCGCCGCGCGGCTTGGGATGGTTCTTCGGATGGATGATTTGCTTGATCATGAGGGCTTAAAAAGAATGGCTACGAGGCGTCTCCGCGCCCGGGCACCGGGGGTACCGGGGCGCCGAGCGGTTGGGCGGCCTGGGTTGTCCTAAGGATTCGGAAGCGCGTCGTTGGCGGGTGTGTAGAGGGTGTTGTACAGGTACTCGTAGTCGTGCCAGCCGCGAATGGCAGGATCGGCGGTCGTGGCCGCGATCTCCATCCTCAAAGCGTCGTACATCACCCCTTGCGAGGAACCGACCGCGAAGGTCAGGAGATTGTCCGCGCCCGGCGGATTGAGCAGGGAGGCATCCCACTGCAATGCGGCCCATTGATAGGTTCCCGAGATCCCACTGCGCACTTGGGCGTCGCTGGTCTTGGTGGTGGTCGAGGCATTCCAGGCGAGGCTGTGTCCGTTGAGGCTTACCGTGAGATTGGAATTGGTGGCGGCAAGTCCAACAGAGAGGACGACATAGGAGCCTTGTGCCTGCTGAGCCGCGGTGGTCGTGAAATGGAGCTGCCAATTGGGAACCCGCGCCGTGGCCGGACTGCCGGCGTAGGCAGGGCAGACGTACATATATCCGTCGGTTGTGTCGTCGGTGGTGCTGTACGCGCCGCCGAACAGCCCGGGATCGAACTGATGCCATTGGATATAATTCCAGACCGCGGGACTGGGGCTTGCGGGTATCGAACCGACGGCGGTGGCGTAAGCAATGGCCGCGCCGGAGGTGGCTTGAAAGTCCGCCCAGTAGTTCCAGGCGCCCCAGTATTCCTTGTCGTCGGATCCGCTGGGGTCCGTGCCGTGGAGGAATTCTCGTGCCGAGCGATCGGGCGTTCCAAAAGTCCAGATGGGAGCGGCGGTGCTGAAATTCTCGGGTGTGAACTGGAAGGCGAGGCTGGAGGATCCACCGGATTGTGAAGGCCCCGAAGCAGCTCCGCCGACGGAGACCCCGTCCTGGCGATATTCACCCCATTGGCCGAGGCGGTAGGCGGACAGCCGGTACTTTCCGGGACTGACTCCGCCGAGGACCACCGTTCCGGAAGCGTCCTCGGAACCCCAATACTGGCCGGCTTGCGCGGTGAGCTGCTGATTGGTTTGAGGGTCCGAGAGGACCACCCAGGCGGTGCCGCTCACCGGAACAGGCGCCGCTCGGTCGGCGACCGTGACGGTCGAACGGGGCCCGGAGGGCACGTAGCCATTCGCCACCAGGGTCTCTTCACGGTTGTAGAGAGCAAGCGCACCGCTGGCCGAGCCGACAGCGTCCGCGTAGAGGGCGGCGGGATCCGCACCGCGGTTGATCCGGTAATAAACGGGTCCGAACAGGCGGCTCGCCGGGGTGCCGGCGGCGGCCGGGAAAGACATGCCGTAGCAGAGATGGTCGGAAAGCATCTCACCCATGACGATCGAGCCCGTGAAGAGCAGATTCTGTTTCATCGGCCCACCGACGAGCGTGTCCATTCTCGGAAATACGGCCCATAAACCGTATCCGTTTCCATAGACGCCGTTGGCTTCCTGGAAATACTCATAGCCGGCGTAATCGTATTTCGTTTCGAAGCCGCGGTTGAATCCGCCGGGCAGCGCCAGGCCGTGCACGTCTATGGTCGCGTCCTGAACTTGGCGTCCTGGATCGGAATTGCCCATGACGGCCGGACTTGGAAGGGGGATGCTGACGGCGCCCAGGTTGCCGGGTCCGGCATTGACCGCGTAGGTCGCGGTGAAGAGGGCGGGATTGTCGCGGAACACATACTGAATCTGGCCGAGGCTGCCGGCCGGGTCCGAGGCCGCATGGGCGAATACCGAGTAGACGTGGATTCCGGGGTCATTCGCGGCGAGAATGAAGTGCTGAGTGTAGGTAAACGCATTGGAAGCGTTCGATGCGGTCGTGAACCACCAGTCGATGTAGCGTCCCGGAACGAGGACGTAGCCGGCGCTGACCGTTCCGGTGCCCGGCCCTGAATTGTCCATATAGAAGCCTTTGGGGAGTCCATTGCCCCCTAAGGTGTTGGGATCGATGAGCGGCTGGCTGTCCCCGACCAGGTTCATCCCCCAGACGTTGCCCGCGGTGGAGTCCCAGTCGATGGCGACGACGCCGTTGGTGATCTGCCAATCGGTGGGATTGGTCGGGTCCAGCCGCAGGCGCTTGTCACTGGCCGGCACGGAGAAGCGGACCGCAGCTGCGGAGGGCGTCACATGCGTTAAGGGCTGGATTGGAGCCGGCCTCGCGAGCGTCCCGAAGGCCAGCGCCGCGGCTAGGCTGGCCGAGTTCAGGCTGAACGCGCGCGCGGGAGACAGCAACGGTTGGGCTGATTTGATACGGCAGGGTCGCACGCGCGGAGAGCTACGGGTTCTTTTGATGGGGGAAAGATCCCCGCTCGAAGCCGGTTTAGGGTCCTAGGAACGGGGGCGCCTGCCGAGCCGAATCGTGTTGGCCGTCCGCGGGCCGGGCGGGGCAACTGGCTTGGGACGGCGGCGGGCGCGGCGCGGTGCCCGACTCCCGAATGAACGGATATTAATGCGTTCTTCGCTGTCCTTTCATTTACATCTGTTAAGATTGTGGGCGTCATGCGCATCCTGCTGGTCGAAGACGAGCGCAAGGTGTCCGAGATCGTTGCCCGCGGTCTCAAGGCCGAGCGTTACGCCGTGGACACCGCCGCCGATGGAGAGGCCGGCTGGGCGATGGCGAACACCTATCAATACGACCTGATTCTCCTCGATCTTCAGCTCCCCGGCATTGGCGGCCTCGAGTTGCTCAAGCGGATCCGCGCCCGGGATGCCAAGGTGCCGGTTCTCATCCTGACCGCCAAGGACGCGACCGACAGCAAGGTGGCGAATTTCGAGGCAGGCGCGGACGACTATCTGACGAAGCCGTTTGCCTTTGCGGAGCTGTTGGTGCGCATCAAATCGCTGCTGCGCCGGGGGCCCGTCAGCCAGAACAGCGTTGTGCGGGTGGGCGAGCTCGAGATCGACCGCCTCACCCAACAGGTCCGCCGCGAGGGCCGCCGGATCGAGCTGACGCCCAAAGAGTATTCGCTTCTCGAATACCTAGCGACGCAGACAGGCCGGGTGTTCTCCAGGACGATGATCGTGGAGCATGTGTGGGACGAGAGCTTCGAGGGACTGACCAATATCGTCGACGTGTACGTCAGGCATTTGCGCGAGAAGCTCGACGAGCCCTTTGCCAAAAAGCTCATTCATACGGTCCGCGGCGTGGGTTATTCCCTTTCGGACCAGGATCCGTGAGAAGCTCGGCGAGCCCTTTGCTAGGAAGGTCTGAACATGAATCTGAAATCCGTTCGATTTAGGCTCTCCGCGTGGTACGCCGGGCTTTTCGGTTTGGTGGTGGTTGGGCTCGCCGCTGTTTTCTTTCTCCACCTGAGGAGCTGGGTGGACGATACGCTCTGGGACATCCAAGCACGCAGGGCCGGCCTGATCGCCGATACGCTCGTCGCGGATATTGGTGCTTCGGGCGAGGCGGGGCTCGGGCGGCAAATTGCGGCCCGATTCGCTCCGGAGAAGAGCGAGCGCTTCATCCGGGTCCTGGCGCCGGGCGGCCGGATTGTCTACGTCTCGGGAGCCCCGATCTCGAAGGAGTTTGATCCGGCGGATGTCCCGATTGGCACGGCTCCCGCCACGGTGGAGGCT
>Ga0302325_10008670_pt1 | contig 22314 bp, 17 predicted proteins | sample Palsa_T0_2_FD_201948 | JGI IMG/M metagenome (GOLD analysis project Ga0302325, IMG submission 201948) | Peat permafrost microbial communities from Stordalen Mire near Abisko, Sweden - Palsa_T0_2 | ecosystem: Environmental > Terrestrial > Soil > Palsa > Peat permafrost | place: Sweden: Abisko...
CACGCCGAAGTCCCGGCGCTCGTCACCTGGGACGATCACGAGGTGCAGAACGACTACGCCGACAAATGGTCGGAGCATTTCGACGATCCTGAACTGTTCCTGCTTCGGCGGGCGGCGGCCTATCGGGCATTCTACGAGCACATGCCGGTGCGGCCGATCCTGTCGCGGCCCGAAGGACCGGCAATGCGCATCTACGATCGCTTCACCTTCGGCGATCTCATCGAAATTTCCATGATCGACGGGCGCCAATACCGCTCGCGCGAAGCCTGCTACGCGCCGCCGAACAAGGGCGGCATGCACCTGGAAACCGACGCGAGTTGTCCGGAGCGGCGCGAGGCCGGGCGCACGATGATGGGTTTCGGCCAGGAAGCCTGGCTTTACTCGGCGCTCGCGCACAGCAAAGCACAGTGGAATCTGATCGCGCAGGACGTGCTGATAGCGCAGGTGCGCGTCAGGCAGAACAACGATTACAGCTTCTCGACCGACGACTGGGACGGCTACCCGGCGAACCGCGCCCGGCTGCTCAAGCGTATCCATGAGACGCAAGTGTCCAATCCGGTCGTCGTCGGCGGCGATATCCATTCTTTTTTTGCCAACGATCTAAAACTTGATTTCGACGACGCAGGTTCGCCGATCGTGGCGACGGAATTCGTCGGCACTTCGATCTCGTCCTACGGGCCGCCTTACGACCTGATCGCGCAGGCGCTGCCGGACAATCCGCACGTGCATTTCTTCGAAAGCCGCCAGCGCGGCTATGTCTGCGTCGATCTCGAACGCTCGCACATGCAGGCGCGTATGCGCATCGTCTCTGACGTCAAGAACCCCAAGGCCGACATTTCGACGCTGCGGACATTCGCGGTCGAGGTTGGTCGGCCAGGCGTGGTCGCGGCATAGCCATTCAGCCATGACAATGTTGACCGCTTTATCGGGCCATTCCGCCGGTCTGTCGTAGCGCTTCGCCGGCCGCCATCGCGGCAGCGACCGCGACGTTGAGCGAGCGCAGTCCAGGGCGCATCGGAATCCGCAGCCGCGCATCGGCCGCGTGCTGGACCTCCGCCGGCACGCCTGTGGATTCGCGTCCGAACAACAGGATGTCGTCGGCCTCGTAACGGTATTCGAGATACGGGACGGTTGCGGCGGTCGTGAACAGCACGAGGCGATAGCCCCGGCTGCCGCGCCAGGATGCGAAATCTTGCCACGAGCGATGGCGCACGATTTCCACCGCATCGAGATAGTCCATGCCGGCACGGCGGAAGGCGCGGTCGGTCGTCGGAAATCCGGCCGGCTCGATGATATGCGCTTCGATGCCGAAGCACGCGCAAAGGCGCAGAATCGTTCCGGTGTTCTGTGGGATGTCGGGTTCGTAGAGGGCGATGCGCATGGCTGGGATCGAGCTGCGGTAGCGACCGTGATCGGGTACCCGAAAGCCGCCAATTCCAGCCTCTGCCGAGGTCCAGGACGGGCGTGAACGCCGCGCCGCCAGCAGCCTGGGGGCGACCTCGATGGCACACTTGCACTCTCCCGGTAAGGGTGCCAATAAAACGCCGCCGGATTGCGTCGCCTCTGACCTCCCCCAGGTCGGATGAGACCGGGCCTTCCGCCGCCGCACGGGCCTTCCGGGGGCGGTTCGCAGCGCGGATGAGTTACCGGCTAGACGGAAGAGGGTGAGACGGGTGACGATAATCTCCGCAGCGGAGCCTTCGCGGCGTGATTTTCTTTTCATTGCGACCGCAGACGTCGGCGCCGTTGGCGCGGCCGCCGCGCTGGCGCCGTCCGATCTGCCCCTGCCACCCTGTTCAATTCGTGTCCGATACCAAGATCCGGATCGGCGAAATCGCGCCCGCTAACGCATAAGGTTCGACCATGAGCGCAAATTCGATCTACAAGCCGCAGAACCCGGTCATGCAGTGGATGGAGCGGCGGCTGCCGATCGCGGGCCTCGTCTACTCATCCTTCATCGTCTATCCGACGCCACGGAACTTGAATTACTGGTGGACGTTCGGCGGCATTCTCAGCTTCATGCTGGGCGCGCAGATCGTCACCGGCATCGTGCTGGCGATGCATTACACGCCGCATGTGGATTTGGCCTTCAACTCCGTCGAATCGATCATGCGCGACGTCAATTACGGCTGGCTGCTGCGCTATCTGCATGCCAACGGCGCCGCGTTTTTCTTCGTTGCCGTCTACGCCCACATCATGCGCGGCATGTATTACGGCTCCTACAAGGATCCGCGCGAGGTGCTGTGGATTCTCGGCGTCATCCTGTTTCTGCTCATGGTGGTCACCGGCTTCATGGGCTACGTGCTGCCGTGGGGCCAGATGAGCTTCTGGGCGGCGACTGTCATCACCAATCTGTTTTCGGCCATCCCGGGCGTCGGCGATCCGATCGTCACCTGGCTTTGGGGCGGCTATGCAGTCGGCAATCCAACGCTCAACCGTTTCTATTCGCTGCACTATCTTCTGCCGTTCGTCATCGCCGGCGTGGTGGTGCTGCACATCTGGGCGCTGCATATGGTCGGGCAAAACAACCCGACCGGCGTCGAGCCGAAGACCGAGAAGGATACTGTGGCATTCACGCCGTATGCGACCGTCAAGGACGCCTTCTTCATCGGCGTATTCTGTCTGTTCTTTGCATGGTTCGTGTTCTACATCCCGAACTATCTCGGGCATTCCGACAATTACATACCGGCCAATCCCGGCCAGACGCCGACGCACATCGTGCCGGAATGGTACTATCTGCCGTTCTACGCCATCCTGCGCGCGATCCCGAGCAAGCTTCTCGGCGTCGTCGCGCTGCTCTCGTCGATTATCCTGCTTGCCTTCCTGCCCTGGCTCGATACCTCGCGGGTACGCTCGGCGAATTACCGGCCGCTCTACCGCCAGTTCCTGATCGTCTTTTTTTTGGTGGTGGTCGGCCTTGGATATCTCGGCTCGCAGCCGCCCGAAGGCGGCTACGTGATCGCGGCGCGTATCCTCACCGCTTATTACTTCGGTTTTTTGCTCATCATCCTGCCGCTGCTCGGACTGTTCGAAACGACGAAGCCGTTGCCGAACTCGATCTCGGAATCGGTGCTGCATGAAGGTTCGCTCGCCGGTGCCTCGGCGCAGCCGCCCTCGGGCGCCAAGGTTTAGGAGGCCGGCCAATGAACGCTCATCGCAGCATCGTTCTCGCCGTTACGCTCGCAGCGTTGCTTTCGGTAGCAGCCGTGTGCGGGGCCTCCGCGCAGGAGGCCGATGCGCCGCCGCGGCAACATTGGTCGTTCCACGGTCCGTTCGGCGCCTACGACCCGGCGCAGCTTCAGCGCGGCTTCAAGGTCTATCGCGAGGTCTGCTCCACCTGCCACAGCCTGAAGCTTCTGGCGTTCCGCAACCTCGCCGACGCCGGCGGACCCGGCTTCACCGAGCCCCAGGCGGCAACAATCGCGAGCGGCTTTCAGGTCACGGACGGTCCAAACGACAAGGGCGAGATGTTCCAGCGTCCGGGCAAGGTCGCCGACCGCTTTCCGCCGCCGTTCCCGAACGATCAGGCCGCCCGGGCAGCATTGGGCGGTGGTTTGCCGCCGGACATGTCGGTCCTGGCGAAGGCGCGCGGCTATGAAGCGGGCTTTCCCTGGTTCATCTTCGACGCGTTCACGCAATATCAGGAAGACGGCCCGGATTACATTCACGCCATCCTCGTCGGCTACGAAGACCCGCCACCTGCCGGCGTCACGCTGCCGCCTGGCGCGCAGTACAACAAATACTTTCCGGGCCACGCGATCGCCATGCCGAAGCCGCTCAGCGACGGGCAAGTCGAATACACCGACAGTACCCCGGCGACGACGGATCAATATGCCAAGGACATTGCCGCCTTCCTGATGTGGACCGCGGAGCCGAAGCTGGACGAACGCAAACGGCTCGGCTTTCAGGTGTTCGTATTCCTCATCGTGCTCACCGGCCTCCTTTACTTCACCAAGAAGCGGGTCTGGCACGACGTGAAGCATCCGTCCGAATATCCGAAGGCCTGAGCCCGCGGGCGGAACCTCGACACGCCGCAATGAGATCGGCTGCAACCTCTCCGCCGTTCGCCCTAACGCGCGGGCGTGCTACAGGGATGCCAATTGATGATAAGATGGGGCTCCGACCATGACGACCGTCACGTTAGAGAGTGACCTCAAGGCCGCGATCCGCAACATCCCGGATTATCCCAAGCCGGGCATCATCTTTCGCGACATCACCACGCTGCTTGGCGACGCGGGGGCGTTCCGGCGCGCCGTCGACGGGCTGGTGCAGCCGTGGGCCGGCAGCAAGATCGACAAGGTTGCCGGCATCGAGGCGCGCGGCTTTATCCTCGGCGGCGCCGTCGCCCATCAGGTCTCGGCCGGCTTCGTGCCGATCCGCAAAAAAGGCAAACTCCCGTTCAAACGCGTGACCATCGGCTATTCGCTCGAATACGGCATCGACGAAATGGAGATGCATGAGGATGCGGTGATCAAAGGCGAGCGTGTCATCCTGGTCGACGACCTCGTCGCCACCGGCGGCACGGCCGAAGCCGCGGTGAAGCTTCTCAAGCAGATCGGCGCCGATGTTCTGGCCGCCTGCTTCATCATCGATCTGCCCGACCTCGGCGGCGCGGAAAAAATCAGGAAGCTCGGCGTGCCGGTACGCACGCTCGTCAGCTTCGAGGGGCATTAGAAGGCAATAGCCCTGTGCCTTAGGCGGCCTTTGCGCTCTCGCCGGGTTTCCTGAACTCCAGGGCGCGGTCGTTAACGGAGCCGAAGCGCAGGTTAAGCAGGTCCAGCACGTAGTTCTGGTAAAGCTTCCAGGGTTTTTTAGAGCCTTGACGCGGAAACTGACCGATCGCGCGCTGGATGTAACCCGACGAGAAATCGAGCAACGGCTCCGGCATGACGGAAGGATCGCGCTGGCGCGGCGTGCAGGCGACATAACCGCGCCTGTCCATGTGGTTGATCAGCCGGGCGGCATAGAGCGAGGTCAGATCGCACTTCAGCGTCCACGAGGCGTTGGTGTAACCGAACGCGGTAAAAAGGTTCGGCACATCGCTGAACATGACGCCCTTGAAATTCATCGTTTCGGAAAACTTGACAGGCTGTCCGTCGACCGCAATGTCGATGCCGCCGAGTAGTTGCAGGTTGAGGCCTGTCGCGGTGACGACGATGTCGGCGTTCAGGACGCGGCCTGATTGCAAGCGAATGCCGGTTTCCGTGAAGGTTTCGATCTGGTCCGTCACAACGTCCGCCGTACCGGCCTTGATGGCGCGGAAAAAGTCGGCATCCGGGGCGAGACAAAGACGCTGGTCCCAGGGATTGTAGCGCGGCGTGAAATGGGAATTGACGTCGTATTCGGCGCCGAGCTGCCCCCGCGCCTGGCTTACGATCCACTGCTTCACCGCGTCCGGTTTGCGCCGGGACAGATTGTAGAAATAAAGGCCGAACAGCACGTAGTACCAGCGCGCAATGCCGTAAGCGATCCGGGTCGGCAAACGGCGGCGTAGCCATTTGGCGAGCGCATCCTCCGACGGACGCGAAACGATATAGGTGGGCGAACGCTGCAACATGGTTACATGCGCGGCGGCTTTGGCGATGACGGGGATGATCGTCACCGCGGTCGCGCCGCTGACGATGACCACCATGCGCTTGCCCGCATAGTCGAGATTCGCCGGCCATTGCTGCGGATGGACAATGCGGCCGCGAAATTTTTCGGCGCCGGCAAATTCAGGCATATAGCCGCCCGCATAGTCGTAATAGCCTGTGCAGGTGAAGAGGAAACTGCAGGTGAAGCGAAGCGGCTCACGGTCGGCGCCGCGCTCCACCTCAAGCGTCCACGCTGCGTCGGTGGAAGACCAAGACGCGCTCTTCACCCGATGCCGGAAGCGGATCCTGCGGTCGATGCCGTAGGCTTCCGCCGTCTCGCGAATGTAGCTGCGGATGGATTCGCCGTCGGCGATTGCGGCATTCGATTGCCATGGGCGGAACGGATAACCGAACGTGAACATGTCCGAATCTGAACGAATGCCGGGATAACGGAACAGGTCCCAGGTGCCGCCGATGGCATCGCGGCTTTCAAGGATAACGTAGGACTTGGCGCGGCAGGCGGACTGCACGTGATAGGCGGCGTCGACGCCGGACAGTCCGCTGCCGACGATGATGACGTCAAAATGTTCTTGCGTCATGCTTCGGCCTTCTCGAAATCAGGCGGTCAACGAACGCCCCGCATTCGCTGCAATGCGTCGCGCAATGCGCGCAATGAGCGTAACGGTGCGATCGGCGGACGAGATAGGCACCATATGTCCGCCGCCTTCGATCAATTCGAGATCGAGTCCGACTACCTTAGTGGCCATCGTTGCGCCGTGTTTCGCCGGATCGAGCAGGCGGTCGCCGGTTCCAAACAGCACGCCGACCGGAATCGTGAGGTGCCGATAGCGCTCCTGCATGTGGGCCAGGTCCTCCATGCTTGCCATCAAGTCGCGCGAAGCATTGATGAAACTGTGCGGCCGCAGGTTCAATAGTCCGCCGCCCAGCATGCCATAATCGGCCGCGATCGGCTGTGGACCGAACGCGGTTTCGAGCACGAAGTTGCGGTTCCTGATCGACAGGGGAATTGCCGACGTCCAGCCTACCAGCCCGCGCAGCAACGGCGACCTGATGGCAAGCCCCCGGAACAGGGGCGGCACTTCCTCCTCCACATGCGTCAGCGGCGCAAGCAGCGCCAGGCCGGCGACCTGCTCCGGATGGTTCAAGGCCAGCGCGAGCGCAATCGCCCCGCCTAAAGAATGACCGACGACGAGCGGCCGCTCCAGTCCGAGCGCTTCTACGAAGCGAGCGATGGTGTGGGCTTGAGCGCCGATTGTGGCCGAGGCTCGCGACGGCCGCGATGAATAGCCGCTGCCCGGCCGATCCAGAATAACGACGCGGTAATCGCGCTTCAGCCTGTCGAGCAAAGAATGGGTGAAAACACGCGTCTGTCCGGCAAGGCCGTGAATAAGCAGGAGCGTCTGTCCCGAGCCTTCATCGAGATAGTGGATGCGGGCACCGTCGACGTCGATGAAGCGTCCGTGCGGCGGCAATCTCTTCTCGACCTGCCGCGCCGTCCAGGCGGAGAAAAAAGCGAGTCCGCCCAGCGCAAGTGCAAGAAGCACCAGGACGATACCGACGATCCAGGCGAACGCGATCATCGGCCGGTCTCCCCACACGGCCCGCAAGCCGGCGCTCCCGCGTGAAATTCAATATCGTTCATTGCCTCGTTCCCCGTCCCAACCAGTTCCAGTAAGTCACAGGCCTCAGCCGCTCGATGAAGGCCGCCATCCTGACGTCGGAGCCGACCAGGATACGCACCTTACGCTGTTCGACGCCACGAACGATCGTCTCGCCGGCGACCTCCGGCGGCATCGTGAGGAAGGAATCGAAGAATTTTCGTCTCTTCGTAACCTCGTCGGCGGTGAGACCGCCCGGGAGCCGGGCATTTTTCGTGATCGAGGTGGCGACGCCGCCGGGATGGACCACGGTAACGCCGATGCGCGTTCGCGCCAGCTCGTGGCGCAGGGATTCGGAAAAGCCGCGTACCGCGAACTTGCTCGCCGCATAGGCGGCCTGGCCCGGCGGCGCGATGAGTCCGAACAGGCTCGAAACGTTGACGAGACGCGCTTCCTGGCTCTTGGATAGAAGCGGCAGGAAAGCCCGCGTCATCCGTACCACGCCGAAAAAATTGATCGCAAACAACCAATCGAAATCGCTCTCCGCGACCTCCTGGAACGCGCCGCCGAGCGCGACACCGGCATTGTTGACGAGCACATCGACGCCCTCGTGTTCCGCGATCACGCGTGCCGGAAAAGCGGCGATGGCGTCGCGATCCGACACATCGAGGTGATGCCGGCTGATGCGCACGCCCGCCTGGGCAATGCCGCTCATGGTGCGCGCGAGCGCCACGTCGTCGATGTCGGCAAGCGCAAGATGGCAACCGCGGCGCGCCAACGAAGCCGCGATCGCCCGGCCGATCCCGCTGGCGGCGCCGGTGACGACGGCCGTCCGGTCTTTCAGATTTAGCAATGTGAGGTTCCCGTCGCTTCCGGCTTAATCTCGCAAATTCTTTCGCCCCGGAAGCATGGCGCCGCGATTTGAGAATCCACGCATCTTGCCTCCCCGGCCTGGCCGTTTTCAGCTCTCCGCGGCACTGCGAAACGCGGTTTGCGCGTCTTTTGTCACGCCGGCCGCGCGAACATGGTTTAGGAACGATGAAATACGTAATTCTGATTGGGGTAAACTGAATTTTCAGGTCTCACGGCTAGAAATCTTGCGATTATCGCCGCTTCCCCCACGGTGGAAGATTGCTATGCGCGTGGCGCAATTGTCCTGGAGCGACGCTGCCGGCTGGGCCGATGCTCCCGGCGATCGCACCAACGCCAATCTTGTTTTCTTCTTCGGCACGCGGCAGGCGCTGGCGTGCGGCGCGCGGTATCAAGAGCTGCGCGCAATGTTTCCAGCCGCGCATATTCTCGGCTGCAGCACGGGCGGCCAGATCAGCAACGACGACGTGACCGACGACGAGATCGCCGCCGCGGCCATTTGCTTCGATGCCACCAGGCTGCGGGTGGCGTGCGAGCCGGCGTCCTCGCCAGAAGGCTCGCGGGCGTGCGGTGGTGCGATCGGCCGGGCATTGGCAGCGCCCGATCTCGCCGGCATTTTCGTTCTTTCGGACGGCCTGAATGTCAACGGCAGCGAGCTCGTCGCCGGGATCACCGGTGCGGTTGGCAAGTGGGTCTCGGTCACCGGTGGTTTGGCCGGTGATGGCGCCGACTTTCGGGAGACGCTGGTGGGCGCCGATTGCGCGCCGCGCAAGCACGTCGTCGCGGCGGTCGGCTTCTATGGTCCTGCGATCCGCATCGGTCATGGCAACGCCGGCGGCTGGGATGAATTTGGGCCGCGCCGTCAAATCACCCGGTCGCGCGGCAATGTGCTGTTCGAGTTCGATCGCGAACCGGCGCTCGATCTCTATGAGCGCTATCTGGGCGAGGACGAAGCGCGGGGTTTGCCGGGGTCCGGCCTCCTGTTCCCGTTGCGTATTTTCGATCCCGAGCGGCCGGACCACGATATCGTCCGTACGATCCTGGCCGTGGACCACCAAGCGCGTTCCATGACATTCGCCGGTGACGTTCCCGAGGGCTGGACCGCACAGCTCATGCGCGGCAATTTCGATCGCCTTGCCGTTGGCGCCGCCACGGCCGCGCGCCAGGCCGCCGACAGCGGCGGCGAAAACCGATCCGGCGATCAAGTCGCAATTCTCGTGAGCTGCATCGGACGCCGCCTCCTGATGGGTCAACACACCGCGGACGAAATCGAGGCCGCACGTGCCGAATTCGGCCCGCGGATTGCGCAACTTGGATTCTACTCCTATGGGGAAATCTCGCCGCATCGTGTGTCCGGTGTCTGTGAGCTCCACAACCAGACGATGACCGTCACCACGATTGCCGAGGCGGCGGGATAGCGCAGGTGCATAAGCTCCTCGCCAGACAGCTTGCGAAAGCGGTAAAAGGCCCCGGCGACGTCGATCTTCAGGCGCTGCTTGCGCTCGTATCCGAGGCTTACGAGCAGTCGGACAACGATCGCCACCGCACCGACCGCTCGATCTCCTTGATGATCAATGAGCTCGAGCAGCTCAATCGCGGGCTGGATCAGCTCGTTCAGGAGCGAACCACCGCATTGCGCGAGCGGGAGTCCGAGTTACAGGCTCAAAATTTGCGCTTCGACGCGGCTTTGAAGAATATGCCGTATGGCCTGTGCATGTTCGACCGCAACGAGCGGCTGATCGTTTGCAACGAGCGCTACAGCGAGATGTACGGGCTTACGCCGGATCAGACCAAGCGCGGCGTGACGCTGCGTTCGATTCTGGAGGCTCGCGTCGCGGCGGGTCACAGTCCGGAGGATGCCAACAGCTACATTGAGCAGCGTCTGGCGGAAGTCCGCGGGTGCGAGCCATATTACGCCGAGAACGGTATGCGCGACGGGCGCACATTCGCGGTCAATCACCGGCCGATGGCGGACGGCGGATGGGTCGCCATCCACCAGGACATAACGGCGCAAAAGCGCGCCGAATCGCAGATCACATACATGGCCCGCCATGACGATCTCACCGGGCTCGCCAATCGCGCCGTTTTGCTGGAGAAAATGGACGAGGCTCTCGTGCGTCTGCGGCGCCAGGGCAGTCGCTTCACAATCTTCATGCTCGATCTCGACCTCTTCAAAACCGTCAACGATTCGCTTGGACATCCGGTCGGCGACCAACTTTTGAAGGTGGTGGCGGACCGGCTGTCGGCCTGCACGCGCGCAATCGACACCGTGGCGCGGCTCGGCGGTGACGAATTCGCCATTTTGGCGACGGCGGACGACGATCAACGGCAAGCCGCTATTGCCACCGCCAATCGGCTTCTGGAGGCCGTGGCGGCGCCGTATGATGTCGAGGGCCATCAGCTCAACATTGGGACAAGCATCGGCATCGCACTCGCGCCACAGCATGGCGCCGACGTCGATCAGCTTGTGAAGAACGCCGATCTCGCACTGTACAAGGCCAAGTCCGAGGGCCGCGACGCCTATCGCTTTTTCGAGGATGCGTTGGGAGTTGCCGCCAGCACGCGGCGCGCCCACCAGATCGAGTTGCGCAACGCCCTGACGAGCGATGAGTTCGAACTGCACTACCATCCCATCGTCGACATCGGGACCAGGGAAACGGCGAGCATCGAGGCGCTGATCCGCTGGCGACATCCGGAACGCGGGATGATTGCACCCGTCGATTTCATCCCGCTGGCGGAAGAAACCGGTCTGATCAACCCGATTGGCGATTGGGTGTTACGCAAAGCCTGCGGCGATGCCGCGCGCTGGCCGTCGCATATCAAAGTCAGCGTCAATTTGTCCGCGGTACAGTTTCGAAAAGTCTGTCCGATCGACAATTTTTGCAAAGCGCTAAAGGATTCCGGCCTGCCGCCCGAGCGTCTGGAGCTGGAAATCACGGAGACGGTCCTGCTGCAGGGCAATGCGGAAAACGTCGAGACGCTGCATAAGCTCCGGCTCATGGGGATTTCCATCGTCCTCGACGATTTCGGCACGGGATATTCCTCACTCAGCTATCTGCGCATGTTCCCATTCGACAAAATCAAGATCGATCGGTCGTTCGTGCATGAGCTCGCGAAGAACGCCGATTGTGCCGCGATCGTGTCGGCGGTGGCGGGCCTGGGCAGGAGCCTCCGCATCGGAACCGTCGCCGAGGGGGTCGAGACGGAAGATCAGCTCCTTCTCGTGCATGCCGCCGGCTGCACGCACGTACAGGGCTTCCTGTTTGGGCGGCCGTGCCCGGCGGCCGGCCTCAAGTTCGAGCGCTTCGCCGCGCACAAGCAAAAAGCCAAAGTAGCTTGACGATCCTGCGCGTCCGCGCGTGTTCGCCTCAGCGCGCGCGTCCGCGCGTTGTTGCGGGCGTGGACGCACCGCCCAGGGAAGCACTGAGCCGGCCCATCAGCAGCCGCAGCTCGAAATCTCGAAACTCGGCGTAGAGCTCGGCGATCCATTTATGGACTTCGGTCGGTCCGCCGGGCTGTTTGGTCATGTAGGCGTTGAAAGAGAAATTGGGCCGATCAACCACGCCGCGCACGATCGCGGACAGGCGGGGGATGTGGATCATGCCGCATTCGGGACGCGTGAGCGGAAAGTCCTCCTTGGAGAACAAGAGCGACACCGACTCGTTGTGTACCGGGACCAAAGTCGCCGCCAAACGGCGCTGCAATTCGCCAAAGCTGCGCACGGTCGCCATCGATTGATCGGTTACGAAAAAGACGATCGGGTCGATTCCGCGCCGCCGCGCCTCCTGCACGAAGCCGATTTCCCGCATCACCGCGAAAAACTGTTCGAACGGCCCGTAACCCAGATCGACCACCTTCGTACTTGTGGTTTCCGCAATCAGCCGGTCGAACAACTCCATCTGGCCCCGGGTATTGGCGATGTCGACGGGCCAGACCAGCCTGGGAAAGCGACCGGCGAAGGCGGGATCACGCGGATTGAGGTCGAAGCCGACCACTGGCCGACGGCTGTGGCGAAAAAATTCCACCAATAACCGTGCAAGCAGCGTCTTGCCCATCCGCGGCCGCGGCGATGTGACGATGTAGAGGGGCGCCGGCCGCGTCATCACAGCCGCGCGATTTTACGACCGGCTGACGACCTGCACGCGCGGACCGCTGGACGCGACGCCGCCGCTCGCCACGATCTCGTTGAGCTTGACGCGGTCGTACTCGGCCCAGACGTTGCCGAGCCAATGTCGGACATAACCGCGCAGCACGAAGGAGTAATTGGCCGATTCGCCCTTGAGGCCTTTGTTGGCGACGAAGGTGAGGAACGGAACGGAGGCCAGCTCAACCTGCTCATAGGCCATCTCGTTGAGCTTCGGGATGGTGATCTCGATGGCGTCCTTGAATTTACGGAAATACGACGCGTGCGTGGCCTGATCCCACTCGAAAAAGCTCGTGTTGTTGATAAAGTTCTTCACCAGGAAATATTTGCTGTCTCCGAGGAACGAAGACGTGTCCTCGATCTCGTTCAGCGAGGCGATCGACGAGCCAAGGATGTGGAAGACGACGAAGGTGAGCTGCCCCTTCTTCACCGCGTCCAAAAAGCCGATGTCCCGCAGCGAGCGTAGCGTCGGCGAGAGCAGACCGGCGCGCACGTCGAGCACGGTCACGCTTGCGTCGGTGCTCGACAGCGTGTCGAAAATCCGCATCTGGTCGGGCACCGAGGTGGCGTCGACGATTTCGCTGATGTCGGGATGAAAACGTTTGAGGGTTCCTTTAGGCGATTCGGTATCGAACGCGCGTGTCGGCACGTGATGCGCCGTGAAATAATCGAGCAGCGTGCGGGCGACGGTGGTCTTGCCGACGCCGCCCTTGTCCGCACCTACGACCACCACCGTTGGCTTAGCCATGGGCCGATCCCTCACTGACTCCGCGCCGCCGCGAGCCGCGTCGTGTCCCGCGAGCGAATTTCACAGGATGACTTCGGCTGGACGGAGCGTGTCACGCCGTTTTCCCCTGCTTGCGGTTCTACACATCCCGGCCCCTGTTTGGAAGCCTTAACGTATCCCGCGCGCAGGCGAAGACCCTCTGCACCCCGATTTGCAGTCCGATATGGTTAATTGTGACGGCTTTGCGGCTACCCGCCGCGGTGCGGGCCCCACGGTCCTGATGATGGGCCCGAAGCGGCCCGGCCGGTCGAGCTGTCGGCTTCTTCCGGCGAGCCTTCGGTGCCGCCGGTTTCCGCAGACGAGCCCCACGGGCCGCTTGCCGGCGATGAACTCCACGGCCCGGGAACCGCCGGCTCATCGCTGGTTTCCGTGGAAGCCTCGCCGGGTGGCGGCAACGCGATCGGGCCGTGATCGTGGCCGCCGGCGAACTTGACCAGCGCAGCGATGCGGCTTTCCACCGTCGGATGGGTATCGAACAGTTCGCCGAAGCCTTCGCGCGGGTTATCGATACACATTTCCATGACCGCGGAGGTCGCGCCCGGCAATTCGCCGCGGCCTTCGATCTTGCGCAGCGCCGAGATCATGGCGTCCGGGTTTTTGGTGAGCTCCACCGACCCGGCGTCGGCGAGGAGTTCACGCGAGCGCGACAAAGCCAGCCGAATGATGAACGACAGGATGTAGGCGAGCACCAGGAGTCCGATGCCGATCAGGATGGCGACGCCGGCGCTGCCGCCGCGCCGGTCGTCGGAGCGCGAGCCGCGAAAGCCGAGGCCGTTGTAAAACCAGAGGCGAAATGCCAGCTCCGCGACGAACGAGACCACGCCGGCAATGATGACGGCGATGACCATCATGCGCACGTCGCCGTTGCGGATATGCGTCAGTTCGTGGCCGAGCACCGATTCGACTTCGGCGTCGTTGAGCCGGTTGAGGAGGCTCGACGTGATCGTGATTGAATATTGTTTCTCGTTCATGCCGGCGGCGAAGGCGTTGAGCGCGTCGGAATCCATCACCTTGAGCTTGGGCATGGTGATGCCGCGCGAGATGCAGAGATTTTCCAAAAGATTGTAGAGCCGCGGCTCTTCGGCGCGCGTAACCTCGTGCCCGCCGGTCACCGCGTCGATCAAGCTCTGGTGAAAGTAATAGGCGATGACGACCCACAGCGCCGTCCCTACCGTCGCCCACGGCGCCGCGCTGAGGAGATCGCTCCACGCGCGCTGCATCAGCGCGTTGAGGTCGGCGTTGACCGACAGCGCCTCCGCGATCAGCGCGCCGGCGTAGACGAGCACGTAAACAAGAACGAACAGGCCGATGAGCAGCGCCACCGAACGGCGCCGGTTCGACTGGATGTGGCTATAGAGACCGTATGCGGCCATCGGCGTGCTCCCCTGCTCATTCCCGCGCAGGCAGGAATCCGGAGGGGAGTTTGGCCGATGCAACGGACCTGCCGGGTCCCTGCTTTCGCAAGGACGAGCGGAGGACTTGGATCGATTCGGCTTTCATCGAAACCGCTCTAGAACTTGACCCGCGGCGCCTCGCCGACGGTCTTGCGGTCTTCGCCGAGGTCGAAGAAGTCTTTCGTCGCAAAGCCGAGCGCGGAGGCGAACAGGGCCGCCGGGAATCTCTGGATCCCCGTGTTGTATTCCTGCACCGCGTTGTTGAAAAAGCGCCGGGCCGCCGCGATCTTGTTCTCGATATCAGTCAGCTCGGCCTGCAATTGCTGGAAATTGGCGTTGGCCTTGAGGTCCGGATAAGCCTCGGACAGCGCGAAGAGCTGGCGCAGCGCGCCGGAGAGCATGTTCTCGGCCGCCGCCTGCTGCGCCGGCCCCTGTGCTGCCACGGCAGCGTTGCGCGCCTTCACCACCTCGTCGAGCGTACCGCGTTCGTGCGCGGCATAGCCCTTTACGGTCTCGACCAGGTTGGGAATGAGGTCGTGCCGCTGCCGCAGTTGCACATCCACGTCGGCAAACGCCTGGTTGACCCGTTGCCGCATGGAGACAAGGCCGTTGTAAATCGCGATCACCCACAAAACCAAAACAACGATCACGGCAAGGACGATCAGTGTCGACGTGCTCATCGGCGGAATCCTCCGGCGTATCTGACGCAAAATCGCTTCGTTGGCCGCAATGCAGGCGGGGCAGCGGCAAGCGGGACGACCTTCCGTTTTTGACGGTCAGAAGGACTGCCGCTCTGTCTCTCTAGATAGGGCAATTCATCGGTGCCGTTAAGGTTAGCCGGCGATGAATATCGCGTGGGCGGCGCTCGTGGGCTAGATGTGACCAGGCAAGAAAAGGGTGCGCTCCATGTCGCAGCATCATCTGGATTTTTCACCCGCCAACGGCGCGGAAGGTAGTTCGGTCGCCGGCGAAATTCGTGAGTCGGATACGCTGCGCGACTTAACACAGGGAAGTGATTCCGGCTTGGTTGCGGCGGCCGACCGCGCCCAACTCGAGCGCGATATTGCCGCCATCGAGCGCGCGTCAGCCGCGTTGCGCAGGGCGGAGCCGGAGCTGGAATCCTGGATCGATCCGCCGGCGGCGACCATGCAAAAGCCGCGGCCGTTGTGGCTGCTCATCGGGGTGTTGTGGCTATCGACAGCGCTCGTCACTATCGGCGCGGTCTTCGCGATTTCCGCCCTCGTCGGCTAGAGTCACAATCCGCCCCGTCCCGCGCACGCGGGACCGGCACGTTTTCTCGCAATGAGAGTTTCTGTCGGGCTCGATTTCCGCTTGCGTGGAGATCAGCGGCTTCCGCCGCGCCCTTCAATATGCGTTCTGGTAGGAAGCGCGCGACAGAACCGTGCGGGCGATGATTTTCAAATCGAGCCAGAGCGACCAATTGTCGATGTAGAACAAGTCGTACTCGACGCGCTTGCGCATTTTTTCGTCGGTGTCGGTCTCACCGCGAAGCCCGTGGATTTGCGCCCAGCCGGTAATGCCCGGCTTCATATTGTGGCGGCGTGCGTAGAGCGAGATGCGGCGCTCGTATTCGCGATCGTGCGACAGCGCATGCGGGCGCGGGCCGACAAGCGACATGTCCCCCGTGAGGACGTTGAAGAGCTGCGGAATTTCATCGACGTTCCAGCGCCGCAGCCAGCGGCCGATGCCGGTCAACCGTGGGTCGTCCGGTCGCGCCTGTTGAATGACCGGGCCGTCGTCGAGCGTGCGCATAGAGCGAAACTTGATGATGCGGAACGGCTGCTGGTTAAAGCCGAAGCGGCGCTGCACGAAGAAAATCGGGCCCGGACTGTCGAGCTTGATGAGCAAGGCGACAATGATGAGAAGCGGCGTGGACAAGAGGAGGGCTGCGGCTGCGAAAACCAGATCGAACAGCCGTTTCTGGATGATTTCGCGGCGCGTCAATGGCCGTCGTGTCAGTTGCAGGCTTGCCAGGGGGCCGAGCGTCGAGAGCTTGGCCTCCTCGAATTTGTGCAGGACCTGCTCGGGGCCGAGATGAATTTCGACCGGAAGCGCGAGGAAGGTTTCGGCGCAGCGATCGATGGTTTCGGTCGCCGACCATGGCAGCAGTACGAAGATGGCGTCGGGCTCCAGGCTACGGACGCTGGCGACCGCTTCGGCAAGGTCGCGATCGAGAATGGCGCGCCGCGTTTCTACCGGCGCGGTGGCGACAACCGGCGTCAGAAAGCGGCAACCGACGATGTTGATGCCAAGTGTCCAGGGCTCGTACCGGTTGATGAAGGAGCCGACATGCGTGCCGGTTCCGATCAGAAAGATGCGTTGTGCCGACAATAGACCGGCCGCACGCGCGAGCGCGGTGGCGCGGACGATGACATAGCGCTGCACGATCGATGCGGCGAGAGTCGTCACGTAAAACAACAAGATCCAGCCGCGCGAGTAATCGACGCTGATCTGCGCAAGAAAGCCGAGCATCAAGAGGCAAATGAGCGTCACGTTCCACAATTGGATCGTGCGCCGGGCATGCGGTTTGAAGGAAAAGAAATTCGGCAGCCGGTATTCGCGACGGAACATGTTGGAAACGGCAAAAATGCTCGCCGCGAGAAGGCCGACCTGGACGAAGGAGGAAATATTACCGCGATTGCCGTAGGCAACGAGATGATAGGCAATGCCGGTAAGGCAGGATGTCGCCACGATCAGGGCGACGTCGGTCAGGAAAATCGCGCCGGAAAATGTGCCCCGCGACAGGACGGCCCAGCCGCGCAGCATCGGGTTGGTCTGCGGACGCGACGCCAGCGTGTAGCTTTGATGTGTATTCATCAGCACGCGTGCCGGGCTTTCCTGCCCCGAAATGGGACAACGGAATGGGTCTTAGCCGCACGGTCGCCAGAACCATGCCACTGAAGCATCGGGTCTGGCCGCTTGCCAAAACTGCGCTAAAAGGCCCTGTTAGGATTAATGCGCCGGCGGCGGGCCGGCAGCAGACGAAGGGGAGACCATGCAGGGCAAGATTGCACTCGAAGAACATTTCGCCATCCCGGAAACACTGGCCGATTCCCGCGGGTATTTTCCCGACCGTGTCTGGGAGGAAGTGAAAAGCCGCGTGCTTGATCTGCATGACCGGCGGCTCGCACTCATGGACGAGCATGGCATCGAGATGATGCTCCTGTCGCTCAATGCGCCGGCGGTACAAGCCATTCCCGATCCGGGGCAGGCGGACGAGGTCGCCCGCAGGGCGAACGACTATCTCGCCGAGCAGGTGAGCAAGCGGCCGGACCGCTTTCAGGGCCTCGCCGCGCTACCGATGCAGGACCCGGTACGCGCTACGCGCGAACTCGAACGCTGCGTGAAGGAACTGGGCTTTCGCGGCGCGCTGGTGAACGGCTTCTCGCAGGTCAACGATGCCGACACGGCCGTCTACTACGATCTGCCGCAATACCGGCCGTTCTGGGCGATGGCGGAGCGCCTCGACGTTCCCTTTTATCTGCATCCGCGCAACCCGTTGCCACGCGACACCAAAATCTATGATGGCCATCCATGGCTTCTTGGTCCGGTCTGGGCGTTCGCGCATGAGACGGCGGTGCACGCGTTGCGGCTGATGGGATCGGGTCTGTTCGACGCACATCCGCGTCTTCAGATCATTCTCGGCCATATGGGCGAGAACCTGCCCTTCGCGCTGTGGCGCGTCGACAACGCCAACGCCTGGATCCCGAACCGCCACTCTTATCCGGCCAAGAGGCACATCCGCGATTATTTCCGGGATAATTTCTACGTCACCACCTCGGGCAATTTCCACACGCCGGCGCTGCTTAACACCATGCTCGAAGTCGGCGCCGACCGGATCATGTTCTCGACCGATTGGCCGTTCGAGAACATCGATCACGCCGCCGACTGGTTCGATGCGTGCCCGATCAGCGAGAACGACCGGATGAAGATCGGCCGCACCAACGCGCGGCGGTTGTTCAAGCTGGGGAATAGTTGAGGCCGGCGGCAGCCGCACCCGCTCGTTCGTGATGGCCGGGCTCGTCCCGGCCATCAATGTTTCTTAGTTTGATCTGAGCCCAAAACGTGGATGCCCGGCACAAGCTTACGCGCTTGGGCCGGAGGGCCGGGTATCGCGGAATCAGCTCGCCTCGCGCAGCTTTACCGCACCCTCCAGATCCACGGAAACAAGTTCCGAGATCCCACGCTCTGCCATGGTGACGCCGTAGAGGCGGTTCATGCGCGCCATCGTGATCGGGTTATGGGTAATGATCACGAAGCGGGTGTCGGTCGAGCGCGTCATCTCGTCGAGCAGGTCGCAGAATCGCTCGACGTTGTAATCGTCAAGCGGCGCATCGACCTCGTCGAGCACGCAGATCGGCGCCGGGTTGGTGAGAAACACGGCGAAGATGAGCGCCAGAGCGGTCAGTGCCTGCTCCCCGCCGGAAAGAAGCGACAGCGTCACCGGCTTCTTACCGGGCGGTTTGGCCATGATCTCGAGGCCCGCCTCCAGCGGATCTTCGCTTTCGATCAATTGCAGCTCGGCGTTACCGCCGCCGAACAGTTCGGCAAACAGCTTCTGGAAATTGGCGTTCACGGTCGCGAAGGAAGCCAACAGGCGCTCGCGCGCTTCGCTGTTGAGGCTGTGGATGCCCTGGCGCAGCCGCCTGATGGCCTCGTTGAGGTCGTCGCGCTCGGCGACCAGCTTGTCGTGCTGCGTTTCGACCTCGCGAAGCTCCTGTTCCGCGAGGAGATTCACCGAGCCGAGACGCTCGCGCTCGCGGCGGATGCGGTCGAGCCTTTGTTCCACCTCGCCGATTTCCGGCAGTTCGGCGTCCGCTTTGATCTCGGCGATCTCCGCTGCACCGGCCGGCTCGACGTCGAGGAGATCACGGACTTCATGTTCGATGTCGGCCAGGCGCCGCCGGGCGCCGTCCCGGCGTTCCTCGGCGCGTGCCGCCTCGGCGCGGGCCTCGCCGACTGCTTCGAGCGCGGTGCGGGCGGCTTTGTCGGCCTCTGCAAGCCCCGTTTCCGCTTCAGCCAGCCGGTCGGCGGCCGCGCGGCGCGTGCCCGTGGCGGTTTCGATCTCGCTGATCAGGGCCTGACGCTGGCCGGCGAACTTCTGCGGCGCGTTGTCGAGTTCGGTCCGCTCGGTCCTTGCCTCTTCAGTGCGCTGGCCGATAGTGGCGATCTGCGCCGCCGCGTTGTTCCGGCGCTCGTCCCAGGCCGCGCGTTCGCCTCCAATCGCCTGCAGCCGGCGATCCGCAAGCTCGGCGTCGCGCGCGATCGCCTGCGCTTCGACACGCACCTCGGCAAGCGCCGCGCGGTATCGCGCAATGTCCTCGATGACTTTGGCAAGCTCGGTTTCCAGATCGGCGGCGGCGGGAAGCGTGGCGAGCGCGTTCTTCGCTTCGTCGCCCGCGGCGGCGGCCTCGTCACGACCGGCGCTGGTTCGCTGCCTCGCCTCCTTAAGCGCCGAGATACGCGCTGCGTTGCGGCTGATCTCGCGCTCGGCGGCGGCGTGCTCCTCGCGCGCGGCGTCGGTAAGGTGCTGCGCCTCGCGCCAACGCGCGCGGGCCTCGGTCTCCGACGCGGTTGCAGCGGCGAGTGCGGCCTCGGCCGCCTCGACGACGCGGCGCGCGGCGTCCACTTCGGCACGCGCAGCCTCAAGTTCACCCTCGATCGCTTGCAACCGGCCGCGTTCTGCGAGCCGGCGCGCCGCCCCGGTGGGAGCGTGCGCGGCGATGGCAAAGCCGTCCCAGCGCCAGAAATCGCCTTCACGGGTCACCAGCCGCTGGCCAGGCTTGAGCATGGCAGCAAGGCTTGGACCGTGGGCGCGGTCGACGACGCCGATCTGCGCCAAACGGCGCGCGAGTTCCGGCGGAGCCTTGACGAAACTCGAGAGTGCTTCCGCGCCTGCCGGCAACGCGGGATCAGCCGCGTCGACCGCCGCACCCGCCCAGCGCATCGGCGCCGAATCGTCAACCGGCGCGTCGAGATCGTCACCGAGGGCAGCGCCGAGCGCTTTCTCATAGCCCTCGGTCAGGGTGAGCGCATCCATCACCGGCGGCCAGAGATTTTTGTTCTCGACCGCCAGGAGTTTGCCGATGGTCTTCGCTTCGGTTTCCAGCCGTTGCACGCGACGCTCGGCCGTGGCGAGGGGGGCGCGCGCGGCATCGATTTCTTCTCGCGCAAGCGTGTGGGCGATCTCCGCCGCCCGCGCCGCGCTTTCCGCTTCCGTGAGGGCAGCCTGGGCGCTCGCGAGTCCGGCGCCCAAGGCCGCGAGATCGGGCTCGCCGCTGCCGGTTGCGGCGAGGCCGGCGTCGATGTTGGCCAGTTCGGCGTGGAGCCGTACCGCGCGTTGATCGTGATCGCGCAAAGCGGTCTGAAGTTGATTGCGGCGGGCCGCCAGATCGGCAAGCGCGCCGGTCAGCTCGCTAAAAGACCTTTCCGACACCGCAAGTGCGGTGTCCGCCTTGGCGACACGGTCATTGACGCCGCTGAGTTGCGCGGCGCTCGCTTGGGCTTCGGCTCGCAGCGTCTTCTCCTCGGCGTCGAGCCGGTCGAGCGCGGCCGCGGCGTCGGCCGCAAGCGTGCGTTCGCGTTCAAGGTCGGCCGCAAATTGCTCAAGCCGGCGATCGAGTTCGCCGAGCCGTTCCTTGGCGCGGGCTTCTTCACGTTCGAGCGCATCGCGTGCGATCACAAGGCGCTGCAACGCCGCTGCGGCCCCGGCCTCCGCTTCGCGCAACGCGGGAAGGCCCGACGCGACTTCTGCCTGCCGCGTCGTGGCCACGGTTTGCTCGCCGGTGCGTGCGGCGACGAGGCGGATGGCTTCGTCCTTGGTGCGCTCGGCGTCTGCGACTTCAGCGTTCGCCGCGATCCAGCGCAAATGGAACAGCAGGGCTTCCGTCCGGCGCACCTGTCCGGAAATGTTGCGGTAGCGCACCGCCTGCCGCGCCTGGGTCTTGAGCGAAGCCACCTGCGCGGCAAGTTGGCCGATAACGTCCTCGGCCCGCGCGAGGTTGTGCTCGGCGGCTCTGAGCCGTAGCTCCGCCTCGTGGCGGCGCGCATGCAGCCCGGAAATACCTGCCGCCTCTTCCAGCAGACGGCGGCGCTGGTCGGGTCGCGCCTGGATGATCTCGCCGATCCGGCCCTGGTGAACGAGGGCCGGCGACCGTGATCCGGTCGAGGCATCGGCGAACAGCACCGTGACGTCGCGCGCCCGCACCTCGCGGCCGTTGACACGGAACACCGAACCCTGCTCGCGCATGATGCGGCGTGAAACTTCGAGCGTCTCGGTATCGTTGAACGCGGCCGGGGCCGTGCGGTCGCTGTTGTCCACCATGACCGAGACTTCGGCGTGATTGCGCGCCGGCCGGTCGGTGTTGCCGGAGAAGATCACGTCGTCCATCTCCGACGCGCGCATGGCCTTGTAGGACGCTTCGCCCATGACCCAGCGCACGGCTTCGACCAGATTGGACTTGCCGCAGCCGTTCGGGCCGACCACGCCTGTCAGTCCGGGTTCGATATCAAAGTCGGTCGGTTCAACGAAGGACTTGAAGCCGATCAGGCGCAGCCGCGTGAGCTTCATTCTCTACTATTTCCATCTTGCATGCTGCGGCGGCGAGGAAATCGTCAGAGACTCAAGCCCGGAGTGCTTGAGTGAAGGTGCCGCATCGGCGCGGAGAATGAATCGTCACGCCTGTAAGCGCAACAGCGCTGCCGGGTTATCCAGATTTTCCGCCGGAGGGTCGATCCCGGCGGTTCCGGAATAGCTGCGCGGCCGGAATTGGCGAGACCGGAAAAACCCTTATCCTTCCTTGAGATAGGTGTCGATTTCCTTGGCCATCGCCTCGATCGACTGGTCGCCGTTGAACTTTTTGCCATTGATGAAAAAGGTCGGCGTGGAATTGACCCCGAGCTTCTC
>Ga0302325_10008671_pt1 | contig 22314 bp, 21 predicted proteins | sample Palsa_T0_2_FD_201948 | JGI IMG/M metagenome (GOLD analysis project Ga0302325, IMG submission 201948) | Peat permafrost microbial communities from Stordalen Mire near Abisko, Sweden - Palsa_T0_2 | ecosystem: Environmental > Terrestrial > Soil > Palsa > Peat permafrost | place: Sweden: Abisko...
TGCTGCCGACGCCGACTGCCAGGGACCTCGGCGCGCTCGGCGCCGACGAGGTGATCCGCGGCCATCTGCAGGCCCATGGCGAGATGCCGCGCGCGCTCGTCATCGATCTCTGGGGCAGCGCGACGCTGCGCACCGGCGGCGAGGAAATCGCCCACGGCCTCGCGCTGATGGGCTGCCGGCCGGCCTGGGATCACGGCACCGGCCGCGTCACCGGCGTCGAGGTGCTGCCGCCCGCCATGATCGGACGCCCGCGGGTCGACGTGACCTGGCGCATCTCCGGGCTGTTCCGCGACCTGTTCCCGGCCCAGATCGCGCTCCTCGACGCCGCCGTCCGCGCGGTGGCGGCGCGCGAGGAATCCGACGACGAAAATCCGCTCGCCGGTGCGTGGCGCAAGGCAGGGGAAAGTCCGGCCGCGCTGGCGCGCATCTTCGGCACCGCGCCCGGCGCCTATGGCGCCGGTATCGGCGATTTCGGCCTCGAGCCGGATCGCGCCGCGATCGGTGCGGCCTATCTCGAAGCGGCGTCCCATGGCTATGGCGGCGCCGACGGCGGCGCGACGGCGCTGCCCGGCGAATTCGCGGCGCGCGTCGCGGGCGCCGATCTCCTCGTCCATGCGGGCGATGATCCCGGCCGCGATCTCCTGGAGGGTGCGGAAGACGCGGCCTTCGTCGGCGGCTTTGCAGCCGCGGCGGCAGCGCTCGGCCGCTCGCCCGATCTCATCATGCTCGACGTGACCGATCCCAGCCGTCCCCGCGCGCGCCCGCTCGGCCAGGCGCTGGCGCGCATCGTGCGGGCCCGCGCCATCAATCCGCGCTTCATCGCCGGGCAGATGCGCCACGGCCCGCGCGGCGCCGCCGAACTCGCCGAGACCGTCGACCGATTGATCGATTTCGCAGCGATGACATCGGCGGTGTCGAGCACGCTGATCGACCTCGTCCACGACGCCTATCTCGGCGACCCCGCGGTGCGCGACTTCCTGCTGCGCGAGAACCCCGCCGCCGCGCGCGCCATCGCCGCCCGGCTCGACGCCGCGCGCCGCAACGGATGGTGGCACCCGCGCCGCAACGATGTCGACGCCGCGCTCGCGGCCATGCTGGCGGAGACGCCATGAACGCGCGCCTGCCTCTATCCTTGCGCCGCGGCGCCTGCCCCGGCCTGTCGGCGCCGATGCCGACCGGCGACGGCCTGCTGGTGCGCTTCGTTCCGGCCGATGCCGTGCCCCTCGATGCCTTCACCGCGCTGTGCGCGGCGGCGCGCGCCCATGGCAACGGCACCATGGAGGTCACCGCGCGGGGCAGCCTGCAGGTGCGCGGATTGACGCCGGCCTCGGCGTTGCTGTTTGCAACCGAGGTCGCTCGCCTCGGCATCGCCGCGGCCGACGGGGTCGCGGTTCTCGCGGGGCCGTTGCGTGACGATGACGAGGCGATCATCGATGCCTCCAACCTTGCCGCTGAGCTGCGCCGCGCGATTGCGCAGGCGCATCTCGCCTTGGCGCCGAAAGTCTCGGTCGTGGTCGACGGCGGCGGCCTCCTGCATCTCGATGCGCTGTCCGCCGACATCAGGCTGCGCGCTGTCGGACCGGCGAAATCACCACGGTTGCTGGTAGCGCTAGGCGCTCTTCCCCCTCTCCCCGAAGGGGGGAGTATCGGGGAGGGGGTCGCGGGCCGCATGCGTGGCGCTGGTGGCGGGTCAGCGGACCCCCTCCCCAACCCTCCCCCTGAAGAAGGGGGAGGGAGAGAGCTGCCTGCATGGCTCGGCGCCGTCGCGCCGGAGCGCGCGGTCGATGTCGTGCTCGGGCTCCTCCGGGAGATCGCAGCACGTGGCCCGCGCGCGGCGGACTTGCTTCGCTCCCAGGGCATCGGTGCGCTTCGTTCGCAGTTCCGTATCGAACCCGCTGCGATCCCCCCGCGGCGGCCGCCCGCTGAGATGATCGGCCGCCATCGCCTGCGCGACGGATCGCTGGCACTGGGGATCGCGCTCGCCTTCGGCCATGCCCAGGCCGGTGCGATGGCGGAACTCGCTCGTCTTGCATCCATCCACGGCGCGCGATCGATTTGTCCCGTGCCGGACCGTGCGCTGATGCTGATCGGCGTTTCCTCGGAGAATGCGGACGCACTCACCACCGCAGTCGAGCGACTCGGCTTCGTCGTGTGCGCCGGCGATCCGCGCCGCCGCATCGCCGCGTGTCCGGGCGCGCCGGCTTGCGCGTCCGGCTTCATCGACGCGCGGCGGCTCGCCGCTGCGCTCGCGCCGCAGCTTGCGGGACTGCGCGCCGGCATCGCGGTCCATGTGTCCGGTTGCGCCAAGGGCTGCGCCCATCGCGCCTCCGCGGCACTGACCGTGGTCGGAGACGCCTACGGCTGCGGCATCATTCGAGACGGCAACGCGCGGGCGATGCCGGGCTACCACGTCGCGCCCGGCGGCCTCGCGGCCGAGGTCGCACGCGCTTTTGCAGATGGCGAGGCCGTCCATGGCTGAGCTCGCCTATCTGCGCGACGGCACCGCGATCTACGAGCGCTCCTTCGCCATCATCCGCGCCGAGGCCGATCTCGCCCGCTTCACGCCGGACGAAGCCGAAGTGGCGGTGCGCATGATCCATGCCTGCGGCCTCGTCGAGGCGGCCCGCTCCATCGAATTCGGCCCCGGCCTGGTCGCAGCGGCGCGCGCCGCGCTGGCGCAGGGCGCGCCGATCCTGTGCGACGCCGAAATGGTGGCGCATGGCATCACCCGGGCGCGGCTGCCGGCGAAGAACGAGGTCGTCTGCCTGCTGCGTGATCCCCGCGTGCCCGCGCTCGCCGAACGCCTCGCCACCACCCGCTCCGCCGCCGCGCTCGATCTGTGGGGCGACAAGCTCGGCGGTGCCGTGGTCGCCATCGGCAATGCGCCGACGGCGCTGTTCCGCTTGCTCGAAATGCTCGCGTCCGGCGCGCCGCGTCCGGCGGCGATCCTCGGCATTCCCGTCGGCTTCGTCGGCGCGGCGGAATCCAAGGATGCGCTCGCGATCGGCAGCCATGGCGTGCCCTACCTCGTCGTGCGCGGCCGCATGGGCGGCAGCGCGATGACCGCGGCCGCCGTCAACGCGCTGGCGAGGAGCGGATTATGAGCGCCCCCGCGCGGCTGATCGGCGTCGGCGTCGGGCCCGGCGACCCCGAATTGATGACGCTCAAGGCATTGCGGGCGCTGCGCGAAGCCGACGTGGTCGCCCACTTCGCCAAGGCCGGCAATCCGAGCAAGGCGCGCGCCATCGCCGCCGGCCATCTGCGGCCGGGGGTCGCCGAAGTGCCGCTGCTCTATCCCGTGACCACCGAAATCCCCAGGCACGAGCCCGCCTATTGCAGCGAGATCGCGGCCTTCTACGACGGCTGCGCCGACACGCTCGCCGCCCATCTCGATGCGCGCCGCTCGGTCGCGGTGATCTGCGAGGGCGACCCCCTGTTCTACGGCTCCTACATGCACCTGCATGTGCGGCTCGCCGCGCGCTATCCGACCGAGGTGATCGCGGGGGTCACCGGCATGTCCGGCTGCTGGTCGGCGGTGGGCGCACCGATCGCGCAGGGCGACGATGTCTTCACCGTGCTGCCGGGGACGCTGCCGGAGGACGAGCTGGAGCGTCGCCTGCGCGATGCCGATGCCGCCGTGATCATGAAGCTCGGCCGCAACCTGCCCAAGGTGCGGCGCGCGCTGGCGCGTACCGGGCATCTCGTCCGCGCCATGTATGTGGAACGCGGCACCATGAAGGACGCGGTGGTGATGCGGCTCGCCGACAAGGCCGACGACTGCGCACCCTATTTCGCCATCGTTTTGGTGCCGGGCTGGGAGGGACGATCGTGAGCGGACATCTCGCGGTGGTCGGCCTCGGTCCGGGGGATGCGCGCTGGCTCACCCCGGAAGCCGGCGCGTGGCTCGCCGCCGCCGATGCCGTTTACGGCTACGGCGCCTATCTCCTTCGCGGTCCCGAGCGCGAAGGCCAGGCGCGCCACGCCTCCGACAACCGCGAAGAGGGCGCCCGCGCCGCGGCGGCGCTGCGCCATGCGGCGCAGGGCGCGAAGGTCGCGATCGTCTCCGGCGGCGATCCCGGCGTATTCGCCATGGCGGCGGCGGTGTGCGCGGAGATCGAGGCGGGGCCGGACGCATGGCGCGCGCTCGATCTCGCCATCGTCCCCGGCATCACCGCGATGCTGGCGGTGGCGGCCCGCGCCGGCGCGCCGCTGGGACATGATTTCTGTGCGCTCTCGCTGTCCGACAATCTCAAGCCATGGGAGTTGATCGAGCGCCGGCTCGATGCCGCCGCCACCGCCGGGTTCGTCATCGCGCTCTACAATCCGATCTCGCGGGCGCGGCCGTGGCAGCTCGGCGCCGCGCTGGAGCGGTTGCGCCGCCACCTGCCGGCCGCGACGCCCGTTGTGTTCGGCCGCGCGGTCGGGCGCACCGACGAGGGTGTCGCGGTGACGACTCTCGGCGATGCCGACCCCGCCGCAGCCGACATGGCGACACTCATCATCGTTGGATCGCGCGAGACGCGGATCGTGGCACGTCCCGACGGTGCCCCGCTGGTCTACACGCCGCGGGCCGCTTCGGGTGCGAGCACATGATCGAGCCGCGCCAGCGCTTCCTCCACGCCCGCCACCGCCGGCACCTGGGGCCGCGCGGGCCGGGCCAACATGATGACGGGCAGGCCGAGGCGCCGCGCGGCGGCGATCTTGCCATAGGTCGCCGCGCCGCCGCTGTTCTTGGCAATGATGATATCGATGCGATGCTCCCCGAGCAGCCTGTATTCGTCGGTCTCGTCGAATGGGCCGCGGCCGGTGAGATAGACGGCGTGCGGCACCGGAAGTTTCGGCTCGACCGGATCGACGCTGCGGATGAGGTAGAAGTGCTGCGGTGCCGCCACGAACGGCGCCAGCTCTTTGCGGCCGAGCGCGAGAAAGGCGCGGCACGGCGCGGCGCCGAGAGCCTGCACGGCCGCCGGCATGTCCGGCACCTCGGTCCAGTGGTCGCCCGCGACCGCTTCCCAGGCGGGACGATCGAGCACCAACAGCGGGATTTTTGCGCGGGCCGCCGCGTCGGCGGCATTGGCGGAAATCTGGGCGGCATAAGGATGCGTCGCGTCGATCAGGAGGTCGATCGCTTGCGCGCCGAGCCAAGCGGCGAGGCCCGCCGCGCCGCCAAAACCGCCGACCCGCACCGGAACCGGCTGCGGCGCCGGCGCGGCCGTGCGGCCGGCGAGCGACAGCGTCACCGCGAGGTCGGTGCGGGATGCCAGGCGCTCGGCGAGCTGCCGCGCCTGCGTGGTGCCGCCGAGAATGAGGATGCGCTTCATGTCGCTCGCTGACCCGCTATCGCCCGACACTGCCGCATCACCGCGCTGGCTGTCCATCGTCGGCATCGGCGAGGACGGGGTCGAAGGGCTGACCCCGATTGCCCGCGGGCTCGTCAGCGGCGCCGCGATCGTGTTCGGCGGCAAGCGGCATCTGGCGCTGGCGGCGTCCGTGATTCGCGGCGCGGCGCGGCCATGGCCTTCGCCGTTCGACCGCGCAGCCGAAGAGGTCTTGGCCCAACGCGGACGTCAGGTCTGCGTGCTCGCCTCCGGCGATCCCTTCATGCATGGCGTCGGCGCGGTGCTGGCGCGCCATGTCGAGGCGCAGGAAATGCTGGTGATGCCGGCGCCCTCGGCATTCAGCCTCGCGGCGGCACGGCTCGGCTGGGCGCTGCCGGAGACGGCGCTGGTCTCGCTGCACGCCCGCGCGCTCGACTTCGTGCGACCGCATCTGCAGCCCGGGGCGCGCGTCATCGCGCTGACCTCGGACGGCACGGTGCCGGCTGCGCTGGCGCGGCTGCTGGACGACGCCGGCTTTGGCGGTTCGCGGTTCGTCGTGCTCGAAGCGCTCGGCGGCCCGCGCGAGCGCATGCGCGTCACGACGGCCGCTTCGTTCGATCTGCACGATGTCGATGCCCTCAATACCGTTGCGATCGAGGTCGTGGCCGCGCCCGGCGCGCGCGTCATCGCTCGCGTCGCCGGCCTCGCCGATGCCCTGTTCGAGCATGACGGCCAGATCACCAAGCGCGAAATCCGCGCCGTCACGCTGTCGGCACTGGCGCCACGCCGCGGCGAATTGCTGTGGGACATCGGCGCCGGCGCCGGCTCGGTGGCGATCGAATGGCTGCTCGCCGATCCCTCGCTGCGCGCCGCCGCCATCGAGGGACGTGCCGATCGTGCCGCCCGCATCCGCCGCAACGCCGCCGCCTTCGGCGTGCCCGCGCTGGACGTGGTCGAGGGCGAAGCGCCGGGTGCACTCGCGGGTCTCGCGCCTCCCGATGCAATCTTCATCGGCGGTGGCGCCGGCGACCCCGGTGTGCTCGATGCGGCCCTCACTGCCTTGCGTCCGGGCGGCCGCCTGGTCGTCAATGCGGTGACCCTCACCACCGAAGGCCTGCTGCTCGCGCGCCACGCGACGCTCGGCGGCGAACTGGTCAGGATCGCGGTCTCGCGTGCCGAACCGGTCGGCCGTAACGCGGATCCGCAATCGCCGCTGGCGTGGCGCCCGGCGATGCCGGTGACCCAATGGGCGTGGGTGAAGCCATGATCGTCGCGGGCGTCGGATGCCGCAAGGGTACGAAGGCCACCGAGATCAAGGCGGCGATCGCAGCCGCGCTTGCCGGTGCCGGTCTCGGGCTTGCGGCTGTACGGCTGATCGCGACATCTGCGGCCAAGGGCGGCGAGGCCGGTATCGCCGCGGCGGCATCGTCCATCGGCGTGCCGCTGGTGCTGGTCGCCCAGGACGACCTCGCGGCGGCGGGCGAACGCGCAGTGACGCGGTCGCAACGCGTCCTCGCGCTGGCCGGCGTATCGTCGGTCGCGGAAGCCGCCGCGCTCGCGGCCGGCGGGCCGGCGGCGCGGCTGATTGCGCCGCGCATCGCGGTGGGGCCCGCCACTTGCGCCCTCGCCGACAGCGGGAGCGGCCCGTGACCGTGCATTTCATCGGCGCCGGCCCCGGCGCAGCCGACCTCATCACCGTGCGCGGCCGCAACCTGGTGGCGCGCTGCCCGGTCTGTCTTTATGCCGGCTCGATCGTGCCGAAGGAGCTGATCGCCCTGTGCCCGCCCGGCGCGCGCATCGTCGACACCGCGCCCATGAGCCTCGACGAGATCGAGGCGGAGTTCGTGCGCGCCGACGCGGACGGCCGTGATGTCGCGCGGCTGCATTCCGGCGACCTCTCCATCTACAGTGCACTCGCCGAGCAGCTTCGCCGGCTGGAGCGGCACGGTATTCCCTACACGCTGACGCCGGGCGTGCCGGCATTCGCTGCCGCCGCCGCGGCGCTCGGCACCGAGCTCACTGTGCCCGAGGTGGCGCAGAGCGTGGTGCTCACCCGCATGCCCGGCCGCGCCTCCGCCATGCCCAAGGCTGAGCAGCTCACGGCGTTCGCGGCCACCGGCGCGACGCTGGCGATCCACCTCGCCATTCCCGCCATCGAGGCCATCGTCGCGGAGCTGACGCCGTTCTACGGCGTCGATTGCCCGGCCGCGGTGGTGGTGCGCGCGAGCTGGCCGCAGGAGCTGATCCTGCGCGGCACGCTGGGCGACATCGCCGCCAAGGTCGCCGCCGCGCCGATCGAGCGCACCGCGCTCGTGCTGGTCGGCCGGGCGCTCGCCGCAAAAGGTTTCCGCGACAGCGCGCTGTACGACCCGGATTATCGGCGCCGGTTTCGCGGTGGAGAAGCCTAATGACCGGCGGCGTCGGGAGCATGGCCCACCAACTGGCCGTCGCGGTCGAACACCGCGATCTCGACGGCGACGCCGCTGCCGGCGACGGGCCCCAGCGCCGTCTCCCGAGCCGTCTCCGCGACCTTGTCGCCGAGCGCGATGCCCGCCGCGGCGGCATGGGCGAAGGCTTCCGCCGTGGTGTTCGCTGCGGCGATGCGCGCGCCCAGCGCGGCGGAGCCGCCGGCGGCTTCCGCCAGTCCGGCCAGCGCCACCAGATCGACGGTGCCGCGCTTGGAATGCAGGTCGAGCATGCCCTGCGCGAGCTTCGTCATCTTGGCGACGCCGCCGGCGATGGTCACCCGCGCCACCGGATGGCGGCTCAGGTATTTGAGCATGCCGCCGACGAAATCGCCCATTTCGATCAGCGCGGTCTCGGGCAATCCGCAGAGCTTTTGCACGGCGGCTTCCGAACTGGCGCCGGTCGAGCCGGCGATATGGGTGAGGCCGGCGGCGCGCGCGACATCGATGCCGCGGTGGATCGAATGGATCCAGGCGGAGCAGGAATAGGGGATTACGATGCCGGTGGTGCCGAGGATGGACAGGCCGCCGACGATGCCGAGCCGGCCGTTGAGCGTCTTGGCGGCGAGCGCCCCGCCGCCGGGGACCGCGATCTCGACCTCGACATCGCCGCTCGCCTGGGCGGCGGCCGCGACCTCGGCGATGGCGGCGGCGATCATCTGGCGCGGCACCGGATTGATGGCGGGTTCGCCCGGCGGAATGGCGAGGCCCGCCCGCGTCACGATGCCGACCCCTTCGCCGGCGCGGAAGATGATACCGCTGCCCGGCATTCCCCGGCGTACCGTCGCGAGGATGAGGGCGCCGTGGGTCACGTCCGGATCGTCGCCGGCGTCCTTCACCACCCCTGCGGTCGCGGACTCCGCATCCCTGCGGGTGACAGCCAGCACGAAAGCCGGCCGCTCACCATTCGGCAAGGTCACCTCGACCGGATCGGGGAATACCCCGGTCAACAGGCCGGCATAGGCCGCCTTGGCAGCCGCGGTGGCGCAGGTGCCTGTCGTCCAGCCGCGGCGGAGCGGAGGGTCTTGCAAGGTCATGTCGCCATTGTAGCAACTCCGGCTCTGGGTTCCGATACTCGTACTTGGCCGCCAAGTACCTGGCTGGTATTACACCCTCCCCTTGAAATGGGGTGGGTTGGGGGGGGCAACGCGGGCCACAGGTGCAGTGCGTGTGGTGCGGCAGCGGACCCCCTTCCCAACCCTCCACCTGAAAAAGGGGGAGGGGGCTGGCCCAGGCCGGATCAGTGGAGTCACGCCGGAGCTTGGCCATGAGCGGCTGGACGGACCTTGCGGCGCGGCGCAGCGGCATTCCCGTGCTCGAACCCGGCCATGTCTGGCTCGCCGGCGCCGGGCCTGGAGACCCCGGGCTCCTGACCCTCGATGCGCTGGCGGGGCTCGGCCAAGCCGACGTGATCGTCCACGACGCCCTGGTCGATCCGCGCGTGCTGGCACTGGCGGGGCCGGGCGCGCGGCTCGAATTCGCCGGCAAGCGCGGCGGCAAGCCGTCGGCGACCCAGGAAGATATTTCCCGCCGCCTCGTCGCGCTGGCGCAGGCCGGCGAGCGGGTGCTTCGGCTCAAGGGTGGCGATCCCTTCGTGTTCGCCCGCGGCGGCGAGGAGGCCGCGGCGTTGGCCGCCGCAGGGGTGCCGTTCCGGATCGTGCCCGGTGTCACCGCGGGGCTCGCCGCGCTGGCCGCGGCGCTGATTCCGGCGACGTTGCGCGGCGTCAACCGCGCCGTCATTTTTGCGGCCGGCTATGGCGCCGATGCCGACGGCGCCCCGGATTGGGGCGCGCTGGCGCGCACCGGCGAGCCCATCGTGCTCTACATGGCGATGCGCAATCTCGCCGAGATCGCGGACGCCTTGATCGCGGGCGGCCTCGCGCCGCACACACCCGCCGCGGTCATTGCGGCGGCGACCACAGCGGCAGAGCGCGTCCTCGTCTCGACGCTGGGCCGCATCGCCGCGGACGTGCAGGCGCACGGCATCGAGGCGCCGGCGATCGTGGTGATCGGCGAAATCGTGACCGCGCGGCAGGATTTGCGCGCGGGCGCGGCAGTGCGGGAGCCGGTGCGGTGACGGCGCGCGGCCTCATCGTCGCGGCGCCTCGCTCGGGTTCGGGTAAGACCACGGTGACGCTCGGCCTGCTCGCCGCCCTAAAGCAACGTGGGGTCGCCGTGCGCGCTGCAAAGGCGGGACCGGACTATATCGATTCCGCCTTCCACGCCGCGGCCACCGGCGCGCCGAGCATCAATCTCGACAGCTGGGCGATGGCGCCGGCGCTGCTCGACGCGCTCGCGGGCGGGGCCGCAGAAGCGGCCGAGATTCTCGTCATCGAAGGCGTCATGGGACTGTTCGACGGCGTCGCCGGGCCGCCCGGCCGCGGCGGCGCGACCGCCGACCTCGCGGCGCGGTTCCGCCTGCCGGTGCTGCTCGTGCTCGATGTCTCCGGCCAGTCGCAAACGGCGGCGGCGGTGGCGCGCGGCATCGCCTGCCACGATCCGGCCGTGCGCGTCGCCGGCGCCGTGCTCAATCGGGTCGGCAGCGAGCGCCATCGCGGTCTCGTCGCCGAGGCGATGGCGGCGTCGGGAATAGCGGTGTTCGGCGCGGTGCCGCGCGACGCGGGCCTGGCGATGCCGGAACGCCATCTCGGCCTGGTCCAGGCCGCCGAGCATGGCGATATCGCGGCCCGGCTCGACCGCCTCGCCGACATGGCCGAGCGCCATCTCGACCTCGATGCAATCCTCGCGGCCGCCGCGCCGCTGGTGGTTTCCGGCACCGCAAGCCTGCCGGCACTGCCGCCGCCGGGACAACGGGTCGCGCTCGCCACGGATCGAGCCTTTTCGTTCGTCTATCCCCATGTGGTCGACGGCTGGCGCCATTGCGGCGCGGAGATCGTCACGTTCTCGCCGCTCGCCGACGAGCCGCCGCCCGCAGGCTGCGACAGTTGTTGGCTGCCCGGCGGCTATCCCGAGCTTCATGCGGGTGCGCTCGCCGTGGCCCATCGTTTTCGCGACGGCCTGACACGGTTCGCGGCGACGCGGCCGGTGCATGGGGAATGCGGCGGCTACATGGTGCTGGGGGAGGGGCTCGTGGATGCCGACGGCGCGCGCCACACCATGACCGGGCTGCTCGGACACGCCACGAGCTTTGCCGCCCGCAAGCTGCATCTCGGCTATCGCGAGGCGCGGCTCATTGCGGCAAGTCCGCTCGGGCCGGCCGGCGGCGGGGTCCGCGGCCATGAGTTCCATTACGCATCGCTGGTCGCGGAAGGAAACGACGAGCTCCTGGTCGATCTCGTCGACGGGCGGGGGCGTGCGCTCGGCAAGGCCGGCGGCCGGCGCGGCCATGTCACCGGCGCCTTCTTTCACGCGATCGCGCGGGAGTATCGAGCGTGATCGAAACCGCGCGCCTAAATCTTGTCCGACACGCCGGCCTCGGCGAAGGTCGCCATACCGGCATGACAGGCGAGCGCGGCGCGCAGGATCAGCGTCGCGACGGCGGCTCCGGAAGCCTCGCCGAGGCGCATGCGGAGATCGAGCAGTGGCGGCAGGCCGAGCGCATCGAGCAGCGCGCGGTGCCCAGCTTCCGCGGATACGTGGGAAGCCCAGGTGTGGGCGAGGGTGCCGGCGCCGAGCTTGCCCAGCGGCGCGACCGCCGCGGTGCATACGAAACCGTCGAGCAGCACCGGGATGTTCCGATGCCGGGCCGCAAGTGTCGCGCCGAGGATGGCGGCGAGCTCGCGGCCGCCCAGGGCCGCCGCGACCTGCAGGGGATCGCCGAGCAGCGGCCGATGCCGGGAGAGCGCGGCGTCGATCGCCACGCGCTTGCGCGCGAGGCCCTCATCGTCGACGCCGGTGCCGCGGCCGGCCCAGCGCTCACCGCCGCCGCCGAACAGGGCGGCGGCGATGGCGGCGGCGGCGGTGGTGTTGCCGATGCCCATTTCGCCGAGGCAGACGAGGTCCGCGTGGGCCGGGACCGCATCCTGGCCGGCGGCGACGGCGGCGAGAAACGCGGCTTCGTCCATCGCGGGTTCCTGCGTGAAATCCGCGGTGGCGGCATCAAGCGAGAGCGGGATGACCGAGAGGTTTGCCCCCGCCTCTGCGGCGAGCTGATTGATGGCCGCGCCGCCGGCCGCGAAATTCGCCACCATCTGTGCGGTGACCCCGGCCGGATAGGCCGACACGCCCTGCGCGACCACACCGTGATTGCCGGCGAAGACGATGACTTCGACACGATCGAGCTGCGGCAGTGCGCGGCCCTGCCAGCGGGCGAGCCACGCGACCACGTCTTCCAGCCGCCCCAGGCTGCCGGGCGGCTTGGTGAGCACGGCGTCGCGGCGCGCGACCGCTGCGGCCGCGGCGGCGTCTCCGGCCGGCAGATCGAGACACGCCGCCCGCAGATCGGCGAAGGATGTAGAGCCTGTCATTGCACGATACCGCCGTCCTGGGTTGGTCGCCGCGCGACGCTTGGCAATGACATTAAATTGGTCCCGCCGTCAAAACTTCGCACGTCATTCCGGGGCGCGGGCGAAGCCCGTGAGCCCGGAATCCAGACGGCCGTGTCGCAGACACCTGGATTCCGGGTTCCGGCCTGCAGCTGGCCGCGGAATGACGGCCTCGGGGCTTATCAATGACCGCACCCATCTCTTGGCGTCGCCTCGCCACCGATCTCGAAGTGTGCGTCATGTTCTGCACGCGGCTGCCGCTGGCGCCTTCCATGCCGGTGGCGAGCGGCGACATTGCGCGGGCGAGTTGGGCCATGCCGGTCGCCGGCGCGCTGGTGGGCGCCCTCGGCGCTCTCGCCTATTGGATCGCCATTCGCCTGGGATTGCCGCCACCCGTCGCCGCCGCGCTGGCCTTGGCGGCGGGCATGGCGGCGACGGGATGCCTGCACGAAGACGGCCTCGCCGACACCGCCGACGGATTGGGCGGCGACGGCCGCGTCCGCAAGCTCGAGATCATGCGCGACAGCCGGCTCGGCACCTATGGCGCCTGCGCGCTGGCGATGTCGATCCTGCTGCGCTGGAGCGCGCTGGCCAGCATCGCCGATGCTCGCGCGGTGGCGCTGGCGCTGGTGGCGGCCCATGCCGCGGCGCGGGCGCCGCTGCCGGCCTTCATGGCGTTCATTCCACCGGCCAGGAGTGATGGCCTTGCGGCCGCGGCCGGCGCGCCGCCCCACCGGGCGATTGCCGCCGCCGGCCTGCTCGGGGCGCTTGCGCTCGTCCTATGCCTGGGTCCAATGGCGGCCGTGGCCGGGCTTATCTTGCTGGCGGCGGCGGGAGCACTGATGGCGCGTGTGAGCCTGAAGGCCATCGGCGGACACACCGGCGACGTGCTGGGGGCGCTGGAGCAGATCGACGAAGTCCTGATCCTGCTGGTCGCCGCCGCACTCGCCAGACCCGGAGCGTCGGCATGAGCGAACCCGCCCCCTTCGATGACGCGTTTCGCTCGCGGCTGCGCGATCTGTTCGTGTGGCGGCGCGACGTGCGGCGGTTCCGGCGCGATCCGCTCCCGACGGGTACGCTCGAACGCCTGATCGAGATCGCCTGCCTGTCGCCCTCGGTGGGCCTGAGCCAGCCCTGGCGCTTCGTCATCGTCGACGATCCCGGTCGGCGGCAGGCGGTGCGCGACACGTTCCGAACCTGCAATGCCGAGGCGCTGAAGACCTATTCCGGCGACATGGCGACGCGATACGCCGCGCTCAAGCTCGCCGGCCTCGAAGAGGCGCCGTGCCAGTTCGCCGTGTTTGCCGACGGCACGACCGAGACCGGCCACCAGCTCGGCCGCCGGACCATGCCGGAAATGGCCGAATACTCCGTGGTGACGGCGGTGAGCCTGATGTGGCTCGCCGCCCGCGCCGAAGGCATCGGCATGGGCTGGGTCTCGATCCTCGATCCCGCCGGCATCAACGCCGTTCTCGATGTGCCGCGGGAGTGGCGGCTGATCGGCTATTTCTGCCTCGGCTACCCCGAGAGCGAGAGCGACCGCCCGGAGCTGGAGCGCGCCGGATGGGAACGCCGGCGCGACATCCAATCCTGCGTGCTGCGGCGCTGACGGCGTATGGACGCCCGCGACGGCGCCGACTATGCAGGCAATCTCCCGGCCGCGGTGCTATCTTCGGCCGGCAACGATGAGGACCCCATGGCCGACGCCGGCACCGACACCAACCAAGGCTCGCCGTTCTGGCGGTTCTCGCTGCGGCTTTACCGCCAGCCCGGAGTGGCGGATGCCTGCATCGCGCTGCAGGACGAGTGCGGCGTCGATGTCAACGCGCTGCTGTTCTTTCTGTGGCTCGCTGCCGACAAGAAACTCATCCCGGCACTGAATGCCCGTGCCGTCTGCGAGCAGGCCGCCCTGTGGCACGACGACGTGGTGGCGCCGCTGCGCGCGGTGCGGCGCAAGCTCAAGGCGGGCTCGACCCTCATCGAGGCCAACACCGCCGAACTGTTCCGCACCAGGATCAAAGCCGTCGAGCTCGAAGCCGAGCGCCTGCAGCAGGAAGCGCTGTTCGCGATGACGCCGAACCTCGAGACCGAGCCCGCCGAATCCGTCGAGGCGGCGGCGCGCGCCAACATCCTCGCCTATGAGCAGGCGGCGGCGCGCACCTTCACGCCGGCCGCGGTGGAAATCATGATCGCGGTCGTCGTCGCGCATGTCCGGCACGAGGCCGGTGCCGGGTGATGCACGGGGATCGCGGCTATGCCGACCTCCACGACCATCTCGACCGTCTCGACAAGGCCGGCCTGCTGCTGCGCATCGATGTGCCGGTCAACAAGGACACCGAGATGCATCCGCTGGTGCGCTGGCAGTTCCGCGGCGGCATCGCCGAGAAGGACCGCAAGGCGTTCCTGTTCACCAACATCGTCGATTCCGGCGGGCGGCGCTACGACATCCCCGTGGTGATCGGGGCGCTGGCCGCGAACGCCGCCATCTATCGCATCGGCATGAACGTGGAGCGCAACGCTGATATCGGTCCACGCTGGGAGCACGCCATGGCGAACCCGGTGGTGCCGCGCACGGTGGAGCACGCGCCGTGCCACGACATCGTGATCACCGGCCGTGACCTCGAAGGTCCCGGCAACGGACTCGCCGCCCTGCCTATCCCGATCTCGACGCCCGGTTTCGACGCCGGGCCCTATCTCACCGCGACCTGCGTCATCACCCGCGATCCCGACACCGCGATCCAGAACATCGGCACCTACCGCGCCCATCTCAAGGCGCCGACCCGGCTCGGCATGATGACGCTCGCGAATCTGCGCGCCGGCGGCTTCACCCACTGGCAGAAATACCGCGACCGCGGCCAGCCGATGCCGGTCGCCATCGTGGTGGGATGCCCGCCGGTGGTGGCCTATCAGGGACCGCAAAGGCTGCCGCAGGATGTCGATGAGATCACCGTCGCCGGCGGCCTCGCGGGCGCGCCCATCAACGTCGTGCGCGCGCGCACCGTCGACCTGATGGTGCCGGCCGAATCGGAGCTGGTGATCGAGGGCTTTGCCGACCCGCACTATCTCGAGCCGGAAGGCCCGTTCGGCGAATCCCACGGCTATGTGGCGCTGGAAGAGTACAATCTCGCCATCGAGGTGACGGCGATCACGCGCCGCCGCGACGCCGTCATCCCCTCGATCATCAGCCAGGTGACGCCGAGCGAATCGAGCGTCGTCAAGCGCCTCGCCTACGAGCCGGCGTTCCTTTCCCATTTGCGCGACACCCTCGCCATCAAGGGGATCAGGCGCGTCGCCCTGCACGAGCCGCTCACCAACCTGCGCAAGTTCGTGATCCTGCAATTCGCGGCGGGCGCTCCCCGCTCGGAGATATGGCGTGCCCTCGACGGGACGTTGACGCTGCAGGCGATCGTCGGCAAGTTCATCGTCGCGGTCGACGAGGACATCGACCCCGACAATGCGGACTCGGTATTCTGGGCGATGTCCTATCGCTGCAATCCCATCAAGGATACCCATGTCGTACCCTTCCGCGAGCCCGGACACGGTCCGCGGACGGGAGGCGCGGAATTGGATTCGGCGATGCTGATCGACGCCACCATGAAGCATCCGATGCCGCCGCTCGCGCTCCCCAAGCGCGAATACATGGAAAACGCCAAGGCGCTGTGGGAGCGCCTGGGACTGCCGCCGCTGCGGCCGGAAACGCCATGGTTTGGCTATTCGCTCGGCGACTGGAGCGAGGACTGGGACAGAAACGCGCAAGAGGCCGCACGCGGTCACGGCATGGACCGCGGCGACTCCTACCGGCAACGGCGCCGCAAGGGCATCGCGCCCAACACGCCGACCCGGATCATCGAGGAAACCAGGGATGACGACTGACACTCCGCGCCGGCTCATCGTCGGCATTTCCGGCGCCTCCGGCGCCATCTACGGCATCCGCATGCTGGAACTGCTGCGCGAGACCGGCATCGAGACCCATCTGGTGATCAGCCGCTCGGCCGAGATGACGCTCGCCTACGAGACCGATTTCACCACCAAGGACGTCCGCGCGCTCGCCTCGGTCAATCATCCCAATGCGGACATCGGCGCGACCATCTCGTCGGGCTCGTTCCGCACCATGGGGATGGTGGTGGCGCCGTGCTCGATCAAGACCATGAGCGAGATCGCGACGGGGGTCACCAGCACGCTGCTGTCGCGGGCCGCCGACGTCGTGCTCAAGGAGCGCCGCCGCCTGGTGCTGGCGGTGCGCGAGACCCCGCTCCATGGCGGCCATCTGCGCACCATGACCCAGCTCGCCGACATGGGTGCGATCATCGCCCCGATCATGCCGGCGTTCTACAACCGGCCCAAGACCGTCGACGACATCATCAATCACACCGTCGGCCGCCTGCTCGACCTGTTCGGCATCGATACCGCGGTAGTGAAACGGTGGCAGGGCGGGCGCGAGGAGGAGTAGGGGACCCGCTTATGTGCGTCTGCTCGCGCCGAACATCGACATGGGAAAGGCGAAGGTCAGACCGGCGCGGAATTCCTCTACCGGATGCCAATTCGAACCGACGTCGTTCACGAGCGCGTGCCGCACAGCCACATCGAAGGCGAGGCGATCGTTGACCTGCCAGATCGCTCCGATCAAACCGGATACCGTACGCGCCACTCCGATCTCGTCTTCGTAATAGAACTCCGCTACCGGCCGCACTTTCCACTTATCCGGCCCCTCGATGATCGCGTCGACGAATGCATCCGGGTGGTGGTCACGCGTGTATTCCCCCTGCAAATTCAAGTGAATGGTCCCCCAATCCCAACGCTGGCTCACGATACCAGCCAAGTGCGCGCCATAGCCTTCGTCCGCGCGAAAGCCCGGCAGCAGCGGCCCGAACTCGACCGCGATGCTTGGACCGCTTTGGTCCTGAAGGACTCCGGGGCGCACGACGTGCTTGAGGAAGGCGCTCACATTAGCGATGCTGTCGGGGTCGCCCTGGAACTGGGGAAACTGACCCTGGCCCGAAAAAACCGCCTCCCAGCCCGGCGCGAATCCGAAGTTGAGGATCGTGAACGGCGCAACCACGGTCGTCAGTGAACTTTCACGCACGACGTCGGCCGGCGCCAGTTCGACCTCCACATCGCCGAATTTCGTCACGTCCGCATCGGTGCCGTCAAACGGCCGATAGGCGAATGCGGCTGTGGAAAACGCGGTCACCACCAGAGCTGCGAATGCGGCCCGCGAAAGCCATGGCGAAAACGGCGTCGCGAGACTTTGGTTATTTGCCGCCATGATTCCAGCCCCCGCACCACGTCGTCACAATCCGCCCTGCAGGTCCCTTACGCCCAGCATCAGCCTACTCCACTCGAGCCTTGCCCATAACGTAATATATGCTACAAATTGCCGTGTCGAGTTTGTTTTACTACGCCAAACATTTTTCCGCGGTTTCATCCCGCGGCGACGAGGACGGCTGGCTGTGACAAACGAGTTCTCGGCCGAGCTCGGCGGTGACCTGGATCAGCTCCTGCGCCGCGCCGATCAGCAGCTCGGCGCCGCCGGTCGCCGCGTCGCGCGATTCATCAGTGAAAATCGTCAAGTCGTGTTGGCGAGTTCGGCGGCGGCGCTCGGCGACCGTACCGGCACGTCCGACGCCACCGTGGTGCGGACGATCCAGACCTTGGGCTTTGCAGGCCTCGGCGATCTCAAGCGCGCCATCCTGAGTTCGATTGGTCACGTCTCGACTCCCGCCGACGACATGCGTCGTACGCTCGGTGATCTGGAGAAAAGCACCGGACATGCCCTCGACAGTGTGTTGCAGACGCACTCGGATGGGCTCGAGGTGCTCAGATCGGACGAATGCCGGGCCCAGATCGCCGCTGGCGTGCGCCTGCTCGACTGGGCAAATCGAATTGTCGTGTTCGGTATCGGTCCCTCGGCCCCACTGGCGACCTACGTAGCGGTTCTGCTTGCGCGATGCGGGCGACGCGCTCGGACGCTCAACGCCACCGGCTCGATGCTTGCCGATCAATTGCTGGATCTGAAACACGGGGATTCGCTTCTTATTCTCGCCTACGGACATCCTTACAAAGAAGTCACCGCCGTTTTCGCCGAAGCGAGAGGCCTGGGTCTTACGACCGTCCTCGTGACAAAAGCAAACAACACCGCGCTGGCACGAATGGCCGACGTGGTGATCGCGATACCGCGCGGGCATCCGGGACAGGTCTCTTTGCACGGCGCAACGCTTGTCGGCTTGGAAGCCCTGGTGCTTTCCCTCGCAGCGGCAAAGCCCGACGACGCCCTGATATCTCTGGAAAAACTCAATCATCTTCGCCGGACGATTGATCCCAAACGGAAGGTTCGCGGTTAGGCCGCAGAAATTACGCCCTGATCCCAGGTTCGGAAGACGACATGCCACATCACCGACCAAGCAGCGCGAGTTTGGCCAACGGGACCAGCGGGACTGCGGACATGCGCGGGACCGTCGAAGCGCCGCCAAGCAAAGTGCCGGAAGTCACGCTCGCCTTCTGGCTGATCAAGATTCTCGCAACGACTTTGGGAGAAACCGGCGGCGATACGGTCTCGATGTCGATGAATCTGGGCTACGCGATCAGCAGCATCATCTTCATCGCCATCTTTGTCGTCGCCGTCTTCGCTCAGATTGCCGCGAAAGCGTTCCATCCGTTCCTTTATTGGTTCGTAATCATCGCGACCACGACCGCGGGCACCACGATGGCGGATTTTGCCGATCGTTCGCTCGGCATCGGCTATCCGGGAGGCGCCGCCGTTCTATTTGTGCTCGTGATGGCCTCCCTCGGTATTTGGTATGGGGTGGCGGGGTCCGTCTCAGTCGACACCGTCGCGACGCCCAAAATCGAAATGTTTTATTGGGTGGCGATCCTGTTCTCCCAGACCCTCGGCACGACCCTCGGCGATTGGATGGCCGACACCAACGGTCTCGGCTACCAAGGTGGTGCGTTTGTTTTCGCCGCGGGCTTGGCCGTGATCGCGGGGCTTTATTTCTACACCGACATCTCACGGACGCTGCTGTTCTGGTGCGCATTCATCCTGACCCGCCCGCTGGGGGCCACGCTCGGCGATCTGCTCGATAAGCCGACAGACGATGGCGGGCTTGCGTTCAGCCGACTTTATGCAACCGCAATCCTCGCAGCGGCCATTGCGGCTTGCATCTTTCTCCTTCCGCAGAGGGCAGGCAGCCACCCCCAGCCGAAATCCAAATCCACCTGGTGATCCCTAGAGAGCATGATCCCAAAAGCGGGGGGCTTTTTCGGACGAGATCATGCTCAGAATCAAGGACTTTAGAGCCCTATCAGATTCAACCTGAAACGGCTTTCATCGCCAAGGGCCTCAACCTTCGCCTCGGACACCATCCCAATCCGGACTCGGTGCGACAAGAATACATGTCCCCAGGACTGGGGCTTCGCGCTCTGCGAATGGTGCGCGCTGCCGCAACCTGATAGGCTCCTCCCAAAACCGAGGGTGGAACAGCGCCGTCCGCCACGGCTTCGGCGTGCCATCCTCATCTGGGAGGACGGCCATGCTTTATCGAAGCTCGATCGTTGCGATCCTGTGCGCCGCGGCGCTGTGCGGATCGATCGCCGGCGCCTCGGCGTTCGACGATTCGAAATACCCGGACCTGTCCGGCCAGTGGCGGCGCACGGCCACCGGCACGCCGCGCTATGACCCGTCGAAACCGCCGGGACGCGGCCAGCAGGCGCCGCTCACCGAGGAATATCGCGCGCTCCACGAAGCCAGCATGGCCGACCAGGCGGCCGGCGGACAGGGCCTCGACATCGCCTACCGATGCATCCCCATGGGCATGCCGCGGCAGATGCACGGCTCCTATCCGATCGAGTTCGTCGTCACCCCGAAGCTGACCTACATCCTGTTCGAGCTGGTGGTCTATTCGACCCGCCGGATCTACACCGACGGGCGCGATTGGCCCAAGGACGAGGACCCTACCTTCGCCGGCTATTCCATCGGCCATTGGGTCGACACCGACGGCGACGGCCGCTACGACGCGCTCGAAGTCGAGACGCGCAACCTGAAAGGCCCGCGCACGTTCGACACCACCGGCATCCCCATGCATGAGGACAACCAGACCGTCATCAAGGAGCGGTTCTATCTCGACAAGTCCGATCCGAACATCCTTCACCTCGAAATGACCACTTACGACCACGCCTTGACGCGGCCGTGGTCGGCCACCAAGGACTATCGCCGCCAGGCCAAGGCGATCTGGGCCGACAGCAACTGCACCGAAGGCAACAACCACGTCGCAGTCGGCAAGCAGGACTATCTGATCAGCGGCGACGGCTATCTGATGCCGGTCAAGAAGGACCAGGCGCCGCCGGACCTGCGATATTTCAAGACGCGAAAGTGACCCGTTTCGCGTGAGCACGAGGCCTGATGTGCGACGTCGGTCGGGTACCCGCCCGACGCGCTGCCGGGAGGTTGTGACAACCGGCGAATATCTTGTAGAGGAGGCGCGAAACGAGCGGCCGCATCGCCCCCGCGCCGATTGCCGCTGACGGCGCTGTATCGCCGCGACGCGAATTTTTCCGATCGCACTACTGGTCGAAGTCGGCGATCAGGCTGGTGTTGGCGTTGAGCGTGAACGTGTACATCTCCGACGTACTGACCACCTTGCCGGCGTCGGTCCAGTGGACGAAGTTGAAGCCGCTCTTGGGCGTGGCCGTCACCGTTTGTTGAGTGCCTGCCACGAATGAGCCACCTCCGCTGACCGTGCCGTCAGCCGCGGGCGAGGCCCTGACCGTAATGGTGTATTTCTTAGGCGCGGCAAAGTCGGCGACCAGTGTGGTATTGGCGGTCAGCGTGAACGTGTACATCTCCGACGTGCTGACCACCTTCCCGGCGTTGGTCCAATGGACGAAGTCGAAGCCGGTCTCGGGAGTGGCAGTCACCGTTTGCTGAGTGCCTCCCGTGAATGTGCCGCCGCCGCTGACGGTGCCTTCAGACGCGGGTGAGGCGCTGACCTTGATGGTGAATTGCTTCGGGGTGACGTTGATCGTCGCGACGCGGCTGGTGTTTCCTTGACTGTTGGTCGTGTTGTTGAAGTTGATGCTGGTGGAGTTTGACGATGTGAGGGATTTCGCGGTGGAATTGACCGTGAAGGTCACGGTCTTTTTCGACGTCGTCACTGTGCCAGTGGTCGACGAGGCAGTGAGCCAGCTCGGCACGCCGGAGATAGAATAGCCCAGGCTGCCGCTCGAGGCACTGAGCATATAGCTGAACGAGGTCGGCGAGAACGGGCCGCCCTCCTGCCCCGTCGAGCTGATGTTGCTGGCAGGGGTGACTTGCAGCGTCGGCTGTTGGCTGGCACACGAATTGCTCACGGTCACCGCTTGGCCCGCAGAGGGGATGCCGTTGGCAATGACATACAGTGTGCTGGCGCCGAGTGGGGTCGTCGCCGCCACAGCGAAGTTCGTCGACCCGGCCTGCCCGGGCGCGATCGACATGGTGCTGAAGCCCGAGGTGCGCGCGTAGAACACGTTGCCGCTGCTGTTGTTGACGATCTGCACCAGCGGATAATTGGTCGCGCCCTGGACGTCGTCGCCGTAGGCCGCCCCTTGCGACAGCCCGTTGAGCTGAGTTCCGCTGACGAGGTAGGAACTGCCGGGAACGACGCAGCTCGGCACGGAGCTGATGGTCGGTGCCCAAGCGGAATTGGCATTCCCGGTCGGCGTATAAACTTCCGCGACATCGCTGAAGTCGGTCATGAAGATCTGGCCGTTCGGCAGCATGAGGAAGTTATAGTAGAAGGCGCCCGACGTACTTGCGTTGAATAGCGGGTCCGCCACCTGATTGATGGCGTTTGCGGCGGTAAACTCGAAAAAGTGGGTTGGGCTATCGCCGTAGCCCGAGCTTGCCGCAAACAATACGTTGCCATTGAGGAGCAACGTCGCCGGAGCGTCGGCGAGATCGCAAGGCATCGTGCCGCCCGAGCCGCAGACCGATGGCACGTCGGGACCCTGTATCCAGGAATTGGCGGACGGCGTGTAGATCGCGGTGGGGTCTGTGTCGGACGTGGTGCAACCGGTGTTGCCGCCGAAGGCCACACGGTACCATCGGGACGC
>Ga0302325_10008673_pt1 | contig 22312 bp, 25 predicted proteins | sample Palsa_T0_2_FD_201948 | JGI IMG/M metagenome (GOLD analysis project Ga0302325, IMG submission 201948) | Peat permafrost microbial communities from Stordalen Mire near Abisko, Sweden - Palsa_T0_2 | ecosystem: Environmental > Terrestrial > Soil > Palsa > Peat permafrost | place: Sweden: Abisko...
TCAGCCTTGGAAAATCATGACCGTCGCACGCCGCGACTGGGCCGTCGTCGGTCAGTCAATTTGAGCATTGGTATTAACCAATACATCGAACCAACCCGCGTACTATTCAGTCGTGACAATATTTATCGACCGACGAGCGACAATCGCAGCTCTGGGTAGTTTTGAAAACCTCGGGCAGACCAAATTTTCTGAGAATGATATTTGCCATCATCTTCGCGTCAAAATGGGCATACCCGGCGGTTTTCCGGTTTTTAAGGAAATGGCAATCGCTCTCGGGCCGTTCACGTTTACGATTACTGATCGGCTCCTGGGTCAAAAATTTGCGTTGGGCTACCAGATACGTTCGCCGGGCTGCTTCAAGGAGAACCACGGCTTTCTGAAGATTGGCCAAAGTGGTCAGATGAACCTCAAGATGCCGCCCAATTAATACTTCATCATACGAATAGTTGCCGCGGCGATAAGCGTACGACGGACGAAAGCGCGGAGCGCCATGCCCACGCCGTAGGCTTCGCTACGCTCAGCCCACGGTACGTTTTTCATCCCCGCAACACCCGAAACGTCACCGAATAGCGAAGCTCCTCCATCGCCGGGATGCTGTGCTCCCATTCGTCTCGCGAGGGGCCGCGCATCGGATAGATCGAGCGGCGGTCGAGCTGCATGGCGGCGCGCTCCCAGCCGTCGTCGCGCTTCCTCCGCATGCGGAACGTGCAAGGCGCGAGCAGCGAGACCCCGATCACGTCGCCGTAGTGCGGCCGGTCGCGGTGCCAGCCAATTGCCGCGCCCGGCGTGTATTCGGTGACGAGCGCCTGCTGAAGGTGCTCGTTCGGCAGGCCGGCGAAGACCGCGGCGCGGTCGCGCAGTGGCAGCAGAAATTCCGGGATCGGGTCCGCGGTCTTTATGCCGCCGCCGTTGTAGTCGTAACGGCTGCCGAACGGCACCACGCGGCGCTTGCCGTGGAAGCCGTGAAACTCGAATTCCTTGAACGGCAGACCGGCGAATGCTGCGACGAGACGCGCTTCTTCAGCCGCGTCGATGACATCCGGCGCGTAGCGGAAGCCCTCGGGCATCGGTGGGGCAGATTGGAAGAGGGCGAGTTGTTCGTGTTTCATGGGATCGGGCAGATATGTAGTACGGTCATGTCGTGCAAATGCGCGTCAGAGGCATGACGTCGCAACTTCTTCCCTTCACCACCGGGCTTGACCCGGTGGTCCATGCTGAGAGGCCGCATGGATTGCCGGATCAAGTCCGGCAATGACGCCGTGTCATTGCGAGCGGAGCGAAGCAATCCAGCGCTCAATGCAGGCCGCTCTGGATTGCTTCGTCGCTGTGCTCCTCGCAATGACGGTTCATCTCGGCATGACATCTCGATTCGTCACCACCGGGCTTGACCCGGTGGTCCATGCTGAGACTCCGTATGGATTGCCGGATCAAGTCCGGCAATGACGCAGAGGAAATTATTGCGCGGTTATGAACCGATCCACGTCATTCAGAACAGGCGACAAGAAACGCAACGGCAGCGCAAACGATCCGATGATCGTGAGGTGCCCAACCCACGGGTAGGTTTTGACCACGGCTTTATCGCCGTTGGCGGTGAGCTTTGCTGCGAGACGGATGGTGTTGCTGGGCTCGACGATGCGGTCGCGCTGTCCCGTCACCAGAAGGGCAGGCGGCGCGCCCGGCGTGACGTGAGAGATCGGCTGGGTATCCGGCACGTTGTCTCCACCAAAGATCGCGGCCAGAATTCCATCGTGCAAAGGCAGAAAATCATACGGCCCGGAAATGCCGATGAGACCTGCAACGTCCCGATTGGGCGTCAGTCCGACGCCTTGCAACCAGCGGCTATCCAGCACCAGCATCGCCGCGATGTAGGCGCCGGCCGAATGGCCCATGATAAAAAGCCGGTCGGGATCGCCGCCAAAGCGGGCCGCGTTGTCTTTGGCCCAGCGCACCGCGCGCGCCGTCTTGCAGAAAAGCCGGATAGCGGACTTCGGGATAGACTCTGTAATCGGGCACCACCACGACATAGCCGCGCTGCGCCAATGCAGCGGCCACGAACAAATAGGTTTCCTCGTCGCCCATTTGCCAGGAACTGCCGTAGAAAAATACGATGACCGGTGATTTGGTGGAGGAGGCAGGCCGGTAAACGTCGAGCGTCTGACGCGGCGCGTCGCCGTAGGCGATCGAGCGTGTGATTTCAGTCCCGTGTCGCCATGCGAACAGGTTCAACGGAGCGGCCGGCGAGCAGCCGGTCAGAAGCATGGCTGCGGCCAAGACAGGAAGCACTCTGGGCACGCGACTGACTTTGCCTCCGCGGTAACGGTCACGTGCGATACGCCGTCACCGGTCCTCTCGAAACGATCCAGAATGCCGCCTGGATCACTTATTCTCATTCGTCACCACCGGGCTCTCATTCGTCACCACCGGGCTCTCATTCGTCACCACCGGGCATAGCCGTTCAAAGAACGGCGTCGCTTCGCTCGCCTATGACCCTGTGGTCCATGCTGAGACGCCGTATGGATTGCCGGATCAAGTCCGGCAATGACGGTAAGCTAGGACGGCCACTACGCGACCTCCTGCCACACCTGCGAAAATCACAGGAACACCTTATTTCCGGCCCGACGCTGTCTCAAACGATCGTTTGAATTTCAATCGGGCGTTTGAGAACGCGCCGCAAAGCGCGCATGAGGTAACACCATGTTGAGTATGCAGAACTTGCCCCGGCCGGCCGGCAACCCGATCAAGGCCGGTCCGCTCTGCCCAAATTGCGGGCGTTCGATGCATCTGGCGCGCATTGAGCCACGGCCGGAAGGCCTGACGGATATTCACGTCTTCCGCTGCGGCGAATGCGGCGTGTCGCTGGCCGAGGCGGCTGAGGACAGATCGGCGGCGTAACCCGCGCTGCGACGCCATCGCCTGTCATCGTGCCGCGCGCTTCGCGCGGACCCGTTCGCGGGGAATGACACGTGTGGGTGGTACACCAACTTCCGCCGACGGAACCATCACTGCTTCCCAGCGCTTAGTCGGCATGGAGTCAGTCATGGCACCCGAGCCTAAAAGACAAGAACCGGATATTCCGCAAAACCCGGATATTCAGCCGGAGCCAAGGCCGCAGGAAATTCCTCAAGACAACGACATGCCGGAGAAAGAATCTCCGCCCATGCAGCTTTAGCACGCGTGCCCATCCGGAATAATCAGAACGACACCGGGCACGTTTTCTCACGGACGTTCACGCCACGCACCAACCGCAGCGAAGCGGTTGAGGAGATAATTTTGAGCAATAACAAGAGTCCCAATCAGCAGCAACCGGGCGAAAAGGAGCCGGGCAAGTTCCATTACAATCCAGGGAACATGTCCGGAAAAAGTTCGCAGACAAATAAAGATAAACCTGATCCCACCGCCGATGATCAGGAACGCGCACCCGCTTTCCCGCGGATAAAAGCTAAACGGCAATCAACGGACGGCTGCGGTAATTAGCGGCTCTGCCGTGGCTTTTGCGCAAATTGCCGCGTGTCACGAAGCCCCTGATGGAAACTTTCGTCCAACCCGAACGTTGTCGTGCATCCAGCAATGCGGAGAATACAGATGGATCGCGAACACATTAAGGGCGCGGCCGACAGGGCCAAAGGCGCCATCAAAGATACCGCCGGCAAATTGACCGGCGATAAAGAGCTTCAGTCCGAAGGCAAGCTCGATAAAGCCAAAGGCGCCGCACACGACGCCGCGGGCAACGTGAAGGACGCCGTGCGCGATCTCACGAAGTAACGACCCGGCAAAGGTTGTAAAATTGGCCGCTCCGAGGAGGAGTGGCCTTTTTCTATTCTGGCATTGTTTTTGCGACGGGCTCGGAGACGACGGACCTGGAGACAAGGACAACCGATGCAAATCCGCGCGGGCTACGAAATCTCCTACGACTCGCCGCAGCCGACGCCCATGATCTTACAGTTGAGCGTCCATCCTTCCCGCGTTCCCAACCTGCTGACCTGGGATCGTCTGCACCTCAATCTACCGATCATCGCCAACACCTACCACGACGTGTTCGGCAATTTCTGTCACGTGATCCGCGCTCCCACCGGCCGCCTCACCCTATCGACGAACTTTTTAGTGGAAGATAGCGGCGAGCCGGACACCGTGAACTTACAGGCAGTCCAGCACGACCTGGAACAACTACCGGTCGACACGCTGCTTTTTCTTCTCGGCAGCCGCTATTGCGAAACGGACCGTTTCACCGAAATCGCGTGGTCCACTTTCGGCAACGTACCCAAAGGATGGCGCCTGGTTCAGACCATCTGCGACTACGTCCACGATCGCATCAAGTTCGGTTACGAATATGCAAGCGCCACCAAGACGGCGTGGGATGGGCATGCGCAAAGGCAGGGCGTGTGCCGGGACTTTGCCCATCTGGCGATCACGCTTTGCCGATGCATGAATATTCCGGCGCGCTACTGCACCGGCTATCTCGGCGACATTGGTGTGCCGCCCGATCCGGCCCCGATGGATTTTAGCGCCTGGTTCGAAGCCTATCTCGGCGGGCAGTGGTACACGTTCGATGCCCGCCACAACCACCCGCGGATCGGGCGCATCCTGATGGCGCGCGGGCGCGACGCCACCGACGTCGCGCTGGTAACTTCATTCGGCCCGTGCACGCTCGCGTCTTTCAAGGTTGTGACGGACGAAGTTAAGTAAGCCGAACGATCTGAAAGTCGAGCACTCAGAGGTTCGAGCACACCGACATGATGCCGGTTCGCGTGCAGTTGAGGCCGTGCCGGTTCTGGTAATGCACCGTTCCGGTAGGCGGCACGCAAACCGCCCAGCCGCCTTCGTCGTGACAGCTCATGCCGGTATCGGGATCGATGGTCTCGCGCGCCGTGCTTTGATACCGCCAGTGCTGTTGCAGCATGCAATTCTTGTAACGCTGTGACGTCACCTCGCCATTCTGGACCACACCGTATTTCTGGTCACAGACCTGGGCCGCAGCCTGGAGGCTTTCGTCGGTCCACTGACCTTTGCCCAGCCAGACGTAGGTGGAGGTATCGGCGTGCGCGCAGACGACCGAAGCAAGCATGGCGACGCCAATCAGCAGCGTTTTCATCACGGCTCTCCTTTTCCATTCGTCGTCCGGCTTCACCTCCGGGTTCGGGCGTTACGGTTGTTTCATGAGGCCGGATCAAGTCCGGCAATGACTCCCCAGTTCGTCATGGCCGGGCTTGTCCCGGCCATCCACGCCTTCCTGCCGGCAAGCAAGACGTGGATGCCCGGCACATAGGCGAGCGGAGCGACGCCGTTCTTCGAACGGCTATGGCCGGGCATGACGAGCTCCCGTCATTGGCCCGTTCTTGTACCTCAAGGTTTACGCAAATTAAGCGTTCCTATTCGATCGCATTTGCTTGCGCGAAATGGAGCGAGACTAAAATAATCTGTAGCGAAAATTTTCATCGGAGGCTGGCCATGCAAGACCGGCGTCGCTTTCCGAGAACGAAGTGTTTCAAGGGCGCGAAGATCCAGTCGGCCGGACAAACGGCCGTCACCTGCATCGTGCGCAACGTGAGCGCCGAGGGCGTCAAGATCGAGCTTCCCTACAGCCTCGTTCTGCCCGCTGAGTTCGACCTTTGCTTCGACATCGGCCCGCGCATGCGCCAGTGCCGCGTCATGTGGCAGACGGCTCGCGATGCCGGTATCTGGTTCGCGCAGCAGGCTTGAGCTGCTCGTCGTCATCGATGGGCATAGCCGTTTGCCGTCATTGCGAGCCAACGAAACCGCACAAAGTCAACGCGCAACGCCGATGTTGCCGAAGTTTAAGGTGAGGCCGACAGCGGTGCACCATCGGAAAGCCGTTGCGAACGCCGTTTGGCTTAGCCGCCGAACTTCAGATTGAGCCCGGCCTTGATGACGCTTTTATATTCCTTGATGTAATGTCGCGTTGGACCGTCCCGCCGTTGGCAAGGACCGTGAACGGCACGGTGCGGGTGCCGAAGTCGTAATAGTCATATTCGACGAAGCCGGTGAGGAAGCTGGTAAAGCCATATTCGCCGCCGATGCCAACGGTCCCGCCGCTGCGGGTCTCCGCGGCAATGCTTGTGATAATGCCGGTCGCGTTGCCGGACAGATTGTAATTATCGCGCTCCCACGCGCCGCCGCCCTTCACATAGCCAAGAAAACGGTCCCATGCGTAGCCGACGCGTCCGGTCGCTGAGGCGAGCGACCTGATATCGGTTGTGTAGGTGCTCGTGGTTATCGCATTCGCGTAGCTGCCGGTGGCGTTGGTCCAGTCATAGTCGCCCTGGACGCCGATCACCCAATGGCCGGCGAACTCGTAATTGCAGCCGCTCTGAACGCCGCCAAGACCGCCGGTGACGTTCTCGTCAGCCTGCACGACACCGGTGGTCAGGTTGGTCCAAGTCTTGTGCGCAAACAGTCCGCCGCCATTGCCGCCGATGTAGCAGCCGGTCCAGTTATAGATAGCAGGCGGAACGATCGGCGGCGCTTTGACCGCCATGTCGGCGGCCGCGGCAGGTGTCGCAATACGAGCGGCAACCGCGGAGCATACGGCAAAGAATTTCGTCACAGCGAAGCCCCAAATTCAAAAACGAATCTGTTGCTTTATTTTAGCAGGTTTCCCGGCCGCAGGCTGTTGCGAAGGCAACACAGTGGATGAAATTCGGCAGCAAAATCGTGGCAAAAAACGGCCGCGAGCTTCGTCAGGCCTGCACTTGCGCGCGGCGGCCGGCGACACGCTGAATCGCGCTGGCGAGATATTCCGGCGACTGCGCGCCGGTGACGATAGCGCTGCCGCCGAAGATGAAGCAGGGCACGCCGTCGATGCCGGCTTCCTTCGCGCTCTCGGCTTCGCCCTCGATACGATCAACGTCGGCGTCGCTGGCGAGCAGTCGGCGCACCAGGTCGCCGTCCATGCCGCAATCGACCGCGGCCTGGATCAGAGCCTTGGGATCGCTGAGATCGCCGCCCTCGGCGAAGTAAAGCTCCATCAGCCTTTGTTTCATCCGGCCGGGATCGGTGACGCCGCGCGACCACAAAATGAGCCGGTGGCAATCCAGCGTGTTTGGCTGACGGCTCATCTTCTGGGCGTCGTAAACCAGACCTTCCATCGCGGCAGCAACCGTGACACGTTCGGCGATCGCGCTGTAACGCTCCACCGAGCCGAATTTGGTTTCGAGATAAGTCTGGCGGTCGATTCCTTCGCGCGGGATCCACGGATTGAGGAAGTAAGGCCGCCAGTTCACCTCGACGTCGATGTCGGGAACCAGCGCAATCGCTGCTTCAAGCCGATGCTTGCCGATGTAGCACCATGGGCAGACCACGTCGGAAACCACCTCGACGTAGACGGACGGTGTTTGTTCTTCCGCCATGATGCCAATCCTTCGATTCTGGCTATCAACCTAACGTATCGCAGGGTGGCGAGGAATGACGGATATTGCGCGTTAGACGCGCAAATTTGCGTGAAGGTTCAACGTCCGGCGTTGGCGCCGACCACCCGCGCGATCAGGGTATCGACGTTGTCGTTCGGTTTCAGCGTTGCGAGGGTCACGTCGGTGGCGATGCCGGTGCGCACGCTGCTTGTGCGTTGAGTTTCCGGCACCAGCATCGTGTTCTTCAACACGCTTGCGATCCGCCGCGCGATGACGTGGGCGGAACGCAGATCGGTCTCGGTGAAGACCGCGAAGATCGAATTGTCGGCCTCGCGGCAGGCGAAATCGACCTGGCGCACCAGCCGGGCGACCAGACGCGCGGCGTCGACGCTGGTGCGGCGATCGCTGCGCTCGAACGAAAATCGCGCGATGGACAGGCCGACGCCGCGCTTTTCCGCCTCGTCGACCGCACGGTTGAGATCGCGCCAGAACGCTTCCTGCGCCAGCAGGCCGGTATCGGGATCGATCATGCCTTTGGCGTCGAGCGACACCAGCATGCGGCGGAGCCGCTGCCCGAGCGCGTGCATGCGCACGAAAGGCAGGAAACGTTCGACCAACCGCGCCACGCCGTCGCTGGTGCGTTCGAGATTGGGCAAATCGAGACAATACGGTTCGACGATATTGGCCGGCCCGGCGAGCACCGCAACCGGCAGGTCGCGAAAGCGCACGTCGTCGGCGAGCACCGTCAGCAGGGCTTCCACGACCTTGGGACTGAAGCCGTCGCCGAGCACGATGCCGTCGATGTCGCGGGCGTTGAGCGTGAGCGCCGCCCGTTCCACGCTGAGCGCGCCGATCACGCCGACCTGTTCGCCGAGTGCGACAGAGAGTTCGGGAAACGAGCGGCCGCGGCCGACCAAAAGAACGATCGCGTCATCGAGCGGGTCGACGGGTTTCAATTCGGGCGGCAAGAGACCACGCGAGGCAAGTGTATTGGTGCGGCGAAGCACGGTGCCGTGCAGCGCGCGCACGCGGAGCACCGAGGACAGGCGGCGCACGATGCGTTCGGCCGGCGCTGTCGCTGCAATCGCCAGCGCGTCCGCCGGCATCAGCGGATGGTCGTCGCGGCAGCGGGCGATAACAGGCGTAAAGACGCCGCTGCCGCGCTTGCGCAAATCCGTCAGTGCGCGGGAAAGGGCGAAGGCGGAACGCTCGTCGGGACAGACATCCGCCAGCACGATCGCTTCGGGATCGACCGACGCCAGCGCATTCGGCGCGTCGGACCAGCCGGATTCGATAATCGGGAAAGCGCCCGCTGCGCGTAGGCCGGCGATAACATCTTCCGCCGGGCCATCGGCGACGACGACAAAAGCACCTTGCAGAGGCATGGCAGGACGCAAACCCGGAGGAAAACCGCGCCCCACCATAGCCGGAGCGCTGTTAACGCCGCGTCAACCCGATCTTACAGATCGTCGGCTACTGTTGCTGGTGGATGGCGCTCCAGATGCGGTCCGGCGTGTACGGCATCTCGATCTTGCGCACATTGACGGCCTTCAATGCATCGAACACCGCGTTGGCGAGCGCCGGGACCGACCCGGTAGCGCCGGCTTCGCCGGCGCCTTTGACGCCAAGGGCATTGGCCGGCGAGGGCACGCCGCAGTCGATCAGCTGGGTCGGGACCACGTTCATCGCGCGCGGCATGAAGTAGTCCATGAAGCTGCCGGAGATGAGCTGGCCGCTGTCGCGATCGTAGGCGACGTGCTCGCCGATCACCTGGCCGATGCCCTGCATCAGGCCGCCATGCAACTGACCCTCGACCAGTTTGTGACTGACGATGTTGCCGCAATCGTCGGCGGCGATGTAATTGAGGAGTTCAAGTTCGCCGGTATCGGGATCGATCTCGATTTCAGCAACGTGTGCGCCACTCGGAAAAGCGCTGGCGAGATCGATGGTGGTGTTGGTGTCGAGCGGGTGGTTCGGCTCCGGCCACTTCTTCTCGATCAGCGCCCGTAAGGTGATTTTCAGATCGGTGCCGATCACGGTGTAGGCGCCGTTGTCGAAGGCGACATCGCCGGCGCTCACTTCAAAGTCTTCCGCGGCGAGCTTGCGACCCTTCTCGACGATTTCCTTGGCCGCAGCAGAAAATGCGCCGCCGTGGCTGATCAGCGAACGCGAACCGAAGGTGCCGGTACCGAGCATCTTCGGATTGTTGGCGTCGTTGACCCGCATATCGATCTTCTCAGCGGGATACCCCAGCACCTGGGCGACGAGTTCGGGGAATACCGTCTCGTGGCCCTGTCCGGACGGGCCGGCGTTCGAATAGAGCACCAGGTGGCCATCCTGTTGGATACGGATTTCAACCTGCTCCTTGCCGAGGCCGCCTGACGGTTCAAGGAACAACGCCAACCCGATCCCGCGCAATTTTCCGACCTTTTTTGACTGCCGTTGGCGCTTGGCAAAGCCTTTCCAATCAGAGACTTCTAGCGCGGTCTTAAGAAGTCGGTCCGGGTCGGCGCTGTCATAGGTCGAACCGGTCAGCGTCTTCAGCGGGAAGGCGTTCTTTTTGAGGAAATTCATCCGCCGAAGCTTTACGGCGTCGATCCCGGTCTCAATCGCCGCTTCCTCGACCAACCGTTCCCAGAGATAGGCGACGTTTGGCCGGCCGGCGCCGCGATAGGCGGTCGTCGGCGTGGTGTTGGTGAAAACCAGCCGATGCCGGCCGTAGAGCGCCGTGATGTTGTAAAGGCTCATCGCCGAACTGGTCGGCGCGGCGATGGTGTTGATGAGCGGTCCGGAATTGGCGCAGAACGCGCCGACATTCACCAGCCATTTCACGCGAAGCCCGATAAAGCGGCCGTCCTTGTCGAGCGCGAGCGCACCCGACAGGTCCGCAGCACGAGCGTGATGATCGCCGGACAGCGTCTCGCCGCGGGTGCCCTGCCACTTCACGGCGCGCCCAGTTTTCTTCGCCGCCAGCATGACCGCGACAAACTCCGGATAGACCTCATTGCGGATGCCAAAGCCGCCGCCGACATCGTCGGAGTGAATGTGAATGCGTTCAAAGGGAACGCCGGTGATCCCCGAAAGCGCGGTGCGAAGATCCGAGGTGCCTTGCGACGGCGCCCAAAGTTCGAAGCTATCGCTGGCCTTGTCGTATTGGGCCGCACAGGACTTCGGCTCCATCGGATTGGCGGCGATACGCTGCGCACGCACATCTGCGCGAACGACATGGGCAGCCCGGCCGAAGGCCTCGTCGGCAGCTTGCTGGTTGCCGTACTCGTATTCAAATGCGAGGTTGCCGGGCACGTTGTCATGCAGCGTCTGCGCACCGTCGGCGACCGCGTCACTGGCCTCGACGTAGCCGGGCATATCCTCGTATTCGACCTCGATCAGTTCGGCGGCGTCCTGTGCGACGTTGACGGTATCGGCGACCACCAACGCCACAGGCTCGCCGACGAAGCGCACGCGCTCGTGGGCCAGGCCGGTGCGAAACGGCACGTGGAGTGAACTGCCGCCCACGCCTTTGAAAAACGCAGTCGCGGGCAGGCCTTTCCAGCCGGCGGCAAGCAGATCGGCGGCGGTAAGGACATCGACGACCCCCTTGAGCGCCTTCGCCTTTGCGGTGTCGATCTTGACGATCCTGGCGTGAGGCCGGTCGCTACGCAGGAACTGGCCCGCGGCTTCGCCCGCCAGTTGTGCATCGTCGGTGTAACGGCCGCGACCGGTGACAAGGCGAGCGTCTTCGCGGCGCCCTTTGAATTGATGTTCGGGCAAGTTTTTCTCCGAGTACTTTTAAGGAGGTTATCAGCCGTGATGAGCCAGGGCCGCAAGGTCCGGACCGTCGCGATCACGGAAGGCAGAAACGACAATCGGATTGACCCCGACCGCGCCGAGTGCCGCCTGCATCGTAAGGCGATCGGCGGCATGGCCGAGGAGGCGCTGACCGACCAGCGGATCAGGCATCGCCGCAAGCGACGCCGCGGCATCGATCCGTCCGACGACGTCCTGCAAATCTCGGAGCGGTAAACGATAGCCGCCGACATTGACGGTGCCAGAAGGCGGCGCGGTGACAACGAGGGTGTTGGTCGCGTCATCGCGTCCGCAGGCGTAGCCGCTATCGATCATCCCGTCCGGACTGATGGCGAGGTGAGGCAATCCAGCGCGCTCCGCGCCCGGCGGAAAGTCGTGATGCGGCACCATCGGACCACGCAGGCCGAGGGTGCCAAGCGGGGTCGTGCCCAGTTCGGCGACCGGCAGACCATCGCCGCTATCGCGCGGTGCGGTGACAGCACCGCGCGGCAGCGGCGCCGGCTGTCCGCTAGCGCCACGGCGAGCAGCGACCATGCCCACCTCGCCAAAAATCGAAACATCGACAAATCCGATGTCGTGTTGCTGCCAAAGCGGACTTCCGGAAAGTTGCTCCGGCGAACGCCACGAAGCAACGACACAGGCGGGGCTGCTATCGGAAAACACGCCGGCCTCGGCGAGGCGAAACGCGATCGGCGCCGGCAACACCAGCGCGCCGCAACGGTTACCTTCACACCATTGCTCGATCAGAGCCGGCAGATCGAATGGATGATGCAGCAGCAGCGTGCCACCGCAGAGCAGCCAGGGCAGCAGCGTCTGACACAGCCCGGCAAACGAAGCCGGCGCCAGCGTCGACAGTATGGTGTCGTCTTGCGCCAGCCTGCTCTCAAGCAGCACGCCGAGGCCACCAGTCAAAAGCTCGATATGGTTGCGCGCCACTGGCACGATCCCGCCTTCGCCGACGTCGAAGGTAACGACCGCAACATGAGCGGCAGAATTGCTTCGCTGTTCCAGCGCAGGTAGCTGAACGGAATCGAGCGTTTCAGCGGTGAACAGATCGTCGAACGACACAACGCCGTCGGGCAAATTGTTGCCAAAGCCGCAGACGTACCGGATCGAAAACACTTCGGCGGCGACGCGCATCGCGAACTGGCTGTGGTTGAACGCGCGGACGTGGCCGCAGGTAATCAGCGCTTTGCCACCGATCCGCGCCAGCGCAGCAATCATATCGGCGCGCCGCCACAAGAGCGGCAACGGAGCGGGGATCATGCCCGCGCGCATGACGCCGAGAAGGGCGAGGATATTCTCCACCGTATTGGGCAATTGAATGCCGACGATGGCGTCGGCGGACAATCCCGTCTGGCGCAGCCGTCCGGCGATCGCCGTAATCATGCGGTCGGCGTCGGCGAAAGTCAGCTTGCGCGCCGCACCGTCGGTGAAGACCGGGCGGTTCGGCGGATCGGCCAGCGCCAGCGCACCCGGCCGCCGCTGGGCGACGCGGCTGAAAATTTCGTCGAGCGTCACGTTTTCGGAAACAGATGCAGGCGCAGCTGCAATATCGGCATCGCCAAGGATCATTGCAGCGTCCCCGACGGAGCACGCCACCATGTTTCCGGCAAATAGCCGTAAAGCGAGGTCCGTGCCGGATGCTGGACGTAGGTCCAGCGCGCCACCCATTGCGCCGGCAGGTAGAACAGCGGCACGACATAGCAACCCGAGATCAGCAGCCGGTCGAGGGCACGCACGGCATCGACAAAGTCGTCCTGTCCACGAGCGCGCAGCAAGGCGTCGATCATAGCGTCCGCCGCCGCACTGCGTACGCCCATGTAATTGCGCGTTCCGTCCTGGCTTGCGGCGGCCGAGCCCCAGTAGAAACTTTGCTCGTTGCCCGGCGACAGCGATTGCTCCCACCGATATTCGATCATATCGAAGTCGAACGATAAGCGGCGCTCCTGGTCCTGGACGGCATCAACCAGGCGGACATCGGCCTTGATCCCGGCGCGCGCCAGATTGTTGGAGAACGTGAGTGCTAGCCGTTCCTCGTCGCGGTCCGTCACCATGATCTCGAAACTGAACGGAAGGTGCGTAGCGTTGTTGCGCAACGTCGTGCCGCTGAGTTCGTATCCCGCCGCCCGGAGCAGTTCGAGCGCCTGTCGCAACGTGCTGCGATCGCGGCCGGAGCCGTCGCTCGCCGGCGGCGACCAGGTGCCGTCGAGTACGTCAGGCGTCACTGCGTCAGGGTAGGGCGCAAGCAGCGCGCGTTCATGCTCATCGGCTGGACGATGATAAGCGGAAAGCTCGGAGTCATCGAAATAACTGGCGCTCCGCTGATACAAATTGAAGAAAAAGTTGCGGTTGAGCCATTGAAAGTCGAACAAGAGCACAATCGCCTGGCGGACACGGATGTCGGCAAAAATCTGCCGTCGGGTATTGAAGACGAAATCGGAAGCGAATTTGGGCAGACCGCTTGGAAAAGCTTCCTGGCGGACGCGGCCGTCGTTCACTGCCGGGAAATCGTAGCCAGTTTGCCAGCGCCCCGGATCGGTCTCGGCACGCACATCGTACAGCCCGGCCTTGAACGCTTCGAAATAGGCGTTGGCGTCCCGATAGAAATCGAACCGCAGCTCGTCGAAATTCCACAGCCCGCGATTGATGGGCAGTGCGCGTCCCCAATAATTCGGATCGCGCTTGAAGGTTACGCTTTTGCCGGCATCGATATCGCTAACGACATAGGGACCGCTGCCGACCGGTTTGGCCATCGTGGAATTCTCGAACGTCGCCAGGTCGATCGCATGTTCGGGCAGTATAGGCATCAGGCCGAGGATCAACGGCAACTCACGATCGCCGCCGTCGGTGAAGTCGAAACGCACCGAGTGTGAATCCGGCATCTCTGCCTTGGCGATCTTGGCATAGTAGATCCGATAATTCGGCCGGCCATGATCGCGAAGAAGCCGCCAGGAAAACACAACGTCTTCCGCGGTGACCGGCGTGCCATCGGAGAAGTGCGCCGCCGGATTGAGCGTAAATGTCACATAGCTGCGTGCGTCATCGGTCTCAATCGATTGCGCCAGCAGTCCGTAGAGCGTGAAAGGCTCATCGTAGGAGCGCGCCATCAGGCTTTCGACCACATAGCCACGGACCGGCTGCACGGCGAGCCCCTGCACGATCAGCGGATTGAGGCTGTCGAACGTGCCGAGCACGCCTTCCACCAGCCGGCCGCCCTTGGACGCGTCGGGATTGACGTAAGGGAGTGCGGTAAAACCGTCAGGCATGGCTGGAGCGCCGTGCATCGCGATAGCATGAGTCGGCTGTGCCGTGGCCGATGTTACAGGCGTTATCAGTGCCAGCGCGCCGCAAACTATTGCGAGGCGGGCGTGCCCGGCCAAAGCGTTCCGGTAATCTTCCAGGGCGGACTCCGATGGCGAAGCGATACGCCGATTCAGGCTCAGCGACAGGTGAATTTATCATGAGAAACCGGCGGCAGGCTGTCCGCAACCATTCCATAAACAGGCCGAAATCGCGGACCGTGTCCCGACCGGGCTTTATCTGGCGCTGTAATTGGGCTATCTCGCCGCCCGGAGGGGCCACGCTGTTGCCGTATTCTGCGTCGATGGACCGTTTGAGCGGGGGCAAGCTCGACACGGCCGGCAGCGGTGGTTCCAGTCGAGGTCGAGTCATCAAATTAGGCAAGTCTGAAATTAGGCAAGTCTGAAATTAGGCAAGTCTGACCAACCAGATCGATCAGGGTCGGTTTGCGGGCGGCAGCACGGAAGAGGAATGCATTAATGACTTATTCGAACGCGTCGGCGCCGGCGCAACCGGTTCGCCGCACGCTTGCTGCCATCACTAGGACAACCGCCCTTGCCGCCGCACTCGCGCTTGGCGCGACGACGGTTGCTATGGCGCAGCAACCGGCTCCTGCCGCTCCGGCTCCTGCTGCTCCTGCCGCCAAGCCGAAACCGGCCCCTAAAAAGCCCGCCGCGGCGCAGCCGGCTCCGGCTCCAGCGCCCGCTGCACAGCAGGCGCCCGCGCCCGGCCAAGCGCAGCAGGGCCAGGGCGACCAGGTGCAGTTGATTTATTCGCCATGGACCAAATTCTGCCTGAAGGGCCAGGAAGCCGACGCCAAGCAGGTGTGTTTCACTGGTAAAGATGCCCGCATCGAATCCGGTATGCCGGTCGTCGCAGCCGTGCTGATCGAGCCGGAAAACGAGCCGAAGAAGATTTTGCGCGTGACGCTGCCACTTGGCATGCAGCTCATTCACGGCACCCGCGTCATCGTCGACCAGAACCAGCCGATGACCGCGCCTTATGTGATCTGCTTCACCAACGGCTGCATGGCCGACTACGATGCCACTGCCGACCTGGTCGCCAAGATGAAGACAGGACAAGGCCTCGTCGTCCAGGCGATCAACTCGACCGGTCAGCCGATCAGCCTGGTGCTGCCGCTTGGCGACTTCGGCAAGGCCTATGACGGCCCACCGACCGATCCGAAAGTATTCGAAGAGCAGCAGAAGAAGTTGCAGGAAGAGTTGCAGCGCCGCGCTGACGAAGCCCGCAAGAAGCTGGAGAGCCAGCAGGGCGGAGCGCCAGGCGGAGCGGCGCCTGCACCGGCTCCCGCACCACAAGCCGGCAAGTAAACTCGCTTCCAGTAATATTCCGGCCGGGGCTGACGCATGATTGCGTCCCCCGGCCGAATTTCCTTAAAACGGCTAGCGGAAGCGCCGTCTAGTTGGCAAAGACATTACCAGTATGGATCGAGCAGGACGCTGCGCCCACGGTCGACGACAGAACCTCGATTTCTTTGCCGTTGATTAGACTTTTCATCCGGAAGGTGCCGCCGGCATTCGCCTTGCCGAGGATGACCTTTGCGGAGCAGCTACTGAATCCAGAGTCAAAGTTCGCCTCAACGTGCCGGGCGCCACCGCTGAATGCGGAGTTGATGACCAGCGAATTACCGTTCAACTGCGCAACGCTCGCACCGCCACTCTGATTGGTGCCCCCCTCGCCAACGTGATCGTGCGAACCGGTGCCACGCGTGCCGTTCACCGCTACGCGCGTGAACAATCGTCCGGTGCTGCCGATATAGATACTCGCCTGAAAATTGTTACTGACCTGCAATATCTTCCCGCTCTCAACCGTACGCTGCGTGCGGTTTTCCGTCCAAGCGATGACCACTGATTTCCCCGTCAGTTGCGCCGGGACCGCAATCGACGCGACGCAGCCAAGCGTCAGCAGGATCGCAGAAAGACAGGTTCGTTTCATGAATGCCTCGCAACGAACAGCCATTTCAATTCTCCAAGATCGCGCCGCTTGTGTTCATTTCTTCTGTCGCCACCCTTATTCGCAAAACTGCCGCCCCTGAAATGTGAAGCATTTTCCGGTCGCGCGCGCCGACGGGGCAGGCGGCGGATGACTTTGCGGATGCGCAGGCGCTGCATTTACGTTTTTTGCCGGCAGCGGATCGGCGATGCACTGATCGCCGTCGGCATGTCGCCCCGCTGGGCATTGCAACGGGCACACCCGCGTGTTTACCGCGCGGACGGCTTTGAGCGCCTCCGGCGACATTCCATCAACGGCCGTATCCGAGGTCAGCTGTGCAAAACTTTTCCACGCCGCATCGGTTGTCGCGTCGAATTTCCCGCTCACTTAGCCGCTCAAACAACCGACGCGGATAAGCTCGAGTTGCAGAAGTCGCGCGAGGTCAGTGGGGTCGATGGTGGCGCTATTGGGCGCGGATTTGGCGGCTTCAGCGAGCACGGCGGCAAGACGCTTCTCGGCATCGGCGCGCAGGCTGCTGTCCGGGAATTGCGCGATGAAACGGCGAAGCTGATCCGGATCCTTGCTGTCCTGCACGATGGCCCATGCAATCTGATCGGGCTCGGGAGCTGCCGGCTTCTTCGCCTGCGCTGCCTCCAGCAATGCGATCCGCGTTTCGGCATCCTTGCGGAGCGAACTGTCCGGATACTGTTCGGCAAATCGCTTCAGCGCTGATTCATCTGTCGTGTCTTTAAAGAGTTCCCAAGCGACCTGGTCGGGCTGCGGTAATGTGATTGCGACACTCGGGGAAGGAACTGCCGGCGCGGGCGCTGCGGCTTCGGATAGCTGTGGTTTCAGCGGCGCTACGGGCCGCTGTTCGAGCCAGAACCAGGCTCCGCCGGCGACCAGAAGCAACAACAGGGTGAGGACGCCGATGCCCACAGGTCCTGACAGCCGGGCTCGTTGCGGTTCAAGAGCCCTGAGTTGACGCTTAACGACATCGACATCAGCGCCCGAACGGTATGTCGCGATAAACGACCGCAGCGCCGCGGGATCGTTCGCCGCGGTCGCGCGCCGATAGCCGTCCTCGCGGGCCGTGAGAATGGTTTTCAGCTTTTGCGCCTCCCTGGCGCAAGCTCCTGCGGGATAGGCTGCCAGAAACGTTTCCAGTGCGAGAGCGGTATTTGCACGCTTCGCCGCGGCGAAAGCGCGGTCTTCCTCCGCGCGCAACTTGGCCGCTGCTTCCTAGCGCTGCCGTTCTTCGGCAGCGCGCTGCTGCGCCTCCGCGGCTTGCCGGCGGCGCTCGTCTGCCGCGCGTTCTTGCGCTTCCTGTTCGGCCCTGCGCTTCTGCTCTTCTTCCTGGGCACGCCGCGCCGCTTCGGCCTCGATCCGCTTGCGCTCCTGTTCCGCTTTGGCGCGGCGTGCGGCTTCTGCTTCTGCCTCGCGCTGCTTGTCGATTTCACTCAGGCTTTGCTGCAGCGCTTTGATCAATCCCTGAGTATCGGAGCGAAATCGCTCGTGGGTGAGCCGCACCGCGTTGCGACGGGATAGCGGGCGCAGATCATCGGGCAGATCTTCGGGGCGCGGCATCTGCGTGTCGTTGACCAGGACCGGGATGACCCGCTTGCCTTGCTGAAGCGCGGAAGCGATCTCGATGCGGACAAAGTCCTCGGGATCGTCAAGCCGACGCGCGCCGGCCGCATCGCGGGCATCGAGCCAGCCGCGGCCGATGACGGAGATGACGACGTCACACTCGGAGACGCGCTCGTTCAGGACTCGAACGAAATCGAGGCCAGGCGCAATGTTGTCGACGTCCATAAACAGTTGTTCGGCCGGGAATACGTCTTGCAACCGGTCGAACAGGCGACCGGTATGGCCGGCATCGTCACCGCGACGGTAATTGATGAAGATCTTTCCCGCCATGCCCGCGCTTCAATGCGAGGCTGCTTCGGTCGCCGAATTACCAAATTCGAAACCCGTCAGTGCAGATGTGCCTCGCGTTGCCGGTAACCGCCACGGCCGTCTTTTACAAAGATTTCGCCGATTTGCGGATGCCGCAACGGTTCACCGCTGGTGTCGGGCAGTAAATTCTGCTCCGAGACATAAGCGACGTACTCGGTCTGATCGTTCTCGGCGAACAGGTGATAGAACGGCTGATCCTTGTGCGGTCGCACCTCAACCGGGATCGCCTGGTACCACTCCTCGGTATTGTCGAAGATCGGATCGATGTCGAACACGATGCCGCGGAACGGATAGAGGCGGTGCTTGACCACCTGTCCGATCTGGAACTTCGCGTTGCGAATCTTTTCCATGGCTACTCTCAAATTACAGCCTGCATAACAGGAGCACGCAAGGGCGCAATTGTGGCAAGCCGTGGGGCATGTGGGACTCCAGCCTCACAATCCGTATCGGGCTGCCATGTCGGGATCTTTCGCGGCAACCAGCCGGGCAAGGTCGACCAGCACCTTGGCCTGTTTCCAGGTTGCGTCATCCTGCATCTTGCCATCGATCATCACCGCCCCGCTGCCATCCGGCATGGCGTCGATGATCTTTTTGGCAAAGGCGACTTCGGACGGATCCGGTGAGAACACTCGCTTCGCGATGGGCACCTGATTTGGGTGCAGCGTCCAGGCACCGGCACAGCCCATAAGAAACGCATTGCGGAATTGGGCTTCGCAGGCCGCGCTGTCGGCGAAATCACCGAACGGACCATAAAAGGCCTTGATGCCGGCAGCGGCACAAGCATCGACCATTTTCGCAGTCGTGTAATGCCAAAGGTCTTGCTGGTAAGCGGCGCGTGGCGCATCGGCCGCAGCGCCCGGCACCGCATCGGCAAGAACTTTGTAATCGGGATGACCGCCGCCGACGCGGGTCGTCTTCATCGCGCGCGACGCGGCGAGATCGGCCGGACCGAGACTGATGCCGTGCATACGCGGTGAAGCGGTCGCGATATCAGCAACGTTGTTGACGCCTTCAGCGGTTTCCAAGATTGCGTGAATGAGAATCGGCTTCTTGACCGCGTGCTTGGCCTCAAGCTGGGCTAAAAGCTGATCGAGATAATGGATGTCCCAGGCGCCTTCGACCTTGGGCAGCATGATGACATCGAGCTTGCCACCGATCTCGGCGACGATCTCGGTGATGTCATCGAGCACCCACGGCGAATTGAGCGCGTTGATCCGTGTCCACAATCCGGTGTCGCCGAACTCGCAACTCTTCGCCATCGCAATGAAGCCTGAGCGTGCCGCTTCCTTGGCATCGGCGGGGATTGCATCTTCGAGATTGCCGAGCACCACATCGACCTGATGCACCAGATCCGGCACCCGCGCGCGGACCTTCTCGTTGTGCGGCGGCACAAAATGAATCATGCGCTCGAGCCGCGGCGGCAATTCGCGCAGCGGCGCCGGCGCACCGATCGCAAGCGGCTTGAAGAAATTCCGCGGCAGCTTCATAGGCAAGCCCCATCCCTTGCTGTTAACGGTAAGCCGGAGACCGGCATCCCGCCAAGCCGCTTTTCACGCCATCGCTGCCTAGGAAATGGCTGCCCAGGAAATAGCGCCATTCAGACCATCTCGCCGCGCATCAGGCGGGGCTGCGAAACGCTCGGCGTTACCCCTTCGCGCATGAGTACGCGGCGCAATGGTCCGACACGATCCATCAGAAACAGCGACAAGCCGCGCGCACCTTGCGCGGGAAGGAAGTCTGTCAACAGGCTGCGATTCAGGACATCGACGGCCATCGTCCGGCTCGTGATGTCGGCACGGCGCTGCGCATCGTAACGCGCAACAATCTCAGGCGCGCCGACGTCGCGATTTTGCCGGCGCGCGTCGGCGACAATCTCGGCGATGGTCGCACCATCGCGCAGCCCGAGGTTGAGACCTTGCGCACCGATCGGCGGCACGACGTGCGCCGCTTCGCCGACCAGTGCGATGCGCGCGCGCGCAAACACACCTGCTGTTTGTATCGTCAGCGGGAAGACGCCACGGCCCGGTTCAAGATTAATCTTGCCGAATAGCGAATGGGCGCGGCGCTCGATTTCGGCTGACAACTCCGCATCGCTCATCGCCGCGAGCGAGCCGGCCGTTTCCGGATCGAGCACGCAGACCAGGCTCGAACGCTGCCCTGGCAGGGGAACGAGCGTAAACGGTCCGCTTTGGGTCTGAAATTCGGTCGACGTGTCTTGGTGCGGGCGTGCATGAGATAAATTCAGGGTGATCGCCGTCTGCGCATAGGCATGCCGCGTTGTGACGATGCCGGCCGCGGCACGACAGAGCGAGCGTTGACCATCAGCGCCAACGACCAGTCGGACGCGCACTTCGCCACCTGCGTGCACGATCGTTGCACCGGCGTCATCGACTTTCACCGCGAGCGCTTCAGCCGAGATACGGGGCAGGTTGAGCGCGGCGGCATGCGCATCGAGCGCCGCAAGAAGATGCCTGTTCTCGATGTTGTAGCCGAACGCCTCCAGATCGATTTCGGCGGCATCGAATACCGTCTCCGGCGCACGCATGAGCCGCTGTGTATCGTCGATGATGCGGATCTTGCGGAGCGGGGCGGCCTGCGGGCGGCACGCGGACCACACGCCGAGCGTCTCCAGCGCTTTTACCGAACCGGCAAGCAGCGCCGTCGTGCGATGGTCCGCCGCCGCAGGCGGGGCAATCAGCAGCGTGTCCACGCCGGCCGCCGCAAGCGCAAGGGCGCTGACCAGACCCGCGGGTCCACCGCCAACGACAGCAACTTCGGCTGTAAATCTCTCGAGCACGCTACTCACTGATCGGTGTCTCTGCGGTTATCCAAGCCAATGATGTATGCTCAAAAGCGCGCTAATCACAGCCCGCCTGCACATGGCCGTCGCGCCGCCGTATAACCTCCGATCATGGACCCGACCAAGCCTTTCGGCAGCACCACAAACCCGAGCGCTGCGGCGTTTGCCGTCCATATCTTCACGGCGTTGGGCGCAGCCTGTGCGTTGCTGGCGCTGCTTGCCGCGGTGCGGATGGAATGGCAGGCCATGTTTATCTGGCTCGGCGTCGCGCTGATCATCGACGGCATCGACGGTACGTTCGCGCGCTGCTTGCATGTGGCCGAGCTGTTGCCGCGCTGGTCTGGCGATGTGCTCGACCTTGTGGTCGATATTCTCACTTACGTGTTCGTTCCGGCCTACGCGCTGGTGAACAGCGGACTGTTACCGCCGTTGCTTGCGACTGTGCTCGGCGCTGTCATTGTGGTCACTGGGTCGTTGTATTTCGCCGACCGCAACATGAAAACCTCGGATTATTATTTTCGAGGTTTTCCGGCGCTGTGGAATGTTGCCGCGTTCTATCTGTTCCTGCTCCGGCCCACACCGTGGTTGAGCGCGCTTGCGGTGATCGCGCTCGCGGTGCTGACGTTCGTGCCGTTTCACGTCATTCACCCGATGCGGATCGCGCACCTGCGGCTGCTCACGCTCATTGCAATGGTGCTTTGGGCGCTGCTCGCGCTTTTGGCCGTCGCCGACAATCTCGCGCCCGGTTTCTGGACAGTCGCGGCCCTGTGCGTGTTGGCTGTATATTTTGTCGGTATCGGTTTCCTGCGCCGCCATCATCCCTGACCGCCGCGCAATCTCACCAAGGAGTTCCCCATGGCGCGACCTGTCCTTCTTATTGCCGGCGGTAGCCGGGGCATCGGCGCATCGACTGCGCGTCTTACCGGTGAACGCGGCTATGACGTCGCAATCAATTACGTCAGCAACGCCAAAGCCGCGGGCGAGGTTGCCGAGGCAGTGAAGAAGTCTGGCGGCAAAAGCGTGACCATCCAGGGTGATATGTCGAAGGAAGCGGACATCATCCGCGTCTTCGATGAGACGACCAAGGCGCTCGGTCCGATCACCCATTTCGTGCATTCGGCCGGCG
>Ga0302325_10008674_pt1 | contig 22312 bp, 24 predicted proteins | sample Palsa_T0_2_FD_201948 | JGI IMG/M metagenome (GOLD analysis project Ga0302325, IMG submission 201948) | Peat permafrost microbial communities from Stordalen Mire near Abisko, Sweden - Palsa_T0_2 | ecosystem: Environmental > Terrestrial > Soil > Palsa > Peat permafrost | place: Sweden: Abisko...
ACGCCGCCGCGGCAGCGGAAGCGAAACTGGAAAAGGACGTGCAGAACCCGGTCTCCGAACTCATCACTCTTCCGTTGCAGAACAACACCAACTTCGACTACGGGCCATACAGCCGCACCGCGAACGTACTGGATATTCAGCCGGTCATACCCATCAACCTCAACGAGCATTGGATGCTCAAGAGCCGCACCATCCTGCCCGTCAGCTGGCAGCCGTATGCGAACCAGAACTCCGGCGGCGAATTCGGGTTGGGTGACACGACGCAAACTTTCTTCCTCGCACCGCGAGGGGATCGCAAGTTGATATGGGGCATCGGCCCGGCGCTTGTCATCCCTACCGCAACCAACACCCTCCTTGGGCAAGGCAAGTTCAGCATGGGACCGTCCGTGTTGGCGTTGTCTCAACCGGGACACTGGACGATAGGCGCCCTTGTCAACAATGTGTGGTCAGTCGCCGGATCCGGCAGTCGTCCGCCCGTAAACCTGATGCAGTTGCAGGCATTCGTCACTTACCAGATGAAGAAGGGATGGTACGTCGCAACTTCGCCCATCATCGAAGCGAATTGGCGAGCAGCGAGCGGCAACGTTTGGCTTGTGCCGATGGGCGGCGGCATCGGCAGAATTACTAAGATGGGCTCGCAGCCGATCAACGTCACCGCGCAGTTCTACGGTAACGCACTCTATCCCGCAGGAAGTTCACCTTGGAGCATGCGGTTGCAGTTCGATCTGCTCTTCCCGGAAGGTCCAAAGAAGTAGCCGTGCGGCGACGAAGCTTCGGAAGCAACGTTGAGCCTAATGGGTTGGCAGCCGCAGCACCATGTACTCCTCATCGATGAAGCGGTCGCCAATCTTCAGTGCCCTAACTTCATACCCGAACGATGTGAAGCTCAGCGAACGGTAAAGTGCGATGGCGGCGGCTTGTGTCGTGGTGACGCTTAACAGAATCTGCTCGAGACCCTCGATGTCAGCGGCACGGTTTAATAACAACTTCATCATGCTGAGACCGATTCCCTTGCCGCGCCTCTCCGCCTTCAGATACACGCCCCAGATTCGCCCCTTGTGGCGCTCTTTCACACCCGGTTGCCGCACAAATCCTGCCGTGCCGACGAGCTTCCCGTCGTCGAATGCGCCGACGATGAAGTGCTCCGCCAGATCGACGGCAAGCCGCGACCGGATGTCGTCCTGGCTCAACCTGCGGTGATCTTCTGGTGAAAGAACTGAACGCCTCGGGCTCGCGCTCCAGAGACTCGAGACGGAAATTCCAATACACCGCGGCATCGTCAGGTGTGAGGATCCGAAATTCAACTGGCGTCATTCGGTAGACACTTTGAAAGGGCGCAGCTTCAGCCATGCCCTGAGCTTGCCGAACGGGTGCGCCGTTGCAAGCCCTTTTAATTTTGTCATCACGAGGAGGCCTTCAGGCCGACGAGGGATCTGCTCTTCGTGCTTTTCCCACAGTCCGTGAAGCCGCGCCCCGATACAAGAGATCTCTGAGACGATTCTCTGTGTCTCTGTGTCTCTGTGGTGAAAGGCCTCAGTCTTCCCCCACTCTCAACACCGCCAGAAACGCTTCCTGCGGAATATCCACGCGCCCGATGCGTTTCATGCGCTTCTTGCCTTCCTTCTGCTTCTCCAACAGCTTGCGCTTGCGGCTGATATCGCCACCATAGCATTTTGCGATGACATTCTTGCGCATCGCGGCCACGGTTTCGCGCGCGATGACCTTCGCGCCAATCGCCGCCTGGATTGCAACTTCAAACATCTGCCGCGGAATCAGCTCCCTCATCTTCGATACCAGCGCGCGCCCGCGATCATAGGCGAAGTCCTTATGCACGATGATCGACAACGCATCGACGGGATCGCCGGAAACAAGTATGTCCAGCTTCACCATTGGCGACTCCCACGCGCCCGTCAGGTGATAGTCCAGCGACGCGTAGCCGCGCGAGACCGTCTTCAGCTTGTCGTAGAAGTCCATCACAATCTCGTTTAGCGGTAGCTCGTAGGTAAGCATGACGCGGCTGGAGCTGACGTACTCAAACGCCTTCTGCTTGCCGCGCTTGTCTTCCACCAGCTTCAGAATGCCGCCGACATACTCCTCATTCGTCAGGATGGTCGCCAGGATTACCGGCTCCTCGATCTTCGTAATCTCGCTGGGATCGGGCCAGCGCGATGGATTGTCCACCTCGGTCACGGTGCCGTCGGTCAGCGTGATCTTGTAGCGCACGCTCGGCGCGGTGGTGATCAGGTCGAGGTTGTACTCGCGCTCCAGCCGCTCCTGAATGATCTCCATGTGCAGCAGGCCGAGAAAGCCGCAGCGGAAGCCGAAGCCCAGCGCCACTGAACTCTCCGGCTCGAAGAAGAACGACGAGTCGTTGAGCCGCAGTTTCTCCAGCGCCTCGCGCAGCAACGTGTGCTCGTGCGCGTCCACGGTGTAGATCCCGGCGAAGACCATCGGCTTCAACTCCTCGAAGCCGGGCAGCGGCTCGATCGCCGGATGATGGTCGTCGGTAATGGTATCGCCGATTTTCGTGTCGGCAACGTTCTTGATGTTGGCGATCAGGAAGCCCACTTCACCGCCGGAGAGCTGGTCCACTTCCACCGGCTTGGGCGTTAACACGCCGAGCGTCTCCACATCGAAGGTGCGGCCATTCGACATCAGGCGAATGCGCTGGCCTTTGCTGATCGTCCCTTGAATGACGCGCGCCAGCACCACCACGCCACGATAGGAATCGAACCACGAGTCGAAGATCAGCGCCTGGAGTTGATTGGCTGCGCGGCCTACCGGCGGCGGAATCTGCTTGACGATCGCCTCCAGCACCTCGGGTACGCCCTGCCCGGTCTTGGCGCTGATGGCGAGCGCGTTCGACGCGTCCAGCCCGACCGCGCTCTCGATCATCTCCTTGGTGCGCTCGATGTCGGCGCTGGGCAAATCAATTTTGTTGATGACCGGAATGATCTCCAGCCCGTTGTTGATGGCGATGTAAGCGTTGGCCAGGGTCTGCGCCTCCACGCCCTGCGACGCGTCGACCACCAGCAGCGCGCCCTCGCACGAAGCCAGCGAGCGCGAGACTTCATAGCTGAAGTCCACATGGCCCGGCGTGTCGATCAAGTTAAGCTGATATGTTTTGCCGTCGGCCGCGGGATACATCATGCGGACCGAATGCGCCTTGATGGTGATGCCGCGCTCGCGCTCCAGGTCCATCGTGTCCAGCACCTGGGCTTCCATCTCGCGCGCCGTCAGCGAGCCGGTAAGCTCCAGCAGGCGGTCGGCAAGCGTGCTCTTCCCATGATCGATATGGGCGATGATGGCGAAATTTCGGATGAGAGATGGATCCATGCGAGCTAGCTGAACGCTGCTTTGATTCTACAGGCAAGACGCTTTCCCTGTTGACGCGGGCGCGGGCTCGACGACCATGCATCGATGGCGCGAGGGAAACGCGCACTTGGCGTAAATAGCCCATTATCTTTGGCCTTTGCAATCGGTAGAATCGGATTGCATGCTGATCCTCGCTTCCGCCTCGCCCCGCCGCGCCGAGCTTCTGCGCAATGCCGGGATTCCTTTCACCGTCGTGCCGGCGCATGTGCGGGAAGAACCGTTGCCGGATGAGACGCCGCTCAATTATGCGCAGCGGCTGGCGCGCGACAAAGCTTTGGCCATTTTCGCGAGCCATCCCGAAGATGCCGTGCTTGGCGCCGACACCGTAGTAGTGGTTGACGGACACCTGCTGGAGAAGCCAACCGATGCCGAGGACGCGGCCCGCATGTTGCGTCTGCTGTCAGGCCGAACGCACCAGGTCATCACCGGCGTCTGCCTGGCGGCCTCAGGATTCGAACGTACCGAGGCCGAAGTAACACAAGTCACGTTCAGCCAGCTTTCCGAAGATGAGATCGCGGCCTACGTGCGCACTGGCGAGCCGATGGACAAGGCGGGTGCCTACGCGATACAAGGCATCGCCTCGCGCTGGGCGGAGCGCATCGAAGGCTGCTATTTCAATGTTGTGGGATTGCCGCTGCCGCGTGTCTATCGGCTATTGCGGGCCGCCGAACCGGCCACGGGAAAGACATTGCTGTAGATCAAGCTGAAGTGCGGCGCAGGCCGCTACTTCTTCTCTTCCGGCGTGGTCGTGGCGGGAGGAGTCGGTGTCGTCGTCGTGGTAGTGGTGGTATCGGGCTTGTTGCCTTCGTTCATCGACGACTTGAAATTGCGAATGCCTTCCCCCAACCCTTTGCCCAAGTCACCCAGCTTCTTCGGTCCAAAGATGAGCAGAACAATTACCAGGATCACCAGTAAGTGCATGGGCTGGAATAGACCTTCCATAAACCCTCCCTCAACACGGCCCGGTGCGTCAGCGATCAGGCAACGGACAGCAAGCTTCTAAGCAGATTCTAGGCTTTTCGCAAGGGACGCGTCAAAAAAGGAGCAACAGGGTGCCTCGTTGCCCAACCCTGCACGATCAAAGGGCGAAGCGGTCCCGACAAGATATATAATAAGAAAGCCGATAAGACGTACAGCAGGATATCTCATGCGATCTGCCCTGCGAAAAACCCGCTCTTTCTCGCTCGATCCTGAGCTTCTTTCCGAAATCGAACGAACCAAGGGCCACGACTCAGCCAGCCAGCGAGTCAACACACTGCTGAAGTACGCGCTCCAAATGGAGCGCAAGGCCGCCCTTCGCGAAGAGGCCGCTCAGTTCTTTGCCAGCACTCAGGATGTCCGCCAGGAGCGGCGCGCGTTCCAGAGGGCCGGCATCAAGAGCTGGAGCCGCGAATGACCGCCTGGGGGCGGGGAACCAAGCCGGCGAGCTGGTATCCGCGGCGTGGAGAAGTATGTCTGGTCGGGCTCGATAAAGAGCGGCCGGCGCTTATTCTCTCCAGCGACAGTCTGAACGCTCACTCGCTGGATGTCTGTGTGCTGCCGATCTCGATCGCCGAGCATAGGGCGTTTTCACTGCGTCCTAAGCTGAAAGCAGGCGAGGGAGGGTTGGACCGTGAATCGTGGATCAAATGCGATCAGCCCACCACACTTGAAAAGCAGTTCGTTATCTATCCGCCCCTCGGCAGGCTGTCGCCTCCGAGCATGGAGAAGGTCGGAGTGGCCGTGAAAGCGGCACTCGAACTGGAGTGAGCGTAGACGCCCGTCCCAGCTTACTCAATCGCCTGAATCAACCCGGCCAGCAGCGCCGCTCTACGCGGCAATTCCGCGGCGATCACGTGTTCGTGCGCGGCATGGGCTCCGTCGCCCACGGCTCCCAATCCATCCAGCGTTGGAATACCGATGCCTGCGGTGAAGTTGCCGTCCGAGGCGCCGCCCACCGCGACCTCCCGCAGTGCGAAGCCCAGCTCCCGCGCAATTCTGCGCGCCACTGCAAACAGCGCAGCAACCTGCTCCGTCCGTTCCAGCGGCGGACGGTTGATGCCGCCTTCAATCTCCAGCTTGCAATGTGGGTTGACCGGGCGCAGCTCGCGGACACGGCGCTCCATCTCCGCGCCGTGATCTTTGTGCGCGACGCGAAGATCCAGCTCGGCGAACGCTTCGCCGGCGACAACGTTGGTGCGCGTGCCTCCGCGAATGACGCCCACGTTCAGTGTGACACCGCGCTCCAGATCGGTCAGTCGCGAGATGGCCTGGATCTGATGCGCCAGTTCGACAATCGCGCTGTGGCCCTTTTCGAAATCGAGTCCGGAATGCGCAGACTTTCCGGTCACCTTCAGGGTGAAGGAGCCAACTCCCTTGCGCGCGGTCTTCAACGCGCCCCCAGGTCCGGAGGGCTCGCACACCAACACAGCGGCGCACTGCTTCGCCAGCTTCTCGGTAATTGCGCGTGAGCTGGCACTGCCCATCTCTTCGTCCGACACCAGCAACACCTTCACCGGACGCGGCAGGCCGCCCGCGGTTTCGCGCATCGCCCACAGGGCGAACATCATCTGCACAATGCCGCTCTTCATGTCGAAGACGCCCGGCCCGTAAAGCCGCCCGCGCTGTTGTCGCCATGGCATTTTGTCCAACGTTCCCGCGTCGTACACGGTGTCGAAGTGTCCCAGTAAAAGCAATGGCGAGCGCCCGCGCGCTCCGGCGAAGTTCACTTGCAGATGATTGCCTGCCGCGCGCTGGCGGTGAATCCGGATCTCGCCGCCCAAGCATGTGAACTCGCTGGCCAGGTGAGCGCAGAGATCGTCGCAGGCTCGTTTGTCGCGAGTGGGCGACTCGCGAAGCACGACCTCGCGCACGCTGGCGATCATCTCGCCCTGGCGCGCGGTCAGCCAGCTTAGAATCTCGTTAAGGTTAGATTCGGCTCGCTTTGATTTGCGCATGGTTGTCCCACCACACCCGAAATTATGACTCTGTTCAGTCCACTAAAATTCGTCCTGCGCCCGCCGTTGGCAATCGTCAAATGTATAATCGTGGTTCTTATAATCGTCCATGAGTGATCCGGCCCATTCCGCACCTGAGAACACTAAGGGTCTCCAGCTCAACATCGGCGAGCTCATGAAGCTGCTGCCGCATCGCTATCCCATGCTGCTGCTCGATCGCGTGGTGGAGATGGTCCGCACCAAGCGCATCGTCGCCATTAAGAATGTTACGATCAACGAGCCGTTTTTCAGCGGACATTTTCCCGAATATCCCATTATGCCGGGCGTGCTGATCGTGGAAGCCATGGCGCAGGCTGGCGCGGCGCTGCTGTTCACCGAAATTCCCGACCGCGACAACAAGCTGCTGGTCTTTACCGGAATTGAGCGCGCGCGCTTTCGCCGCCCGGTCACCCCGGGCGATCAGCTGCGCATCGAGGTCGATGTCCTCGCCTTTCGCGGAACCGCCGGCCGCCTGCAAGGCAAGGCTTACGTCGACGGCAAAGTCGCCTGCGAGGCGGTGGTCACCTGCCGCCTGCTCGATCGGAAGCCTAAACGAAATACCGGAGCCGCGGAGCCTGAACCGGCAGAGCACGTCTCATCACCGCAAGCATGAGTATTCATCCGACGGCGATTGTCGATCCTTCCGTAAAGATTCCCGCGTCCTGCAACATCGGGCCGTACTGCATCGTACACGCCGGGGTTGAGCTGGGCGAGCATTGCGAGCTGGCGGCGAACGTCGTGCTCGGAGGCCCCAGCCGCTTCGGCAGCCATAACAAGATCTATCCCTTCGCCGCGCTGGGCATGGACCCGCAGGACATTACTTATGCGGGCGAGCCCACGCGTTTGGAGGTTGGCGACCACAACGTCATCCGCGAGTATGTCACCATCACCCGCGGGACAGCCAAGGGCGGCGGCGTCACGCGCGTCGGCAGCTACACGCTCATCATGGCGTACGCGCATGTAGGCCACGACTGCGACATCGGCGATCATTCCATGCTGATCAACGCGGCCACACTCGCGGGACACGTCACCGTGGAGGAGTGGGCGGTGGTGGGCGCGCTCTGCCCGGTGCATCAGTATGTTCGCATCGGCGCACACTCCTACATTGGGGGAGGGACGACGATCACGCAGGATGTGCTGCCCTACTCCATGACCAGCGCCGAGCGCGACACTCACGCTTACATGCTGAACAAAGTTGGCCTGCAACGGCGCGGATTCTCGCCCGAGCGCATCGCGGCGCTGCATCATGCTTTTAAGGTGCTGCTGGCGTCGAAGCTCAACACCTCGCAGGCGGTGGAGAAGTTGCGCTCCCAAGGGGCGCAGGGCGAAGACGTGGAAGCGCTGCTGAAATTCATCGAGAGCTCGCAGCGAGGAATAATCAAGTAGGCAGTTGGCACTCATGCAAGAACCGCCGCAACAACGTATCGGATTGATTGCCGGGAATGGCAAGTTCCCGCTGCTGGTGCTGGATGCTGCACGCTCGAAGGGCTTGCAGGTTGTGGTCGCTGCTATCAAGGAAGAAACCTATCCCGAGATTGAGCAACACGGTGCGTCCGCCGTTTATTGGCTGTCGCTGGGCGAGCTGTCCAAGCTCATCGAAACTTTCAAGAGCGAAAACATCACTCGCGCCATCATGGCCGGCCAGGTCAAACACCGGCAGATATTCAGCAGCATCAAGCCGGACTGGCGGCTGGCGAAGCTGTTGCTCTCGCTCACCACGCGCAACACTGACTCGCTGATCGGCGCCGTCAGCAAGGTCCTCGCCGACGAAGGCATCACGCTGATGAATTCGACCGACCTGCTGGAGCCGATGCTGGCCACCGACGGCATACTCACGGCGCGCGCGCCCACCGATTCCGAGCGAACGAACATCACCTACGGGCACGCCGTTGCCGATCATCTATCGCGCTTCGACATCGGGCAGACCGTGGTCATTGCCGAGGCGGCCTGCATTGCGGTGGAAGCGATGGAAGGGACCGACGCGACCATCCTGCGCGCCGGCGAAATCATGAAGTCACCCGCGCTGGGCAAGGAGCCTTCAACCTTGAGCCGCGCGTTGACCGTCGTGAAGGTCGCCAAGCCGAATCAGGACATGCGCTTCGATGTGCCAGTGGTTGGACTGCGCACCATTGAGACGATGAGGCAGGCTGGCGCTACGTGCCTAGCGCTGGATGCGGGACGGTGTCTGCTGCTGGACAAGGAAGGCATGCTGGCGTCCGCGAACGAGGCGGGTATTTGCATCATCGCCGAGACGCCCGTCCATCACATTCCGCATCATGGTGGTTAAGACCCGAAAAGCAGATCCCTCGTCGGGCTGAAGCCCTCCTCGTGATGACAAGAATAAGGAACCTATATGGCGCGGCTAAAGCCGCGCCCCTTCAAGTCAGGTTCCATCAGGGGCTAAAGCCCGACTCTTTCTGCTGCGTGTTCGGCACGACTCAAGTCGTGCCCTGACACAAAACAAGTTGTGAGCTGAGCTGGGCTCCAGTCTATTTTGCGGTGATAGCTTCCCGAAGCGTGTTCGACAACTCCTGAGGTCTTTCGATAGGCGGCTGGCAGGCAAAATTCGTGCAGACGATCGCCACCGACTTCTTCTCCTTCAATGCCGGCAGATTTGGGACGGTTTCCGCCAGCACCGGCGGCAGGTTCTGCGCCACGGCTTCGCTGTCGGTGAGATGCACCACCGACTTGTTGACGGCGAAGGGCGCGAGCGCAGCTTGCAAGAGCTCCGCGGCGTTAGCATCTTCTCCCACGACGACTACCTGCGTGTGCGGCCGTGAGAGCCAGGTCGCGGCGATCCCATAAGTTCCCGCGTAGATGCCGAACTGCTCGGCAGCCCCGGCGAAAACTGCCATCGTGAGCTCGGCTACTTCACGATACTTCGTGTCGTTGGTATAGGCATGAAGTCGCAGGAGCGCGATGGTGGCGCTGGGATTTCCGGCGGGTGTAGGCGAATCCTGGAAGGGCTTGCGGCGGGTGGAAAGCACTCCGAGCTGGAGCTTTTCTTCCAGAGACGACTCGGTATCGAAGAAGCCTCCGGACTTTGGATCGGCGTCGGCGAAGCGCGCAATCATCTGGTCGGCGGTGCGCTTCGCGAAATTGAAATAGCTGATCGCACCGGTGACTTCGTAAGCATCGAGGCAAGCCAGCACGGTAAAGGCATAGTCATCGAGCATTCCGCGGATGAAACGCTCGCCGGCATTGGGATCGGCATAGGCGATGACGTGCGCCAGGCCACGGTCATCACCCCAGGCCTCCGACAAGATGCGATCGAGCGAGCGCAATGCGAACTTGCGCGCGTGGTCAAGTTGCAGCACCTGCGCCGCCTGCAAGTACGCCGAGACGCACATCGCGTTCCAGCTCACGTAGACCGTCTTGTCCACGAATGGAGTGGGACGCTGCGCACGGGCGGCGTACAGTTTTGTCTTGGCCGAAGCCAGCAGATCGAGCGCCTTGGCAACATCAACGCCCAAGCGCGAGGCAACTTCTTCCGGCATGGCCCGCAGCCACAACACATTCTTGGCGGGATTGTGGTGCATCTCGCCCGCTGGCTCGATGTCGTAATGCAGAGCGGCAGCCTCGAATTCGTCGTCGGTCAGAACGGCTTTGGCCTCATCGCGCGTCCAGGTGAAGTAATCGCCATCGTCGTCGAGAGTGATGTCGGCATCCTGCGAAGCGTAGAAGCCGCCATGGGCGCGGTCGCTGAGCCACTCGTCCATCCAGCGGATAATGTCGCGCGCCACGTGAGCGTAGAACTCGAAGCCGAAGACCTGGTAGCCGTGCACGTAGTTCTTCAGCAGCTCGGAGTTGTCGTACGACATTTTTTCGAAGTGTGGGACCGTCCAATGCTCGTCGACGGAATAGCGATGAAAGCCGCCGGCAAGCTGGTCATAGACGCCGCCCTGCGCCATCTTGGTCAGCGTGGTAGTGACGACGGTGGCGACGCGCTCCTCGCGGGTGCGGACGTACCAGTCCATCAGCAGATCGAGCGCGGCGGGATGCGGAAACTTGGGCGCGCTGCCGAAGCCGCCGTTCTTTTCGTCGAAGATGGGCAGCGCCGACTGCACCATGACGCCGACCAGGCGCGGAGAAAACTCGGTTTGGCGGCCGGCGAAGCTCTCCGCATTGCTCAGCACGTTCATGGCCTCGTCGGCGGACTTCAGCACTTCGTCGCGGCGCTCGCGATAGGCGGCGGCAATGGCCAGCAGAATTTTCGTGAAGCTCGGCCGTCCCCACTGATCGACCGGCGGAAAGTAAGTGCCACCGTAGAATGGGCGGCCGTCGGGCGTGAGGAAGACGGTGAGCGGCCAGCCGCCGGTGCCGGAGATGGCCGAGACCGCAAGCTGATAGCGGCTGTCCACGTCAGGACGCTCGTCGCGATCGACCTTCACGGCGATGAACTCGCGGTTGACGATGGCGGCGGTTTCGGCGCTCTCGTAGGACTCGCGATCCATGACGTGGCACCAGTGACACCACACCGCGCCAATGTCGAGGAGGATAGGCTTGTTCTCGCGTTGCGCCGCGGCAAAAGCTTCCTCACCCCACTCGTGCCACTGGATGGGTTGGTGCATGGCCGAACGAAGATAGGCGGACGACGCGTGCGTTAAGGAGTTGGTAGCTTCCGGCATGGAGGGTTCAGTCTAGCAGGGAGGGCGGAGACATGCGGCGGCAAGCCTAGGATCTTGGGGGTGCGGGTGCCCCTTGACAAAGCCTTCGTCCTTATCGACGGGGCACCCGACAGTTTAGTTCTGAACTTTCCAGAGGAAGAAGGAGAAGCTTCTACTCCACCTTAATCGTTGGCCCAATGTTGTTTACTCGAATCTTCCATAATCCTATGGGATTCTCCGGTCGGCTCATTACGACACGCATCATTCCCGCCTTCGGTACGATAAGGCCCTGCATATCGACTACTAGGCGGGAACTGAGTTTCTGTTGAAAATCGGCTGGGTTCAGATTCCCCTGAAAAAACACCTCACCGTCTACGTCCATCGACAAGGTGAGGTCGGCAAAGACATTGGGTTCATCCGCCCCTCTCGTCAGCATTGCAACCAACACCATGTACGGAACTACCATCGGAAATGACGGCGAATTTATCTCTTCTAGAATGTTGAAGAGGGACAGCGTGTTGCTGCGCTGGTCAACTGATATCGCGTTGGCGCATATAAGTAGGGTTGCCTCCATAGCTACTTTTCGCCAAGTACTATTGACATTGCCGATGTGGAGGAGGAGACCCTGTAGGGCGATGACGTTGATATGCTCGCCTTTTTGCCCTCCACAGAACTAGACGACATCGGGGAGTAGGTTGAGACCAGCATATCTTTTGCGTATGGTAGCCATCTCCACTTTTCGGACAGCCTAGATACGTCGGCCTGCCTGAGATATTCGAGGCTTGGTAACTTAGAGAGGGCTGCAAGATAAGCGTATGGCCGAACATAGTCAAGCAGCGTATAAGGATTGTGCTCTGTAGCACGGTGCAATTCCTCGGAGATTTGCTCTCCCGAAAACGACTTCGCCATCTCGAAGATCACTGGATCTTCTTGCAATCTGCGAATCAGGAATGTTGGCGTGTTGGAGATTGCGTAAATCTGCGCTGCTGATTTCAGATTGGCATCTGCGATAGACTTCATGACTTTATCCTGTAAAACCGCACATCCCCTAATCTGTAGGGGCAGCGACCCAGTTGGTGAACCACTTCGTGGCAATTGCCCCATTTGCTAAGCACAATGGGGACTTTCATCTCGTTCACGTGCACTACGATTCCAGAATGGGCGACATCCCCGCTCTCGTAGTAGATGACCATATCTCCTGGAAGAACCTTATCTTGCGGAACCTGATGATACCCGTCCTCCTCCAGAATCTTTGCGATTTCCTGGGCCGATTCTATGGTTGTACGCCTTGCGGCGAACGAGAGGCCGTGACAATTGTACTTTCGCGAGGGCCACGGTCGGTGAATCTCATGGGGATATTGCCGCATATATTCATTCATCAGCATGACATCGCCGTAGATGACGCGGGCATTCCGATCGATAAAATTGGCGATCTGATTCCCCTCTTGGGAGTGTAGGGCCAATTCGGTCGGACGCAGATCGATAATCTGTGCTCCCATAGCCTCGTGGTTGTAGACTCGTTGCGTTCTGGATCGCATTCTCCTCAACGTGGTTCGCGCAAATCGCTGTTCTATAGTGGTCGCATGGGAAAAGGCGCGCCGCTGCGATGGCTGGAGAACAGGCTGCTAGCTGGACATTTGCGCGGACGAGGCATTGAGATTGGAGCGTTGTGGCGGAAGTTTCCTGTCCTGCGTGGGGCGAAAGTGCATTACGTCGATCGCCTGCCAGATGACGGCTTGCGGCAGCACTATGCGGAAGTCAGCACGCCGGTGGTTAATCCTGATGTAGTCGCCGACGCGATGCAATTGCCGTTTGCGCCGCGCAGCCTGGACTTCGTGATTGCCAGTCACGTTCTGGAACATCTGCCGTTTCCGCTGGCGGCGCTGCGTCACTGGTACGATGTGCTGCGGCCGCGCGGGGTCCTCCTGCTGAAGATTCCCGACATGCGATATACCTTCGATGCCAAGCGCGCGCGCACCACGTTGCAACACCTGATCGCGGAAGATGAGGACGACAGCGCCTTCGACAAGCGGGCGCATTTTGCGGACTGGGTCGAGGACGTTGTGGGGTGTCGTCGGGCGACTCCCGAGTTCGAGCAACAACTGACACAGCTTCTGCAATCCGACTACAGCATCCATTACCACGCGTGGGTCGACGAGGACATCCGGGAGATCGTGGAGTACACGCGTAACGCAATGCGTCTGCAATGGCGGTCTGTAGTGTTTTGGAAGGCGCACGTTTACCGCAAGGAGTGTGTTCTGATGCTGCAACGGACCGAGGCGGACTAAAGTGCAGCTTTTCCCAAGCTGGGGGAAAAGTCGGGAAAGCAGATTCCTCGCGGGCTGAAACCCGTTTGATCTCATAACGAGGTTGGCCCCAAAAAGGGTAGTCTGTTTTTTTGCGAAAGGCAGAGGACCGCAGAGTTTTTCTGCATCCTTCAGCGTTCCGGCAGCGGCACAACCGCCGGACTCCGGTGCCCCTTCGCATCCACTGCGCGTACCGCAAAGATTACATTGTCTTTCGACACCGGCACAGTGACGCGCGTAACATTTCCCACGCTCTTCACATGCTCCCAGTCGGCCGCAGTGGTATCGCGCCATAACACTTCATAGCCCGTCGCAAGTCCGCCCGGCGAAGCCTTCCACTCTAGAGTGGAATCGTTTTGCAGCTCTTTCGTCAACAGGCGAACACCCGCCGGAGGAGCCGGAGCCGACGCCAGTTCAGCCAGAGTGGCTGCGTTCAGCCGCGCCACATTCGCGGTGTAATCGAAGTCCACGAACTTCGGCAGATCGCCGTATTCGATGCCGTTCTCGGTGCGGACGTTCTGGTGCTGATGATTGTAGTTCTCGCGAAATTCGGTGAAGCGCACCGCCGCATAGCCCTGCTCGTTAAACGAAATGTGATCGCCGCCGCGCAGGTAACGGTCGTGACGGAAAACCAGCATCGCGCGGAAATCCTCCGCCGAAAGATATGTCTTACCGACTTGCGCGACGTATCGCGCAAGCTGCCGCGAGGGACCGTCACTCTCTCCGCCAAGGGAGCGGGTCTTGCGCAACTCTTCCTCGCTCGCCGTCGAAGAAATCCCTTCGGAAAAAACCCGCACGACATGCGGATCTTGCAGCGTGTCTCCCGGTGTGCGATCGCCGCCCACGATGTCGTTGTTCAGCACCGCTTCAATGTCCCATCCGACCGCCTTGGACATCTTGGCAAAATGGGCGCTGCCGTAGAGGCCCTCCTCTTCACCGGCCACAGTCAGGAAGATGATGGTGGCGGGAAAACGATGCTTGCTGAGGACCCGCGCGCACTCCAGGCTGACGGCGGTCCCACTGGCGTCGTCGTTGGCGCCGGGCGCTTGTCCGGCGGCATCGGTGGGATCGCTATTGCGAGAATCGTAATGCCCGGTCACAACATAAATGCGGCCGGTATTTGCCGGATCGGTGCCGCGCAGGATAGCGTAAACGTTGGTGATCGTGGTGGGCTGCGGAATTCTCGTCCCGGGCGGTTGCAGAAACTGGTCCGTCCTCACCTCCAGGCAATCGCCGCACTGGCTAGAAAAGCGTTGCAGCTCGCCCTGGATCCACAACGCCGCGGCGTTGATGCCTTTATCGCCGATCGGAGGCACGTCCGACGAAAGCGTCTGCCGGGTGTAGAAGCCGGCCAGCTTCTCAATGGTTTGTTGAATTCGTGCCGGCGAGATTTCGCGGAGGGCCGCGACGATTTGCGGATCGGCTTCAACAGCCGCTGCGCTGCCACTTTGCTGGGGAGTTGCAGCAACCGCGGGCAGCGTTGCGGCCATCACCGCCATGAATCCGGTCAGGATAATCTTCGGTATAGGCATAAAACTTTTGAGACCCTTGTCACTGGGCAGAGTCCATCACTTGACGATGTCGCCCGGAGAATCTAAATATAAATGCACGGGCGGTGCGCCGTCGTTCCGGCCGTGTTGGATGGAACGATGAATCGCGGAGGCCATTATGGTGATTTGTCCTGAATGCGAGAGCGATCTGGACATTGAAGAAGATGAAGTCGACGAAGGCGAAGTCGTATCGTGCCCCGAATGCGGAAGCGACTTTGAGGTGGTTGGAGTTGAGCCTTTGGAATTGTCACGCGTCGCAGACGAGGACGAGGAGGACGACGAGGACGCGAAAGAAGAGGAAGAGGATGAGTTTTAGCTGGCTTGGCGGCGTGCGAGGCCGGACTTGCTGTGCTTCCGCTCTTCTCCTATTCCTGATTCTGACTGCCTCGCCTGCCGGCGCGCGAAATGCTTTCTCTCCACAATCCAGTTCGCGTGTCACGAAAAATGATTACGCATTGATTTACGGCACGGTCTGGGGGCCTGACGATCGTCCGGTGGCGGGTGTCCCCATCAGGATCCGCAGGGCATCGGACAAGAAGGCGAAATGGGAACTCGTATCCGACAGCCATGGCGAGTTCGCACAGCGCGTTCCGGTGGGAGCTGAGGACTACATAATCGTGGCTGACATAAAGACGCCTAAGGGCCAGCCCAAACCGGAGACGACGGCCCACATCACCAACAATGAGCGCACGGACGTCGGCATACATCTGACCAGCGCGGCGTCCTCCCACTGACAGGATTAAGGGGAAATGAAATGTACAGGGCATTGGGCACATTGGCCGTCCTGCTGATTGGGTTGAGTTGCAGCGCGCAATTGCAGATCCCGATGGGCAGCGCGCCGTCATCGGACAGCACCCGCAAGACCACGCGCAACACAACCCGAACGCTCACGGGAACGGTCCTGGACAAGAGCGACAAACCCGTCCCCAACGCCGTGGTCTATCTCAAGAACACCAAGACGCTGGCGGTAAAGACCTACATCGCGCAGACCGATGGGACGTATCGTTTCCCCGAGCTGTCGCCGAATGTGGATTACGATATCTACGCCCAGAAGGACGGGCAGAAGAGCAAATCGAAGACGCTGAGTCAGTTCGACGACCGAGAAAAGCCGAACCTCAATCTGCAGATCGATACCAATAAGTGAATTTCTTGAGGTGATTCAGGAAGCACAAAGGCCGCCGTCACCGGCGGGCCTTCTGCGTTACACGATTCGTTTCGGTTAGTTGTTTTCGTTGCTGGCACGCTTCCACGACATGAACTCGCCAATCGTGGAGCCGGCTCCCGTAGACGAGCTCGCAGCCGGGGCCTTGTAAGCCTCCACATCCGAGCGCGTAGCTTCCTCGCCGACTGCCCTGATGCTGAGCCCGACTTTCTTCTCGGCCTGGTTCATCTTGATGATCTTGAACTCGTGCTCGTTGCCGGACTCCAGCTTGATCGGCGCGCCGTGCGGGTCCACCGCTTCCGAATTGTGGCACAGGCCTTCGACCCCATCCGCGATCTCGACGAAGGCACCGAAGCTGGCCAGGCGCAGTACCTTGCCGTGAATCACATCGCCCACGTGGTGCTGCTCGAAGAAGGTGTCCCACGAATCAGGCTGCAGCTGCTTCACGCCAAGCGAAAGGCGCCGCTGCTCGGGCTCGATCGCCAGGACAATGGCTTTCACCTTGTCGCCCTTCTTCAACACCTCCGACGGATGTTTCACACGCTTGGTCCAGCTCAAGTTGCTCACGTGGACCAGACCGTCGATACCATCTTCAATCTCGATGAACGCGCCGAACTCGGTCAGGTTGCGTACCTTGCCTTCGACCACTGTCCCAACCGGAAACTTCTCATGCAAAGTTTCCCAGGGATTGCTCTCCAGTTGCTTCAGGCCCAGACTGATGCGCCGCTCGGTCGGGTTCACGTTGAGCACAACCGCTTCCACCTGGTCGCCCACGTTGACCAGCTTCGACGGATGCTTCATCCGCTTCGACCACGTCATCTCGCTAACATGCACCAGGCCTTCAATGCCCTGCTCCAGTTCGATGAACGCACCGTAGTCGGTCACACTGATGACCCGCCCGCGAACGTGTGCGCCGATGGGATAACGCTCGGAGGCATCCAGCCAGGGATCGGGAGTCAATTGCTTGAATCCCAGCGACACGCGTTGCTTGTCCTTATCGAACTTCAGCACCTTCACCTGGATTTGATCGCCCACCTGCACCAGGTCGCGAGGATGCGTCAGGCGTCCCCAGGACATGTCGGTGATGTGCAGCAGTCCATCGATGCCGCCCAGGTCGACAAACGCGCCGTAGTCGGTCAGGTTCTTCACTGAGCCGGTGAGGATGCTCTCTTCCTCCAGATGCTCCAGGGTCTTTGTCCGCTTTTAAGCCTGTTCCTCTTCCAGCAGTTGCTTACGCGAGGCCACGATATTGCCGCGCTTCTTATTCAGCTTGATGATGCGGACCTCGATCTCCTGGCCCTTCAAGGCCTCGAGGTTGCGCACTGGGCGCAAATCGACCTGCGAACCAGGAAGGAACGCACGCGCGCCGAGAATGTCGACGGTCACGCCCCCCTTGATGCGATCGATGACCCGCGCTTTGACCGGGGTCTTTTCGTTGAAGGCCTTCTCGATCTCGTCCCAGGAGCGCAAACGCTGCGCCTTCTGGTGCGACAGGTGAATGTAGCCTTCTTCGGTATGGCCGGGCTCGCGCATCACGGCCACTTCGTCGCCGCGCTGCACGGTCACGTTGCCTTCGTGGTCCTGCAGTTCTGCCACAGGAATCACGCCCTCGGATTTGTAGCCTATGTCCACCACCACATACTGCGGCGTGACCTTCAGCACCGTGCCGGTGACGACTTGCTCTTCGTTCAGCGCAGCTTCGGTCTGGGCCTGTTCCTGCTCAAAGGTCTCTAGAGCGGTGGCGAAATCTTCCATGCCTGGTTCTTTTTCGGAGCGCGGCGTGGGGGGTGTAGTCGTCTCAACCGGATGAGGAGCGGCTTCGGCAACTGGCTCGGGTTGGGCCTGCACAGCGGCTTGCGGGGTTGGCTGTTCGGCTGGCTGGACTTCGGGCTGCTCGGCAGCGGTGGTTTCTTGCGTTTGGGTAGTCGGAACGTTGTGGGTTTCTTCGAAGGACATTGGTTTGCGTACACACACTCCGCGCGCTTTGAAAACACGCCGAGAGCCTGAGAACCACGGACTGCTGGCTTGAATCGACAGGTTTGATTGTCCCGCTTCCAGCGGGTTTGGACAACCCAGCGGCCGGATCCGATGGAGCTGGCTGTGCATCCATGGAACACTTCGACTATAGCAACCGTCCACAGGCAGTGTCAAACACCTAAGTGTGATATCCATGTTGATTTTGCAGGGTTTTATTGAACTTTTAATGTCCGCGTCAAGGCGTTCCATCACCCCGCAATGTGACAAGAAATTCGTCGCTTGGGCACGCCCAACGGGAGTGATACTCTGCCGAATGTATGGATTATCTGTGGACTCCCTGGCGCTACGCCTACATCACCACTGCCGATACCTCCAGCGACGGAGGAGCCTGCGTTTTTTGCGGATTGCTCGGCCTCGGCGACGACGCGAAGGCCCTGATCGTTCATCGCGCAGAGTACAACTTCGTCGTCCTCAATGCTTTTCCCTACACCTCCGGGCACAGCATGATCGTTCCCTACGAGCATGTCGACCGGCTGCACAAGCTCCCTCAGGACGCTGCCGTCGAGATGATGGCGCTAGTCCGGCATCTGGAGACCACGTTCATCGACCTCTACCGTCCCGACGGCGTGAACATTGGCATGAATATTGGCAAAGCTGCCGGAGCCGGCGTCGCAGGCCACATCCATATGCATGCCCTGCCGCGCTGGGTTGCGGACGCAAACTTCATGACCGTGATCGGCGAAACCCGCGTGCTGCCGGAGTCGCTGGAGACGACGTACCAACGGCTGAAGGCGAAGTTCTGAAGAAGCAGTTAGCAATTAGCTTAACCAACAGGATTTACGCGGCCTGATCGCGGCTGCCCTTTTATTGCGAAAAAGAGAATGTATAGGTAGCAAAGCACCGGCAGGACGAAGGCATGGTGCAGCCCGATGCGGTCTGCCAACAGCCCTTGCAGCTCAGGAACGATCGCGCCACCGACGATTGCCATGATCAGCAGGCCGGAGGCTTCGCCGGTCAGCGGCCCCAGCCCTTCAATCCCCAGCGTGAAGATGCTGGGAAACATGATCGAGTTGAACAAGCCAACCAGCAGCAACGTCCACATGGCGAGATGTCCGAAGCTCAACATCGAGAGGCAGACCAGAAAAGCCGCGACGACCGCATTAAATCCCAGAACAACCCGCGTTGGGACCTTCTGCAATACCGCCGAACCGATGAATCGCCCGATCATCGCACCTCCCCAATAGAACGAGAGATATTTCGCGGCGACTTCCGGCCGCAGGTTGCCAACCTCCGGCAGGTTCATGTAGTTGACCAGGAAACTTCCAATCGACACTTCCGCGCCCACGTAGGTGAAGATGGCAACCGTACCCAGCAGCAGGTTGGGATGCCGCCAGACTGTATCGTTGGCGACGGCGTGTCCGCCTTCGGCTTCGGGGATATGCGGCAAGCGGAATCTCGCGATCACTACCGCGAGGACAAGCAGCGCCAGCGCAATAACAAAGTACGGCAGCTTCACCGACGAAGCCTCCTGCAAGCGATAGGCGTGCAGGGCCTGCGGCGTCATCGCCTGGAGCTCTTCTGCGGTCCTGGGGGCGACCGCAGCGCCGAGGATCAGCAGCCCGCCGAAATAGGGCGCGACGGTGGTGCCCAGGGAATTAAAAGCCTGTGTCAGATTCAGCCGGCTCGAGGCTGTGCGCGCCGGGCCGAGCACCGCGACATACGGATTGGCCGCAACTTGCATTGCGGTGATTCCCGCAGCCAGAATCATCAACGCCGCCAGGAACAGGGGAAACGACGGAACGCTGGCGGCCGGGACGAACAGCAAGGCTCCCAGCCCCATGGTGAAGAGGCCGGCGACCATCATCTTCTGATAGCCGATGCGCTCGATGATCTTGCCCGACGGAATGGAAAAAACGAAGTATGCCGAAAAGAAGCAGAACTGAACAAGCATTACCTCGGCATAGTTCAGGTCGAAAATTGACTTCAGGTGAGGGACGAGGATGTCGTTGAGGCAGGTGAGAAAGCCCCACATGAAGAAGAGCGTGGTCACCATCGCCAGCGGTCCGCGATAGCTTCGCTCCGCGCCCGCGGCGGTCACGGTAGTCGTGTTGGGCTGTGCTCCCAGTGGCATGCTCACCTGCGAAGCCTAGATGTCGAAACCTATTTCCACGTCCTCTTCATGGGATGGGCCTCGGTGTTGAAAACCACCTTGTGCAGATCGAGCGTCGACTTTGGCGCAAATAGCAAATACAGATATTTCAGCGTCTCAGCCAGAAAAAAGCTTTCCATGTCGTCGCGCTTTTCCTTGCTTTCGACATTGAGGAGCGCGGCAAATCCGGCGTCTGTGCGGCAATACTTCTCCAAGCTGTCGAAGAACGTTTTACCCATGTCAAGATATCGCGGCTCGCCGGTGAAATAGTACAGGTAATAGGTCGACTCAATGATCTCCGGACGAAGCTCGTAGCCTGGGGACGTGATCTTCATCGTCGAATAGTCCATCTCTTCCGGCTCAATGCCGAACGTCGTCCACATCTTGTAACTCGACTCCTGCAAACGTTCTGCGCGATCCAGATCGCCTGAGAGCGCCAGTTCAGCTGGAAAGAAGGCGTCGAGCGCGCCGTAGTGTGTCGAAACTCGCGCCCCGGTATCCATATTGACCTGCGCGTACCACAAGCCGCTCGGCGTTTCGTCGGCGACATACTTGTTGACAGCGGCAATGCTGGTCTTCCACATGCGCTCGCAATCCTTGTCGCCAAACAGAATCGAGCACTTCAGAAGATACTCGTAGTAGGAATCAATCCCGCCGCTGATGTGGCTGACCGGGTCCGTCCACTTGCCGGTTTCCACGTTGATGCTGGAGCCGACCAGTCCGATGGACGAGCGGCGATTGTAAACCTCCACCAGCGCGCGCTTGGCCTTCCCGTAATAAATCGTTTTGCCGGTCAGCTTGCTCAGCGTGCCGAACTCGATCAGCAGCGAGCCGATCTCGGCAGGATTGCTCTCCACACCGCGCACCATGCCCGTCTTCAGATTCACATAAACGTAAGGCATGCCGGTCGGTGAATTGAACGCCGGAAGCAGGCGCTCGCCCAGATCGTCAGCCAGCGCCAGCAGACGCTTGTCGCCGGTGAGTTGATAGCTGCTCAGCAATCCTCCCAGCAGGCGAATGGTGATTTCGAAGTTCTTGACGTAGATGTCCTGGTCGAACGAAAGTTGTTTGTCGATCAGTCGCCGGTCTTCCTTGGCTTCGTTCTTCAGGCCCATGAGGACCATGGTGTCGAGCGCATCCACCGGCGTCATCAGCAGCGATGTACCGTACCAGTCGCGATAGCTCTTGCTCAGCGGCTTGAGCTCGTCATGTCCCCAGGCGTATTGCTTGTAACCGTTCCAGGCGTGCAGGAAATCGCGGCGAACGGAGTCGGCCATCTCCGCTTTCTGCTGCTCGGTCCAGGCGACGGAGTTGGCGAGTACTGGTTGTTTACTGGGGACCTTGTCTTGGGCCGAGGAGCGGGAAACCAGCAGCACCAGCACGAGCAGAAAACTGCTTGCGCAGTGTTTCGAACATCGGTTTGTGTCAGGGCACGGCTTTAGCCGTGCCGCAGAAGGTCTTACAAGAATACGGGCTTTAGCCCCTGCCCCCCAGCGGCTAAAGCCGTTATTTTCGTGCGCCGTGATGGCACGACTGGAAGTCGTGCCCTGACACAACCCTTGCCCGGCGACTATCTCTCGAAAACGGTCTAACACGTACCTCGCGTTGAGCGGAACATTCCTCACCGCGCTATTTTACTTCGCCTCAGATAGAGATCAGGCATCGGAAGACCCTCGGCTGACGGCAAGGAACCGCTAACTGCGTGCGCTGGGCAGCACCGATTGCTGCCGGCGCGCGTGCTTGATCTCATCCCAACGCACCCACGCGATGTAAAGAACCACGAGGATGTTGATGCCGAGGATGACCCAATGCAGTTCGTTGGGATGACGGATTACCTGGTAAATCTCGAATGGCAGATAAACGCAGCCGGAGACGATGGCCAGCCATTCGGCCCAAGCCCGCTGCCGCCATAGACCGTAGCCTTCGATAAAGCGCAGCGCGGCGTACACCACCGCGATGCTCATGATCATTGCAATGTTGGTGCTCGACACCTTGCCGGCGGCGTGGAGAAACTGTTGCGTCCAGCGGTGATGAGGGTTGATGTGGAGGTGAAACAGCACATGTTCGGCGGCCTCGGTGAAGTCCACATCGCGCCGGATCATCCTGATGAAGACGTAGGCCCCCAGCAGCGCCAGCCCGCCTTTCAGCGCTTCCCAAAACGCCACGGTGCGCAGTCCGGCCCGGTGAGCGCGGCGCTGGGTCATCGTCCGA
>Ga0302325_10008675_pt1 | contig 22310 bp, 18 predicted proteins | sample Palsa_T0_2_FD_201948 | JGI IMG/M metagenome (GOLD analysis project Ga0302325, IMG submission 201948) | Peat permafrost microbial communities from Stordalen Mire near Abisko, Sweden - Palsa_T0_2 | ecosystem: Environmental > Terrestrial > Soil > Palsa > Peat permafrost | place: Sweden: Abisko...
GCTGGCCTGCGCGTCCACCCTGGCTTTTCGGGGAGAACGTTCAGCGGCGTACTGGTCGACTCCGCTTGCGCCGCTCAGGCTAAAACGGCAGCCTGCACCCCCACAGCTTCCACCGTTTCATTCGGCCAGCAGGTTTCCGGGGGAAGATGTTGAAACTGGATGCGGATGGAAACCGGAAGGCGGCGGATGCACTGAAAGACAGCAACAACAAAGCCGACCGGGCCAAGGATCCGAACGCTCCGCCCACTACAGTTACGGCGAAGGTAGATGGCACGATCGCAATTCAGTGACCCTGGGAGCCGTTCCCCGGCGGCAACCTCCGCACCGGGGACGGCCCGCCTTTTGCGGCGGCGGGCGCAACCTCCTGTCCCGCCATAGAGTAGTAAGCCTGCGTGGGAAGAGCCAGGGCCGTTCCGACAGCCTCCACTTCGTCCAGAATCCACAAGAATAGTTCCTGCTGGATTTGCAAAAACTCATCGCCATCGAGGGTCGTAACATAGACGAAGATCTCGATATCGAGAGAGTAGGTGCCCACGCCCACAAAGCGCGCCGGCATGGCGCCAGCCTCCACCTTGGGATGCTTGGTCAGCATGGCGGTGATGGAGTCGAGCAGAGTGCGCACTTGGGCGGAGGTCGTGTCGCGCCGCAAGTTGAGGGTCAAATGGAACCAAGTCTTGTCGCGCCGCGAGAAGTTCTCCAGGGTCATGGACGAAAACAGCCCATTGGGCACCGTGAGCAGAGTGCGATTCAGCGTGCGGATGCGGGTGGAGCGCAGGCCGATATCTTCCACCGTTCCTACCTGGTCGCCGAACTTGCAAAAATCGCCGATGGATACGGGCCTGTCGGTAATGACGGCCACGCCCCCGAAGAGGTTTTCCATGGTCTTCTGCGCGGCCAGCGCCAGAGCCACGCCGCCGACGCCCAGTCCGGTGATAATGGTCGCGGTGTTGTAGCCGAAGGTGCTTAGAACGGCCGTGGCTGCGACCGCTACAATGACGATCTTCAGCGCGCGAGAGGCCAGCGGCAACACAGAGGAACTGAAATTCGTATGCTTGGCGCCCAGCATCGTGCGCAGGCGAAGGACGGCTAAATCGACGATCCGCATGCCCAGCCAGGCAAGCGCGGAGTAGAAGAGCAGGCCGGCAGCGCGCTGCAGGAACAGACGGAGCGGCGGTGCGGGGTCGATCCACTCCATGCCGGCCCGGAACCCTGCCACCAACAGGAGGAGTTGCAGCGGCCCCAGCAACAATTCGAGGAGCCTGGTGTTCGTCAGGTGCGCAAAGCGTTTGAGCGCCGGAGCGAGCCACGCGAACGCTAACCGGGAGAGCAGCTTGGAGAGCACGGCCAGAGCTGCCGCCAGCAAAAGCAGTGCGATCCAGCGCCAGAGAGGCGTATCCATAAGTTTCCAGTTGACCAGGGGATCGGGCAGGCGCCTTTCGAATGGAGAGTCGCTGGCCAGGCGCACGAGGGTGGGAATGACATCGATGCTGGCGGAGGAAAAGAGCCAGACCGAAGCGCCGGAGCGCAGCGTGACGCGCTCCAGTTGGAGATCGATCGTCTTTCCGGCCTTGCCATCGATGGTGAATGAATCGACAGTTTCGCTTTTGGCTCCCGGCGGGCTCCCCTCGGGATTGTTGCTGAGGTTCGCCGGATCGAAGCGCACATCTCGCTCGAGTATGAGCTGCAACTGTTGGGCAAGCTGCGAGCCGTCTTTGAGGCGGCGGCCGGCAGAGAGTTTGCGGAGATCGATGTATCGCCATGCACGTTGATAATCGTGCGCGCGGCAGGCTTCCAGGAAGGCGGTTACGGAACTCTGCGGGGAGTCGCGATGCAGGGGGTCCTGGGCAGCGGCGGGTAACGTCAGGAGAAGAGAGAAGAAGGCGGCCTGAGAGGCCCGCCGCAGGCCAAGGGCCTGCCCCACAATTCGCATCATGCGGCACCTCGCTGATCGAGGCGAATTCCGGCCAACTCTCCGATCAGGTTGCCGGCCCAGCGATACACGTTGTACTCCTTGACCACGGCGCGCATGCGCCGCATGCGCGCCTGGCGCTCTTCAGGCGGCATGGTGAGAGCGGTGTGGATGGCTTGGGCAAGCTCATCGGTGTCGTACGGATTGACCACCAAGGCATCGGGCAGCTCATGGCTGGCACCCGTGAAGCGGCTCAGGATCAGTGCTCCGTCTTCATCGTGCCGCGACACGATGTACTCTTTGGCAACCAGGTTCATGCCATCGTGCAGCGAAGTGACCAGGCATACGTTGGCGGCGCGATAGTAGGGCTGAATTTCGGCATGACTATGGTGCCGCTTCAGGAAGACGATGGGCCGCCAGGAGCCCGTCCGGAAGCGGCGATTGATGCGTTCGGCTTCCTCCTCTACCTCCGTGGTCAGGTCCTGATAGCGCTTGATGGTGGTACGGCTGGGCGCGCCGATCTGGACGAAGGTGAACTTCTCGCGGTAGGCGGGATACAGGTCGAGCAGGCGCTCGACGCCGCGCAAGCGCTCCGGGATGCCCTTGGTGTAATCGATGCGATCGACGCCCAACGCCAGAAAGTCGGGCCTGCCGCCCAGATCGCGGTAGAGAGATTCCGGGGCCGCCGCGGGATCGGCGCCGGGGTGGTGGCCGTTTCCGTTGAAGGCTACGCTGATCGGGAAGGGCCGTACGGCAGTGATGTGATCGTGCCGATTAACGGCGAAGTGCTCCCAATCGATGCGCGACTCGAAGGCCCGGTCCACCGTTTGCAGGAAGTTGTTGCAATGCGCCTGGATGTGGAAGCCAATCAGATCGGCGCCCAACATGCCATCCAGCAGATCGCGTTGCCAGGGGCAAATGCCGAAGGCTTCCGGATTGGGCCAGGGGATGTGCCAGAAGATAGCCACGCGGGCATCGGGCCGCTTCTCCTTGATCATGCGCGCGAGCAGCGCGAAATGATAATCCTGGACGAGCACGGCCGGCTCTCTCTCGCCGCGCATCTCGTCGAGCAAGACGGCGGCGAACTTGCGGTTGACGTTGCGGTAGTGCTCCCAGTCCTGGGTACGGAATATGGGCCGCGTGTGGGCGATATGGCAGAGAGGCCAGATGCCCTCGTTAGCAAAGCCGAAGTAGAAGCCGGCCTCTTCCTCTTTGCTGAGCCAGACGCGGCGGAGCTTGTATTCGGGATGGTCCGGCGGAACGCGCAAGCGCCCCAGCTCGTCGGCGGTTTCCTTGTCGGCGTCGCCGGTGCCCTGTGCGATCCAGATGCCGTCGCTGGCGCGCATGACGGGTTCCAGCGCGGTAACCAAGCCGCTGGGCGGAACCGACCAGACGATGGAACCGCCTTGATGCTTGTGCTCGTAAGGTTCGCGATTGGACACCGCGAAGAGGCGGCTGCCGTTCAGCTTGCCTTGCATGGCGACGCGCAGGCGCTCGGGGGTCCAGTGGGCTAAGGCGGCATCGCGCAAGCGGGCTTCCTCTTCGGCGGCGGCGCGCGCCACATGCAGGCTGGTCGCAAGGCGCGTTACCTCGCTGGTGAGAGGAGCGAAGATCTCCTCCTTGGGAAGAGGGCCGCCGGCGGACGCGTCTCCGGTACGCAGATCGCGCAGCCATTGGGCCATGTGGCGAAGAGGCTTTCCCAGACTCCAGCGTACGATCAGAAGGGTAATACCGACCAGCAGGAGAGTCTGGGCGCCGCTGGTGAGGGCGTGCCGCCACACCGGCGCGGAAATGAAGGCGACGTTGTGGAAGACGGCGATGGCTCCGAGCAGGCGCCCATCGGCGCGCAAGGGCTGTGCGACCACGTGCATGCGTTCGCCGTTCAGATGGAAGAAGTCGCCGCGCGGACCTCCTTCGCGCATGGCGCGCGCCACCACAGGCGGCGTTCCGGTTAGACGCGATGCCAGTCCGGAGGTGATGGCCAGCGGCTGCCCGTTGGCGTCGTAAATGGCTACTCCGGCCATGCGCTCGTGGTTCTGAAACTGGTTGACCAAAGCCTGCAGGTCGGCCGGCGAGCCGTGCTGGAGCGCTTGCTCGGCCGGCGCCTGCTGGCTCTCGGCCAATACCAACGCCTGGCGCTGGACCTCGTCTTTCAGCGCATGCGTTTCCGCGACGACCTGGTACAGGGCGAAGGCCATGGAGACCACGGCTACGGCGCCAAACAGGGAAAGCATCAACCGGCGGCCTAAGTGCATTTTCTTCCCTCCAAACCGCTGTCGGGACCCGGAGCAGAAGACAAGGATGGTCCGTTCCAGGATGTGTAGCACGGTTGATGCCAATGCGTAGCAGGAGCGTGTCCAAGGCCGTGCAATGTTGCACATAGGATGTGCGGCGGGGTTGCAGCGGGGTGGTCCATAGGGAAGAATTTACGTTTGGCGTGGCTGCTCGCATCCGGCGACCGGACATTGCAAGATCAGTGGCAGATTGCCGATGTGGCGCACGCCCTTAGTGCAAGGGCACATACTTTTCTCACCGTGGGGCAGGCACGATTGGCCAATGCCACTTAGTTTAGAGTTGTCGATGAGTCTGCGTAACTAGTGGGGCAGGCCCTCGGCCTGCGGCGGGTCCCCTGGACCCGCTTGTCGCCCAGAAGGGAAGATGGCGACCTGGGAGGCCGCCGCAGGCCGAGGGCCTGCCCCACTAGTTATGCAGAATGCCATCTTTGCGAAAACTGAGTGACATTGGGGACGATTGGCCGCCCCACGTCTGCCCGACCACCAAATTAAGAAAACGCGTTTCCGGCCTTATAATAAAGGTTAGACACAAACCTGGAGCTTTTTCCCTTCATGCATATAACGAAACTTCGCCGCTCGGCGGCGGCACTTGCGTCCTGCGGCATGCTCTTAAGCTGCCTGCCTTTGCTGGCCGACGAGGGCATGTGGACCTTCGACAATCCGCCCGTTCAGCAGTTGGAGGAGAGGTACCATTTCGCCCCGACGCAACAGTGGCTCGACCATGTGCGGCTCTCCTCGGTGCGCCTCAACGACGGCGGCTCCGGCTCGTTCGTCAGCGCGCACGGCCTTCTGCTTACCAATCACCACGTGGCCCGCGGCCAACTGCAAAAGAACTCCACCGCCGGGCACGACTACGTGAAGAACGGTTTTTACGCGACCACGCCGGACCAGGAGATGAAGTCGCCGGATCTCGAAGTCAACGTGCTGATGTCTATGGAAAACGTGACGCCAACCGTGCTGGCTTCGCTCGAAGGCGCCAAGACGCCGGAGGAAGAGTTCACCAGGCGCAAGGCGGCAATCGCCAATATTGAGCGCGAAAGCCTACAGAAAACCGGCTTGCGTTCCGACGTGGTGACGCTCTACCAGGGCGGCGAATACTGGCTCTATCGTTACAAAAAGTACACCGACGTGCGGATCGTTTTCGCGCCGGAAGACCAGGCTGCCTTCTTCGGCGGAGATCCCGACAACTTTACTTATCCGCGCTACGACCTGGATATGGCGTTGTTCCGGGTATACGAGAACGGCAGGCCGATCGACAGCAAGGATTATCTGAAGTGGAATCCCAAGGGGGCGGCCGACGATGAACTGGTGTTTGTGCCCGGACATCCCGGTAGTACGCAGCGGCTGGATACCATGGCGCAGCTTAAATTCGAGCGCGACTTGCGCGAGCCGATCGTGCTCAAGCAGCTCAAGAACAGGATTGCGGTGCTCGAAGGCTACTCCGCACTGGGTCCCGAGCAGGCGCGCCAGGCGGCCTCCATTATCTTCGGCCTGCAGAACAGCGCGAAGGCTTATCAGGGCCGCTACGAGGGGCTGCTCGACAAAGAGGTGATGGCCAAGAAGCAGAAAGATGAAGAGGATTTCAAGGCCAAAGTGATGGCCAACGCGGAGTGGAAACAGGCCTACGCCGGCGGGTGGGATGCCATTGGCGAAGCGGTCGCGAAAGAAGCCTCGCGCGCCAAGCAGCAGCTCTACCGTGGCACGGATTTGCAGCGGCACTTGTACCGCGGCATGGATTCGGACCTGTGCAACACGGCGGGGACGATTGTGGATTACGTGGCGGAAGTCCCGAAGCCGGACGGGGAGCGGCTGGCGGGGTTTCACGAGGCGCAACTGGAATCGCTGCGGCAGCGTTTGTTCTCGCCCGCGCCGATCTATCCGGCCATGGAGATTGCGCGCCTGACCGGCGCGCTGCAAATGGACCTGGCCGAACTGGGACCCGACGATCCTTTCGTGAAGATCGTGCTCAACGGCCGCTCGCCCAAACAAGCCGCCACGGAATTGGTGAATGGGAACAAGCTGGCCGATCCGGCGCTGCGCAAGCGGCTGGTGGAGGGCGGGGAGGCGGCGGTGGCGGCTTCCGGCGATCCCATGATCGTGCTGGCGCGCAAGCTCTATCCCGTGCGGCGCGAATTGATCAAGTGGGAAGAAGACCATGTGGAGAGCGTAGAGCAGCAGGCCGGCGAGATGCTGGGCAAGGCCCGTTTTGCGGCGTACGGTAAGACCACCTATCCCGATGCGACCTTCACCTTGCGGCTCTCCTACGGGCAGGTGAAGGGTTACCCCATGAACGGCACCGAGGCGCCCTACAAGACCACTTTCTACGGACTTTACGATCGCGCCACCAGCTTCGATTTCGAAGGACCGTTCTACCTGCCGTCGCGCTACAAGGAAAACCGCGACAAGCTGGACCTATCCACGCCGCTCGATTTCGTAACTACGAACGACATTATTGGCGGCAACTCCGGCTCGCCCGTTATCAATCGCAACGCCGATATTGTCGGCCTGATTTTCGATGGCAACATCGAGTCGCTGGTGGGCGACTTCGTGTACGACGGCGCCGCCAATCGCGCGGTAGCCGTGCACACCGCGGGGATGACTGAGGCGCTACGGAAATTGTACGGCGCCCAGCGCGTGCTGAACGAGTTGCTGGGAGAGTAGAATAACCTTATGGATCAAGAGTTGAAGGCGTATCTTGACGGCAAATTTGGCGAGATCGATCGTAAGTTTGCCCGGATCGACGAGCGATTCGCCCAGATCGACGAGCGATTCGCCCAGATCGACGAGCGATTCGCCCAGATCGATAGGCAATTCAAAGAAGTCTACGAGCGAATCGATGCCGTCCAGGCCAGCATGTTCCGGCGGCTCGACGAGGTCGCTGCCACTTTGGAAGAGCACTTTCGAGATCAGCAGACCGAAATGCTTAAGGCCGCGTTCACGCTGCAGGAACAGATCGGCATCCGCCTGCGCGAAAACGATGGTGCGATGACAGCGGTCAAAGAGCGCATGACCGTGATGGAGCGCCGTCTGTTCGAAATCGAGAAGCGTTTGCTCATGCCGCCGCAGCCGCAGTAACGGAATTAACCCAAAACGGCAAGTCCGATTACTGTTTCGGACACCCCGCTCTCAGTCACACCGCCGACTTCGACATCCCTCAGCCGGTTCGGCTCGGCCGGGCGGGCTAACTGCACTTTCAGATAATTGCCGCTCAACGCGGCCCCCGGCTCGTGCAGCGTCACTACCGAGAGTCTCCGGCCCACCATGCTACGCCGAAAATTCAGATTCTTGCGCGCAGCCAGTTCGCGCAGCACCCGATTTCGCTCCTTGCGCACCGGCACGGGCACCTGATCGGGCATCTCGGCCGCGGGAGTACCGGGACGCTCCGAGTAAGTGAACACGTGCAAGTAAGTGAAAGGTAAGCTCTCGATAAACTGGCGGCTCTCCTCGAACTCAGCGGCCGTCTCGCCCGGAAATCCCACCATCACGTCGGCGCCCACGGCGCAATCCGGCATCAGGCCGCGGGCTTTCTGGATGCGGTCCGCATAGTGCCGCGGCCGGTACTTGCGATGCATGCGGCGCAGGATGCGGTCGCAACCGGACTGCAGCGGCGCGTGCACGTGCCTGGCGATACGCGGCGAAGCCGCCATCAGGCCCAGCAGGTCGTCGGAGAAATCCATCGGCTCGACCGAACTGAGCCGCAGCCGCTCGATTCCGGTTTCGTCCAGCAGGCGCCGGATCAGGTCCGCCAGGCGCATGCGGCTGCCCGGCTCGCGGCCCCAGCGTCCCAGATTGATGCCGCTCAACACTACCTCGCGATAGCGCTGGCTCAGGTTGCGCACCTGCGCGACCACCTGTTCCGCGGGAGCGCTGCGGCTGCGGCCCCGCACGAACGGAATAATGCAGAACGAGCAGCGATTGTTGCACCCGTCCTGGATCTTCAGGTTGGGGCGCGTGCGGTCGCCCGCGGCATCTTCCACCGGCGCCGAAAGAAAATCGTGCTGCGCGAAAATATCGCCGACAAAAATGTTACCGTGATACGGCGCGGCGCTCACCAGTTCGGCGATCTGCGTTTTGTGGGAGTTTCCCACAACCCATTCCACGCCCGGCATGGCGGCCAGTTCATCGGGCGCGCGTTGCGCATAACAGCCTGTGACCAAGATGCGCGCGTCGGGGTTTTCGCGATGCACCCGCCGCACCGTCTGGCGTACGTCATCGTCCGCGGCCTGCGTGACAGTGCATGTGTTCAGAACCACCAGGCCAGCGCGGCTGCGCTCCGGCACCGCTTCCAGGCCCTTGGCCGAAAGAAGTGTTTCCAGAGCGGCGCCATCGGCCTGGGTGGCCCGGCAGCCGAAATTTTGGACGAAGAACGTACCCACTCCATCTATTATAGTGTGCGCGGAAAAGGGAACTATCGGCGGGCTCTGTTCGTATCCCCTTTAGGCACGAAATATGGCAACCTCGCGCAAGAAGCGATCATTGAAGTGGATTCTCCTCCTGTTGGTGCCCCTGCTAGGTGGCGCGGCCGTTTTCACCCTGAAGGCGATCGGCCGGAGTTCGCCGAAAATCGATCCGGAGAAGCTGGTGAAAGCGGAGCGCATCGACCTGGCGCGTTCGGTAGTGGCCACCGGCAAGATCGAGGCGGTGACCAAAGTCGAAATCAAATCGAAGGCCAGCGGCATCATTCAGAACCTGGGGGTCAACGTGGGCGATGTAGTGCACAAAGGCCAGGTTATTTGCAAACTGGATGAAAACAACGTCCTGCCCCAGGTACGGCAGTTCCAGGCGGCGTTGGCCCTTGCCGAAGCGAACCTGCAGAGCGCCAAAGCCGATTACGAGCGCTACAAAGTGGACGCTGCCGGACCGGACGTGCCGTTCCTGAAGCGCGACATGGATCGCTCCCGCAGCCTGTATCAGGAGCAGTTGCTCGCGCGCAACGCGGTGGACGACACCGAGAAGAACTACGACATGGCCGTGAACCGCCAGAAGTCGGCTGTGGTGAACCTGGGCGTGGCGGAGGCGGCCATCGCCAAGGCGCAGGCCGGCATCGAGCAGGCGCGCGCCGCGCTGGCGCAGTCCGAGGAGGATCTGCGCAATACCACCATCGTCTCCCCGATCGACGGCGTGGTGCTATCGCGCGACGGCGAAGTGGGCGATGCCGTCAGCTCGATCCTGACGATGGGCGCCGGGGCTACGCTGATCATGACTCTGGGCGATCTCTCGGAAGTGTATGTGAAGGGCAAGGTGGATGAGAGCGATGTGGGTAAGATCTACCTGGGCCAGCCCGCGCGCATTACCGTCGAGTCGTTCAAGGACGAGAAATTCAACGGCAAGGTCACTAAGATCTCCCCGATGGGCGTGGAAAAAGACAATGTGACCACGTTCGAGGTGCGCGTTTCCATTTCCAACGAATCGCGTAAACTGCGCGCCGAGATGACCGCCAACGCCGAAATCATTCTGGAAGAGCGCAAAGGCGTGGTGGCAGTGCCGGAAGGCGCCATCCTCTATAACAAGGATAAGTCCACCTCCGTCGAGATACCCGATTCGACCAGCGAGACAGGCAAGCGCAAAATCCCTGTGACTACGGGGATCAGCAATGGCTCCAAGACGCAGATCGCCAAGGGAGTAAACGTGGGGCAGCAGGTCATCCTGCAATAAAAGGGGCCACGGATGAACACAGATAAACACGGATAAGAAAAGTCGGTTTTGTCTTATCCGTGTTCATCCATGTTCATCCGTGGCCGATACTCTTATGGGTTATCTTAGGGAACTGCTATCCCAGGTTACTTCCAGCCTCCTGCGCAACAAGCTGCGCAGCTTCCTGACGATGTCGGGCATCGCCTGGGGGGTAGCTTCCATCGTGTTGATTGTGGCCATGGGTGATGGCTTCAAACAGGGCCAGCGCAATAATACCAAGCAGCTTGGGGAGAACATTGTGCTGCTGTTTCCGGGGCGCACCGAGAAACAGGTTGGCGGGCAGCGCGCCGGGCGCCGGATTCGATTTACTTACGACGACATCGACGACATTCGCACGGAATGTTACCTGGTGAGCCGCATCATTGGCGAGCTGCAAAACGGCGCGAAGGTGGCCAGCCCGTATAACAGCGGATCCTTCACCGTGAACGGCGTGGAGCCGCTGTATTCCAAAATTCGCACCATACCGATTGCCGAAGGCCGCTTCCTGGTGGATGGCGACGAAGCCGATGCCGCGCGGGTGGCCGTGCTCGGCGATAACGTGCGCAAGCAGTTGTTCGGCGAGCGCAACACCGCGCCGGGATCGCAGATCTTCATCAACGGCCTGCCCTTTCGCATCATCGGCCTGATGCCCGCTAAGAACCAGAACAGCAGCTACAACGGCCTGGACGGCGATAAGATCTATGTGCCCTACGCGACCATGGTCCGTGACCTGCCGCCTAAGGACGATAACTTCCACCCCGGCATTGTCAACGACATCATTTACGTGCCATCGTCTCTGACCGGGTGGAAAGCGGCGCGCCGCCAGGTGCTGCGCGTGCTGGGCCGCAATCATCAGTTCGATCCCGACGACAAGGGCGCGGTGTATATCTGGGACACCGTGGAAAGTGCGGAGTTAGTAGATCGGATCTTCGTATCGATGACCGCGTTTCTGGGGGCCATCGCGGTGATCACGCTGACGCTCGGCGGCGTGGGGGTGCTGAACATTATGCTGGTATCGGTGACGGAGCGGACCCGCGAAATCGGCCTGCGCAAGGCCGTGGGCGCCACCCGGCGGCGCATCATGATCGATTTTCTGGCGGAAGGCGTGATGCTGGCGGGGCTCAGCGGCGTCATGGGATTTCTGGGCGCGTACGGCCTGGCTTCATTGGTGAACATGCTGCCGCAATCCGATATGTTTGCCGGATTGCCGGTGAAGGGAGCGACGACGGCGTGGTCGTTCACCGCGCTGGCGATCGTGGCCATCGCCTCGGCGTTGTTTCCGGCCTGGCGCGCGGCATCGCTCACGCCTGTGGAGGCGCTGCGCTATGAACGTTAGCTCCGTCTTCACCGAGGCCGCCGCCGCGTTGAAATTCAACCGGCAGCGCAGCATATTGACCACCATCAGCCTGGCGTGGGGCGTGGCCTGTTTCGTAATTCTGTATTCCTACGGCGACGGCTTCCATTTCGCGCTGCGCAAGGCCTTCATGTCCGTCGGCCAGGACCTGGTTTTGATGTTCAACGGCCAGACCTCCGCGCAAGCCGGCGGCGAGCGCGCCGGCCGCAAGATCCGCATGGAGCGCACGGATGTGGACGCCATTCGCGACGCCGTACCGCTTGCGGCGGCCGTCTCACCCGAAGTAATGATACACGGCGCGACCGTGGTGCGCGGCTACCGTACGCAATCCATCGCCGTGCGCGCCGTCTATCCGGTCTATGGCCGAATCCGCAATGAGACATTGGCAACCGGCCGCTGGCTGGGTCCGGAAGACGAAGCCGAGAAGCAGCGCGTGGCCGTGATGGGCGGCGAAGCAGCCGCCAAGATGTTCGGCGAGATTCCGCCCGAAGGCGAAGACATCACCATCAACGGGCTGCACTTCACTGTGGTCGGCGTGCTGAAGACTAAGACCCAGATATCAAATTACAACGAACCGGATAACGAGTGTATCTTCATTCCATATGACACCGGTTCGCTGCTGCGCGACATCAAGTACCCCGATTACATCGTCTGGATGCCTGTGAATCCCATCTTCCGCGCGGAGGCGGTGCGCCAGGTACGCGAGACGCTGGCCCGCGTGCACAACTTCTCGCCCAATGACGAGCGCGCCGTGCGGGTCATCGTGTTCAATGAATTCCTGCGCATTGTGGATACCATGGGGACGGCGCTGCAGATCCTGCTGGGATTCGTGGGGACGCTGACGCTGGCCATCGGCGGCGTGGGCCTGGCGAACATCATGCTGGTGTCGGTGACGCAGCGCACCCGCGAGATCGGCATGCTGAAATCGATCGGCGCCACCAGCCGGTCGATCCTGTTCCAGTTCCTGCTGGAGGCCATGGCCATCGTCACAGTGGGCGGCGTGGTCGGAGTGGCGGTAGGCTACGGAGTTACCGCGACTTTGCAGACATTGCCGCTGCTGGGGCCGCTGTTCAAGGATACCAGCGGGACCGGCGACATCCACCTGCAGATTTCGCAATTCGCGGTGATGACTTCGACGTTGTTACTCGAATTCGTAGGCCTGATCGCGGGCCTGCTGCCGGCCATTAAAGCATCGCGCATGGATCCTATTGAAGCGCTGCGCTACGAGTGACCGCTAGCCGCACAACAACTGGTAGATTCGCTGAAAGTGTTTATCGCGTGTGATCAACAGCAGATTGTGCTCCAGTGCCAGCGCCGCGATCCACAGATCGTTGTCGGGAACCGGGCCGCCGGCGCGTTTCAGTTGAACAAACAGGCGCGCGTAATGTTCCACGGTCTCGCGGCCCGGAAGCAAAACGCCGACATTGGGCTTGGCGAGCAGCCGTTGCAGCAACGTTTCGTTGCGGCTCAAGCGAGTCCCGCCGTAGAACCCGGCCTTGATTTCGCCCAAGACAACCAACGGAATCCAAACTTCGTCGCAGATTCCCAGCCATTCCGCCAGCGCGGCATCGCCCTGAAAGAGATCGGTCAGGCGGTTGGTGTCGAGTGCGACTCTCACTTCCACTTATCCGGATCGATCCGGCGTTGCGCGGCGATGACCGCATCGAACGCGGGGTCCGGGGTCCACTTGCCCACCAGATCGGAGAAGTCGGCCCGGCGCCGATTGCCACCAGCCGCTTTGGTCAGTTCGTCGAGTATCACCCGATTGAGACTTTGCTTGCGCTGCGCCGCTTTCCGGCGAAGAACGTCGTCGACTTCGGGGGGAATGCCACGGATCGTATATTGAATCGCTGTTGCCTGCCGCCGCATGCCTACATGATAGCATAAAGTGCAGGCACGCGTTGCCTAAGGCACGAGGCGGCGCAACGCTACCTTGAACATTACTCTGGCCACCACGATCAGAACCGCGCAGCCCGCCAGCAGTTTGAACTCGAAAAACCACACTGAGCGCACGTCGCCAGGCGGAATGAGCGACACCACGATAGATACAACGGTCACCACGGTGCCCATCGCCGCGCTCCACTTACGGCCATACTTCCACGATGCGGCGAACATATAAATGAACGGGATGAAGTAGACAATTACGGTCATATCCACCAGTAACTGGTAGCCCACGCGCAGGTTCTCGCCGGCTTGCAGCGCGGCCACGAACACGGTGCAGGCGATGCCTTGCGTCAGGATGGCCACATGCGGGGTTCCCCATCGCGGATGCAGGCGCGCGAAGGCAGGCGGGAAATAGCTGTCCAGCCCGATCACGAAGGGGACGCGTGCGCAACCGCCGATCCACGCGCAGAGCTGGCCGGTTACGCCGATCAGGATCAACAGGATCATGCCACGGCCCAGCCACGGCGAGCCCAGGCGCGCGCCCACCTCGGTCGAGGCCTGCACCAGTCCGGTGAGGATGCTGATCCGCTCCGGCGGCATCAGAACCATGAGTGCCAGTGTGCCCAGGATGTAAAAAGCCGCGATGCAAGCGCCGGAAATCCAGGCGGCCCGCGGCACATTGCGCGCCGGATTGCGGATCTCGCCGCCCAGAATCGCGCCCAACTCGAGGCCGCCGAACGCGAATGCGATTTGCGACCAGAAGTTCACCTTCTCCATGTCCCAGTGGGGTGCGAGTCGGATAGGCGTGGCGGAACCCGTGCGCATCCACACGGCCAGGCCGAATACCACGATCAGCGCGCCGAAAGTGTAAGTGGCCAACGCGCCGGCGTTGTTGGTCCACTTAGCGATATTGAGGCCGAAGATGTTAGTCAACAGGCCCAGCCATAGGATCAGCAGGGATGCGGAAATCACGTAGATCTTGACTTCCGAAAGCCCAAGCGCATAACCCGCCATATCCACGCCGGCCAGCAGCAGATTAGGGAGATAGAAGAGATTACTCAGCCAGTAGCACCAGCCGCAAAGGAAACCATGCCAGTCGCCAAAGCCTTGCTTGGTCCAGACGTAGATGCCGCCTTCATCGGGGAACTTAGCGGAGAGGGTAGCTACAGCCAGCGCGGAAGGGATGAAGAAGAAGGCGCCAGCCAGCAGCCAAAGGGTGATGGAAACGGGGCCGGTGTGGGCTGCAGCGGCCAGCCAGCGGATGCCGATGACGGCGGCGATGTTGAACAGCACCAGGTCGCGCAGACCCAGTTCGCGGCGCAGTTGGGGTTCTAGAATAGAGCCGAGTGTAACATGCGACAATCCGTTATTCACGCCTTCGCTGGCGCTGGGTTACTTTTTGGGAGACCGGTGGAACGCGCTTTCAGCTCTCCGCCCATGCCCAGCCCCGGCGCACTGAAAGGCAACCTCCGGCAATTGTTTGAAATGCATAGGGCGTGACAGCCCAAGCCGCTATGCCGCAGAAGACGAGGTACAAAGGGGCATATTTCGTCCTTCTCAGCCCGACAGGACTTTGGGCCAGGCGTTACACCTTCGGCTACTTCGTGCCGGGCATCGAACCGTTCGCCGGGCTACCCTCTTCCGACGGATAGCCTTTGCCGAACCAATCCTCATGCATGTTGGCCGGGATGTTCAGCACACGTACATGCTGGAAGCCCATCTCGCGCAACGCGCGGTAAGCAGGGCGGATGTTGGGACACTTCACCATCGGACAACAGCCGCAATAGAGGACGATATCGGCGTCCTTTGGCAGATCCGCCACCGCTTTCTTGAGCAGCGCGATGCCTTCGGGCTTGGATCCCGGACCAGCTTCAATGGCATGCGGGATGCGCTTGCTGCGATAGAGCACGGAAAACGCCGCACACAAAATGACGGGGGGTTTGGCCGCGTGGAGTTCCGCGGCCAGCGCGGCGGGCTCCATCAGTTCGCCCTTGGACCAAGGGTCCCCAGCCTCCTGTCCTAAACAAATCGCCGCCAGAAATAGCAAACCAAGCCTTCGCCGCATTCCTTCAGCATACTCCCGCGGCGTTACAATCGTCGGCATGATACGCACCGTTTTCGCCGTGTGCCTGCTGCTGGCCGCGGCCCTCGCCTGGACGGCCACGCGCCCCGCCGACATCCCCTTCGAAAAACACACACTGGATCTGGGCGCCAACGAAAGCTGCGCCATCGCCGACATCAACGGCGACGGCAAGCCGGACATCGTCTCGGGCGAGAACTGGTACGAAGGCCCCAAATGGATCAAGCACAAATTCCGTTCGCTGCCCTACACCAACAACTACATCGACAACTTCAGCGATCTGCCGCTGGACGTGAACGGCGACGGCCATATCGATATCGTGAGCTGCTCCTGGTTCGCGAAACGGCTCTTCTGGAGCGAGAATCCGGGGCGTGGCGCGGGCGAATGGAAGGAGCACATGATCGAGACCGGCTCGCCCGTGGAGTTCGCCTTCCTGGTGGACCTGGATAACGATGGCAAGGCGCGCGAGGTGCTTCCCGAATTCGGCGACGTGAACATGCCGCTGGCCTGGTATGAAGCAAAGCCTGAGGGGAAGAACGGCGGGTTCGTCAAGCACGTGGTCAGCCTCAAGAGCTGGGGGCACGGAATCGGCGCGGGTGACGTGAACGGGGATGGCCGCAACGACATCATCACCCCCAAGGGCTGGTTCGAAGCGCCTCCCGATCCGCGCAACGGAACCTGGAAGTGGCATCCCGATTTCGACCTCGGCGATACCGGCTTCATCTACGTCTACGACGTGAACGGCGACGGCCGGCCCGACATCGTCACCTCCATGGCGCACAATTACGGCATCTTCTGGCTGGAGCAGGGCGCCGGCGGCCAGTGGACCAAGCACATGATCGACGAAAGCTGGTCGCAGGCGCACGCCATGACGCTGGTGGATCTGAACGGCGACGGGCAGATGGACTTGCTCACCGGCAAGCGCTACATGGCCCACAACGGTCACGATCCGGGCGAGCGCGAGCCGCTGGGCATCTATTGGTATGAGTTCATGCGGCTGGATGGCGGCAAGACCATCGAATGGGTGAAGCACGTGGTGGACTACAGCACGCGCACCGGAGGCGGCATGCAGATTCCGGTGGCGGATCTGGATGGCGATGGCGCTCCGGACTTCGTGGTGGCGGGCAAGAGCGGGCTGTTTTTGTTCGAGAATCTGAGCAGACGTGCGCGACGACCGCCGGGTCTGTGACGGCTTAGGGCTTGCCTAAGTACACCATTTCAGAAGTTCGCTAACAAATTCCGACGATAGTGGGGCAGCGCCGTGCGCTGCGGCGGACCCCCGGTCTGCCTCCGGCCCGGGCGGCGTCGGACGCCGCCGCAGCGCGGGGCGCTGCCCCACGAATGCGCCATTTTCGTACGCTAGCGCATTTCTGAAATGACCGACTATGCTTGTATGCCGCCCAGAATGCCGCGCGGACTGGGCGCATAACCCGGAAAGACTTTGCTCAGATCCCGATTGCCCAACTGACCGCCGACCAGTTCTCCGAGGACGTCCCGGAAGTCGGTGGTCAGATTCAGGTCGCGGGCTTCATAGAGCTGCTCTCGCTCAAGACCCGGCCACTTGCCGTAGACTTTGCCTCCGCGGATGCCGCCGCCCATGACGAACATGCAGTTGGCGTGGCCGTGATCGGTGCCGCGGTCGCCATTTTCGCGCGCGGTGCGGCCGAACTCCGACATGGTCACCAGCGCCACATCGCGCATGCGATCGCCCAGATCCAGCCAAAACGCGGACAGCGCTTGTCCGAAGTCGGTGAGCCGCGCGGCCAGTTGCCCTTGCGAAGCGCGCGCGCCCACTTCGTTGACGTGATGATCCCATCCGCCCACATCGGCGAAGGCCATCTCCACGCCCACATCGGCCTTGATAAGCTGCGCAATCTGGCGCAAGCAGTCGCCAAAGCGGCCTTTCGGATAGTTGGCGCCGGCGGCGGGTTCGTACCGCTGTTTTTGAATAGACTGCAGCAGCGACACCGCTGCGAAGGTTTCGCGGCCGGCGGCCCCCAGCAGCGGATCTTTGGTATCGGCGTAGAGCGTGGCGAAGGCGTTGGCGGCATCCGCATTGCGCACCTGGAAATCGCCCAGGTTTTGCACGGCGACGGCGGGCTGGGGACCGCGCATGGCGCGCGGCAACACGGCGCCCATGGCCACCGCACGCACCGGCGAGATGCGCCCGGCTGCGCGTGGCAAGGCGCGGTTCATCCATCCATCGGCGGTGGCTTTCAGGCCGGGCGTGCCGGACTCCATGAAGTCCTGCGCATCGAAGTGCGAGCGGGTGGGATCGGGCGATCCGGCGGCATGCACAATAGCCAGGTGGCCACCGTCCCAGACGGGCTTAAGCGGCGCGAGCGATGGATGCAAGCCGAAGAAACCGTCCAGGTCGATAGCGGCATCCTCGCGCCGGTCCGTAGCCGCCGATGGGCGAGGCACGGCGATGGTGGGACGCAGCTCATAGTAACGTTTCTCGGCATGCGGCACCACGATGTTCAGACCATCCGCGGCGCCGCGCTGGAAGATAGCGACCAGGATTTTCTTACGAGGCGAGGGAGCGTCGGTGGCGTAGAGCGCGCGCTGCAGCCATAAGGGAGCCGCGCCCGCGCCTACCATGGCGAGTGCGGAGTTACGAAGAAAGACTCTGCGGTCAGTCATGGCGAGTCACTTTCTTTGAAAGTCCGGGGAGCCCAGAGCGACCCCGTCTGTAGGATTGACGTTTTCCACTTTGACTCCGGGTACCTTATTATTCGCCAGCGCCATGCTGAAGTTCATGCGCGCCAGCAGGCCGGCCGAATTCAGCCATTCCTGCCCGGAATTCGAATAGCCGGTGGGTTCAGCTTTGCGATACAGCGGCTGGCCGAGCTGCACCAACTGGTTGTTGAGGCCAAAAGTAAAATCCACGTCCGCATTGAGCGCGCGAACGGAGCTGGCCACCATCTCGAGCGGCGATTTCATCTTGGAGCGGTAGGCGCCGCACGACCAGAACTCCGGCGAATCGAACATGGTCTTCAACACGGCGCGCAGATCTCCGTCTTTTTTGAGGAAAGTTGCGGACATGCGGTCCAACAGCGAGGCGGGCGGATCGTCTGCCACGAAACGCATAGCCAATTGGCGCGAGATAAAACGCGCGGTGGAGGGGTGATGCGCGACCAGATGCAGCACCTTGAAGCCGTCGCCGATGCCGCCGCCGGCCGGAATCCGCACGCCCAGAACGGTCTTTTCGCCTTCGTCGTGCATGCGCGGGTTGAACTCGAATTCGGCCGCGCGCTGCGGCTGACGGATGGTCCAACCGGTGAAGCAGCGAGCCACTTCGGTGACATCCTTCTGGGTGTAGCCGCCGTCCACGCCGAGAGTGTGCAACTCCAGCAACTCGCGGCCATAGTTCTCATTCAGACCACGTTGGCGCCGTTTGCCGGCAGGCGATTGCGCGCCTACGGACTCCCAATTGTCGAGATAAAAGAGCATGGCGGGACTCTGCGCCGTGGCGCGCAATAGATCCTCGAACTTGCCCAGCACGTGCGGACGGATGGCGTCGCGCTCATAGGCGGTAACCAGGTAATGATCGGGACCTTTCTCCAGAAACACGTTGAAGTGGTTGTACCAGAAATCCGCGAGCACTTCCTGTAATTGACGGTTGCTGTAGACGGCGCGGTCGAGCTTGGCTTCCAGCAGATCCTGCGCCACCATCGCCTGGGGTCCGGCGGCGCTTTGAATGCGGCGGCGCAAGGCTTGGGGAGCGGCGGCGTAGAGTTGCATGCGCATGCCCTGGCCCATGGCCGTCAGCACCTGGTCCTGGCGGTCGTGCGGCAGCGCGGTAAACAGGGCTAGCTTTTGTTGGGGAGTGCCGGTGCGGAATGCGCGGAGCTGGCTGGCATCGAGAAGCGCGGCCAGATCCGGCATGGCGGCGGCTTCGCCGTCCTGGCCGGTTTTGCCTTGGAAACGTTCCACCAGGCGGTGGATCATCATGCGTTTATCGGGATCGTCGGGAAAGGGCAGTTCGCCCGCCACCATGGCCCTGACAATTTGCGGCGAAGGATAGTTTCGGATCAACTGCGCGGTACTCATATGCAGTGAGTCGAGGGGGCGCAGCTTCGTTTCGAGCAGGGGATTTTCCGGAATGCGCTCCGGGTGGAGTTGCAGGTCGATCCATTTTTTGAGACCCAGCTTCTTAACGTACTGAACATCACCGGGCCGCGGCCCGAAAGTAAGGCGGCTCAAGGCGTGCTGGACCTTTTCCTCGCCGGAGAGGGGTTGGCGAAATTGGGCGGATGGTTCGGTACTTTTCTTTTTGCCGTAGGCCGAAATGCCGGTGAGTAGGCACATACTCAGGGCAACAAATGCGGCCAGAATGGGTTTATTGCGTTGCACTGTCTGTCTAAACCCGATTCCAGGCCGGGAGTTGTGGAACCGCCGCGGCGCCGGCGTTTGGCGTGCCATGTTACCTGTTGGGATGGAGGACTTCATGGCGAAGGTGATGGCCCAGCCGGGCCTTTCCGCAAGGCCGTTGCGCCTGGCCGCTGAGTACACGATGAGGGCGCCGCCGGAGGCCTATTCCGCGCTTGGACGGAGCTGTTTGACCGGTGGTTTGCCGCGCCGGGAACGGTGTTGATGAAGGGTGAGGCGAATACGGTCTTCTATTTCGAGACAGATTTCGAGGGAACGCGGCATCCACACTGCGGCCGGTTCCTACGCGTCGAGCCTTATCGGCTGGTGGAACTGACCTGGCTCACCGCCGCCACGAAAGGCGCCGAAACGGTAGTCACCGTGGAATTCGAGCCGCATAACGGCGGGACCCAACTGCGGCTCACGCACGCGGGTTTTCCAGATGAGGAAACCAGAGACCGCCATCGCGAGGCATGGCCCAAAGTGTTGGCGCATCTCGACCAGCGGATAGGCGAGAACTCGCCAAGAGCGAGGGGCGGTCCCCGGACCTGACCGTCTCTGGTTGGAGGAAGCATGGCGGCCTGGGAGTCCGCCGCCGTAAGCGTCCCCCGCCACGTTACGGTATCCGCCGGCTACCGTAGTGGAGTCGCCGCATGCCTGATTGAACTCGCCGCCGCTCACCACGGCAGCCCCGTTTAGGGTGCCGCCTGCGGCGTTCAACATGCCGCCTCCCACGGTGGAAAACTCGAACGTGACGCTATTGACTCCCCGGCTTTCCCCTCCGCCTCCGATCACCGCCCCGGCGACCCCGGTTGCAACAGTGTTCCCGCTGTAGCCGCCGATCAGGCTCGGACTGGTTGCATTCGCCTCAATCCTCCACGGCGCATTCTCCAGCGTCGTGCCATTCTTCCAGAGCGCCACATGCTCCGCGGTTCCAGAACCAGTGACTTGCGCAAGGGCCGCGCCGCTCCATATGGATAGGGCCAATAGCGCCATACCCGGAAAACGTCTCACGAAAATGCTTCGGTTCAACGTGTGTCGATACATTATCCTTCTCCTTTTTTGTTTTTCCTCGGATTGCCTGCACCAGGCCAAACCGGCCGGGGCCGGTCGGGGGTGGGGCCGAAATCCGCTTTCATCCAAATACGCCGGAATTCGCGTGAAATGGGATCATGGGTTACAATCACTACCAATAAGAAACGGATGAGCGATTCCCCGGATTTCGAGGCTGCGCTTACCGGCGTTCGGGCCGGCGACAAGACTGCGCTGGACTCGGTGATGCCGGCTCTGTATGCCGAACTGCATCGCATCGCCGAAGCCTGCCTGGCGGGGGAGCGGCTGGACCACACCCTGCAGCCCACAGCGCTGATACACGAGGCGTATTTGCGCCTGCTCGGCCAGCATCATGTGGATTGGTCCTGCCGGCCGCAGATCCTGGGGCTGGCCGCGCGCATGATGCGCCGCATCCTGGTGAATCACGCGGAGGCGCGCAATGCCCAGAAGCGCGACGGCGGTTTTCGCGTACCGTTGGACGACCAATTGGAGTTGATGGAGAACGGCCAGCTCGAAATCTGCTCCCTGGACTTGGCGCTGACCCGGCTGGAGCAAATCGACGAGCGCCAGGCGCGCATCGTGGAACTGCGCTTCTTCAGCGGGCTGAGCGTGGAAGACACGGCGTCGGCGCTGGAAGTCTCCCCGGCGACTGTGAAGCGGGAATGGCGCACAGCACGGTTGTGGCTGGTCCGGGAATTGGATGGCGCGCGCGCCAACGAGTAGCGCAATGACCAGTGCACGATGGCAGGAGATCAAGCGGGTACTGGACTTGGTTGAGGATGCTTCTCCGGACGCCCGAATGGGCGTGCTTACCGTGGCTTGCGCGGGCGACGGCGACTTGCGCCGCGAGGTGGAATCGCTGCTGTCGTTCGAAGAAAAGGCCGCCGTGCTCGACCGGGCGGCGCTTGCCATACATGCCCACGTCGCGCGCGAAGATCGTGGACCGGTTCCCCGCCAGATCGGAGAGTTTCGCCTTTCCTCGGGCGCGCGGCTGGGCCCCTACGAGATCCTGAAGCCGCTCGGAGCGGGCGGCATGGGGGAGGTATATAGCGCCAGGGATACCCGCTTGGGACGTACCGTGGCATTGAAGATCCTAACGGGCGACCTGCTGGGCCGCGGCGGAGCCCGGCGTCGCTTTGAACGCGAAGCACGCGCCATCTCCAGTTTGAACCATCCCAATATCTGTACGCTGTACGATATCGGGCGCCAGGACGGCCCGGATTATCTGGTGATGGAGTACCTGGACGGGCAGACCCTGGCCACGCGACTGGGGCGGGGTCCATTGCCCTATGCGGATATGCTGCGAGTCGCCATCGAAGTCTGCGGGGCCCTGGCCTACGCCCACGCCCACGGCGTGATCCACCGTGACGTAAAGCCCGCCAACATCATGCTCACCGCCTTCGGCGCCAAACTGCTGGACTTCGGCCTGGCGCGCTGGGGTCGGGAGGCGTTCGCCGCCGTTCCGCTGGCCGCCGATTCCTCGGTCTCGGCGAGTGGTACGATCCTCGGCACGCCGCGGTACATGTCGCCCGAACAAATAGCGCGACGCGATGTCGATGCCCGTACGGACATCTTCATCCTCGGGGTGGCGCTCTACGAGATGGCAACGGGCATAATGCCCTTCCAGGGCGAGACATCTGGCGCCGTAATGGATGCAATCCTGCACAAGGAACCGGAACCGGTGTCGCAGGT
>Ga0302325_10008677_pt1 | contig 22308 bp, 14 predicted proteins | sample Palsa_T0_2_FD_201948 | JGI IMG/M metagenome (GOLD analysis project Ga0302325, IMG submission 201948) | Peat permafrost microbial communities from Stordalen Mire near Abisko, Sweden - Palsa_T0_2 | ecosystem: Environmental > Terrestrial > Soil > Palsa > Peat permafrost | place: Sweden: Abisko...
TCACAATTCAACTATTCTGAAATCATTGGCAGCGCCTTATCGGCCACAATCTCCACCAACACCTACCATCCCCGAAGCTTCATCACGACTCGTTGGGACCCGGCGACGAACATGCCGACCGATGTTTTCCACAAATCCGATCGCACGTTGCCGAATACTCTCAGCGTTTGGGGTACGCAGTTGGGATACGACACCATCACGATTGTGGTAAAGGAGTTTTGGCCCGATATCCATCGCAAATTGCAGCACAAGCACAAGGCCGACGCGGCAGCGGTGGGCAACGCGAATCCGTGAACTGGGCTTCGAGCACCGCAAGGCGTACCCTGAAAGAACTTCGTGTTACAGAGCCTTCGCGGCTTCCGGTTTGAAAATGATGCCCTGACTTTGTCTGCTGTTCATCACCACCCGCAGCGGCGCATCAAATCGTAAGTGGCGGACGCAATCGTCTTCGTCCACGGCAGGTTGGTCGCCGAGCCACTGCCAGTCCACCGAGCCTTCGCCAGCATCGGGATTCACCGTGAAGTAACCGATCTGGAATGCAGTGAGGTTCTGGAAAAAATGACTGCCCTGCGATGGCATGACACGAAAGTCGCGGAAACCGGCCTCAACAATAACCCGCGCGCCGGAGATTTCGTCCCACTCCACCGGAATGCCGAGCCACGGATCGTTCGATCCCCAGCGCCCCACTCCAATCAGCAGATACGGCCGGTTCTCGGAACCGAGCAAGCCATTGAAATGGGCCACCGCCTTCGCGACTTCCTGACTGCGGCTACGCTCAAAGCGCTGGGAGTCGACAACCACCACGTCGTACAGGTTCTCGATGCGCCCGTTACCCAGAACCTTGCTGCTTTGGCAAAGCAACTGCCGCGGCTCCACGTTGTCGAGCGATAAGTCCAGCTGGTCGCGCGAAAGGGCGAGCGGGCGGACCTGCAGAAAGCCAAACTCCGCCGCTTCGCCAGGTTGCCGGGGCAGACGAACGGCAAATTCGATTTCCACGGGAATGCCAAGAGCGTCTTCCCCGGCCTTTACCAACGTTTCCAGAATCGTGGCCAGGGGGAACAATCCGTGTTTGAGCATGGGTGCGAAGCTGACAATCCGCACTCCTGGCCGGCTCACACCGTCGTACACCGCCTGGTTATCGACCGAATAAGTGGAACCGACTGCCGGCAGCGTACCGTCCGCCTCGGCCACATCCAGGTCGAAGCGCGACTCGTGCAGGTGCCCGGGACGCCCCTGCGGAACGCCATTTAACTCGAGCGCCCAAAACTCAGTCTGTGAGTTTGCGAGGATGTCGTTCACCGAGGAGAATTGCACCAGATTCTGCGGATAGCGCGGGGAGAACGTCAGGCACTTCCCGCCGTCGACCACGGCGCGGCCAAGTCCCAAAGCGACCGCGGCAATTCCATCGTGAAACGTCATCGGCGGGACGGGATAGAAATTGTGCGAGCGCACGACGCCAGAGAAATCGGGATAGAAGCGCTGCTCATGCACGGTGCCCACAAGCTGCTGCACGATCACCGCCATCTTTTCTTCTTCCAAACGATAAGGAGTGGCTCGCACATAAGCCTTGGCATGGCGGCTGAAGGTGGAGGCATAGACGCGCTTGATGGTGTCGACTAACTCTGCCAGTCGCGCGCCAGAATCGGCCTGCTGGTTGCCCAGCATAAAGGTCTCATACACCCCGGTAAAAGGCTGATATTGCGAATCTTCGAGCAGACTGGAAGAGCGCACGGCGAGCGGATACGTGACTTCCCCGAGGAACACCTTCAGGTTTCCCTGCAACTCTGCCGAGAGCGGAGCAGCCAGGAACTTCTGGAGAATCTCGGCATCGTCCTCGCATCGCAAGGCGAAATCGAGCAGATTGTTCTCCGTCATGAATTGATCGAATGCGTCCGTGGCCAGGACAAGAGCGGGCGGCACCGCGATGCGGATGCCGGGAAACCGGCGCGCGATACGGTGCTTGCGCAAGAGATGGCGCACAAAAGCAAGCCCGCGCGCCTTGCCTCCCAGCGACCCAGCGCCGATCCGCAGGAAGCCGGTTTCCGACGGTTTAAACGTATCGGCGTTGAAGTCGCCGATCAGCAACTCGCTTTGCTCGCGGCGGTAGTCGTTGATCGATTCGATCAAGTCGCGCCGCAAATGTTCCGGGCTGGCAAAGTCAGAGACTTTCCGTGGTCGCAGCTTGGCCGCCAGAGCAAACTCGGTTCGCGCCATGAGCCAATGGGAAAAGTGGTTGCTCTGGGCGTGGTAGGTGAGGCTTTCAGCGGGAACCGTCTGCAACTGTTCTTCGAGTTGATTCAAATCCTTCGCGCGGCCTACTTCTTTCTGATTGGGCAGACGAAATACGAAATCGCCAAAACCAAAGTGCTCGGTGAGAATCCGGCGCAAATCTTTCAGCAATGTAGGCGAGCGCTTTCGCAGAAACGAATACCCCGCAGCTTGCGCTCGCGGACGAAACTCGGTGCGGCTAGTCTGCAGGACTACGGGCACATCCGGTACCAGCGCCTTCATCAGGCGGGCCAGCTCAAAGCCAGCTTCCGGGCTAGGTTTCGCTTCCCACGGAAACTCCACGTCCGACACCAGGCCGATCAGGTAATCGCGATACTCTTCGACCAACTGGGCCGCATCTTCAAAGTTCGAACTCAGCAGAATTTTTGGGCGGGCCTGCATCCGCACCAGCTTGTGAGCGACGTTGATGCCTTCCTGAATGACCCGCCGCGACTGCTTGATCAGCTCGGTATAAATCACCGGCAAGAACGACGAGTAGTAACGGATATTGTCTTCCACCACCAGCAGGACCGGCACTCCCATGGCGCGCGTGTCGTGCAGGACGTTGCGTTTGTCCTCGATGTACTTGACGATGGCGATGAGAATGCGCGCATTGCCCTGCCACAGGAAAATGCGCTCGATCTCAGTGACCGGATGTCGGCTGATAAAGTTCTCGACCTCGCGATAGTCATAGGCCAGCACGACGACGGGGACATCCAGGCCGGCACGCTTGACCTCGTGTGCCAACTGCGCAGCCGTCATATCGCCCACCGCGAGGTTGGTGACAATCAGGTTGAAGCGCGGCTGTGAGCGCGCCAGATCCAGCGCCTCGGCGCAGCTTGAAACATGGGTGATGCCAGGAATCTGCTGCAGGTTCAGTTCTAGCGATTCGTCGATCAACAATTCATTGAGGCGGCCGTCTTCGCGGAGGATGAAAGAGTCATAGAGGCTGGAGACCAGCAGGATGTTCTGGACCTTGAAGGGCATCAAGTTGTCGAAGCCTTCCAGGCGGGCTTCGGCATCGAGGAGAGGTTCGGCGGTGATGCGGACGCTCATGGAGCGATATCCTCGATCAATTTGATGCTCCCCGAGTAAACTTGAGGATTCTTTGAATCTGGGTTAGGCCATCTGCTCCTTCCTTAGAATTGGGTGGGATTGCGCGCCCTGATAATCGCCGTCGATACGAGCAAGCAAAGTCTTCGACGGCGCATTCGTGGCCACGCACTTACACCAGTCCCTGATCCAGCATCGCATCGGCTACTTTCAGGAAGCCTGCGATGTTGGCGCCGTTCACGAGGTTGCCGGGCGTGCCGTATTTCTCGGCCGTTTCGTAGCAGTTGCGGTGGATAGAGATCATGATCTTGTGCAGTCTCTCATCCACTTCCTCGCGTGTCCAGGAAATGCGCGCGCTGTTCTGCGACATCTCCAGACCGGAAGTAGCCACGCCGCCCGCATTCGCCGCCTTCGCCGGACCGTACAGAATCTTGGCATCCAGGAACAGCTTGGTGGCCTCGAGCGTGCTTGGCATGTTGGCGCCTTCAGCGACCAGCTTGATGCCATTCTTGATCAGATTCGTCGCATCCCGAGCGCTGATCTCATTCTGCGTGGCGCTCGGGAACGCGCAATCGGCCTTGATGTTCCACAGCGGGCTGTGCTCCAGCTTCACGTCGGTGGGCATGAAGATCGCCTTCTCGTAGCGGGCCGCATAATCGCGGATGCGCCCACGCTTCACATTCTTCAGCTCGAGAACATAGGCCAGCTTCTCCCGATCGATGCCGTCCGGATCATAGATCACGCCGTTCGAGTCCGAGACGGTCACGGGCTTGGCGCCGAGGTCGAGCAGCTTCTCGATGGTGTATTGGGAGACGTTGCCGCTGCCCGATACCAGGCAGAGCTTGCCATCGAGTGAGTCCTTGCGGCTCTTCAGCATTTCCTCGGCGAAGTACACGCAGCCATAGCCGGTGGCTTCGGGACGAATCAGCGATCCGCCCCAGTTCAGCCCCTTGCCTGTGAGTACACCGGTGAATTCGTTGCGCAGGCGCTTGTACTGGCCGAACAGATAGCCGATCTCGCGTCCGCCCACGCCGATGTCACCGGCGGGAACGTCCGTGTTCGGTCCGATGTGGCGTTGCAGTTCGGTCATGAAGCTTTGGCAGAACCGCATCACTTCGTTGTCGCTTTTGCCCTTGGGATCGAAGTCCGAACCACCCTTGCCACCACCCATCGGGAGTGTGGTGAGCGAGTTCTTGAAGACTTGTTCAAATGCGAGGAACTTCAAAATGCCGAGGTTTACCGAGGGGTGGAAGCGCAGTCCACCCTTGTAAGGCCCGATCGCGCTATTCATCTCGATGCGGAAGCCGCGGTTCACCTGGACATTTCCTTGATCGTCCGTCCAGGGCACGCGGAACATCAGTACGCGTTCCGGCTCGACGATGCGGTCCAGAATGCGGTTGGACTGATACTCGGGATGCTTTGCCAACACCAACCGTAGAGAATCGAATACCTCCCGCACCGCCTGATGGAATTCGGGCTCGGCGGGGTTCTTCGCCTTCACACTGATCATCACTTCTTCAAGGTAGTCGCCGGGTGCTTTGATTCCGGACGATGAGAGTATGCTAGTGGTCATAGTCCTGCCTCCATCGCTACATTCAGTTGCTAAACCGATTCAATTCTGCGCTTCTCATTGCCACCCGCAAGGACCTGGAATAGTTTGCGAGGAGGATCGTTGTGGCCTTGACGACAGGGTTTGAAATCATAGAGTCACGGCATCGGGCCCGACCATTCCATCGTACATAAGGATACGGCTCGGCAACCCACCATTGATACTCCCCACGCCTGAAGGCGGGGGATTCTAGTCGCCTTACGGCGACCTTAACTGGTTCAACCAGGATTGCTGGCTATCGCCAGACTTACATCTTGTCCGCACTCGTTTAGCGTCTCCACGTATCCCGAGGCGACGAGTTGTCTTAAACCTTCGTCTTTGAGATTGATAGCGGCATTGAAATCCCGGCTGTGATTTGTTCCACAGGCGGGGCAGTGCCATTCTCGATCACTGAGACTGAGGTTGTCATTCTTGTGTCCACATGCAGAGCACAACCGTGTCGATGGATAGAATCGATCGGCCTGAAGAGCATGCTGGTTGTTCCCAATCGACTTGTACTTCCATTGACGTAGCGTTTCACCGAATGCAGCATCTAGCATCGACTGGGCTAACTTGGTTTTCGCCAGACCAACGATGCTGAGGTTTTCGAGGCACAGTGCTGGATATTTCTCAACCAACCTGTGGGTTAACTGATGAGCGAAGTCACTTCGGAGATTGCTAATCCGCTCATGTACCTTGGCAACCGCCAAGCGTGCCTTTGCCCGGTTCCTGCTACCTTTCACTTTGCGAGACATATCCCGCTGGGCCGCGACACAGTTTCTTGGCACTTTGTCTATAGAATTCTGGCACTTCTACGGACGTGCCGTCCGACAAGGTGATATATGTGTTTAGCCCTAAGTCTCCACCCGCGACCTGTTCTGCTGTGACCTTCGGCCAGCACTTCACAACCGCGAACTCGCTCACCAGAGTGACAAACCATTTACCTGTTGCCGTACGCTTGAAAGTCGCGGTCTTGGTTTCACCTTCGATGTCCTGAGACTGCCGCACCTTGACCCAGCCGAGTTTAGGCACATAGACTTTGCCGTCCTGGAGCACAACGCGCTGTGGGATACGGAATGATTGTTTGGCGTTCTTCTTGGTCTTGAACTTAGGAAATCCTGCACGCATGCTCGGATGGAAGTGATTCTGGTACGCCTGATTGAGATTCTTGAGTACCTGTTGCAAGGACTGTGAGTCGAAGTCGTAGAGCCACGGTTGCTCAGACTTCAAAGCCGTCAACTCGTTGGATAACTGCGCTGGCGGGATGCCTTTCTTGTTTGCCTTGTAGAAGGTTTGGCTTCGATGGAGTGCCCAGTTCCACACGAACCGAGCCGTCCCCGCCATCCGCAGGAGTTCGTCTGCTGGGAGCGCGGTTGGTTCCATTCGGAACTTATATACTCGTCGTTGCTGTGTCGTCTCAGACATTCTTTTGATTTTCCACGTATGGCGGGATGACCGCGAGGGGTGCTCCCCCAACTGTGCTGACCAAGTATGGGTTCGTCCACAGGGTGGGCAATCGAGAAATCAGTACGGGAAACTCCTTTCTGAGATTATGGGATGGAGTTGTTCGCCGTTCGGCATGCCTTCGAATGGGAAGGCTGGCCATCTCAACCCAACCCCCACTATGCTATGGGTCTATGCTATTGGCTATTGTCAAGCGATATTCGTCACAGCAGGCATTGCGTGTTCGCATGGCATGTCCACTTGGTATTCGTCACCAAATATAGAAGAAAGGTATTGGACGGAGACGCTATCCAGCGGCTCAAAGCCATGTTCGAGAAAGTTTGCACTGACTTCGAGGCGCAACTCGTCGAGAGAAACGGTGAGGCCGAACACGTACACTGGCTCATCCACCACCCGCCCAAGCACTCGGTGTCGAGCATGGTCAACCGTCTCAAAGGCGTTTCCAGTCGGCTGCTCCGTATCGAGCGGCCTGATCTTGAGAAACGCTATTGGAACAATGTCCTGTGGTCGCCGTCTTACTTTGCCGCCAGTTGCGGCGGGGCACCGCTGGCCATCATCCAGCAATACGTTGAGCAACAAAAGACCCCGCTTTAACCGGCCTTATATCCCCGCCCTGAAGGACCGGGGCTTTACGGCCGACTGGGTAAAACGAAGTAACCACGCTGAGGCCCCCACCGGGTGGTCGTTCCGGTCAAAGTATAAGGCCGTGCTGAATCGTGCTATAGTGTCCTCGAAATTCCGCGGAGCGTGTGATGACGGAACCCCTGCGCCCGATGTCCACAGGCCAACTGTTGGACCACACCTTCGTTCTTTACCGCAAGAACTTTCTTCTCTTTGTCGGCATCGCCACGGTAGGCCCGGCGGCGAACGTGATTTTCCAACTGCTCACCGTCGGAGCCAACGTCGGGTCACCATTCAGCGCCGGCAACCGCGCGGCGTCCGCCGCCGTCATAGCCAAACTGGGTCTGGGCATGTTTTTCGGCTATCTCATCCTGTTAGCGGGAATGGCCATCTCGCACGCCGCAACGGTGAAGGCAGTTGCCGCAGTTTACCTGGGACGCGAAACTTCCGTCGTCGGCGCATACCAGGCTCTACGCGGCCGTATCTGGAGCCTCTTTGGCACGCTGGGGTGGATCGCGTTGTGGGTGGTGTTGTGGATGACGCTGGCCGTGTTAGCGCTGGTCGCTGTCATGGTGCCGCTCGTTATGAGTATCGGCGTTGTGGCGAGGGGTGCGCCGGGTCGCGCAGCAGCCATCGCCACAGGGATTGCGGGGTTTGTCGTCGTGATCTTGGCGTTCGCGGCATTCATCGCGATCTACGCCCGCTACGCGTTGGCCATCCAGGCGTGGGCAGCGGAGAATCAGGGTCCGCGGGCTTCGTTGAGGCGGAGCGTATTGCTGACCAAGGGAAGCCGCTGGCGAGTGGTGGTGATTTATCTTATCTTCTTGCTGCTGGCCTTGATTCTAGGGTTGGGGTTGAACGGAATTGCAGCAGGCGCCGGGACCCTCCTGCATAACCGGATTGCCGCCGCCGTGCTGGTCTATCTGGCCGGGTTCATCGCCGGATCGATCACCAGCCCACTGGTAACCATCGGCCTCTCGCTTCTTTATTACGACGAGCGCGTCCGCAAGGAAGCCTTCGATCTGCAATGGATGCTGTTGAGTCTCGACGTTCCCGGAGCGCCGGGCGCAGCGCCGGCACAAACAACTCCGGCCCCAGTATGATGGCTTGTGGATCCCGCTATTGGCTGGCTGCGCTGTTTCTGCTGGCGGGCATGGGGCAGGCATCGGGGATCCCCGCACTCAGCACAACGCAATACATCGAGCGGCTTCAGGGTTACGAAAACCAGGTCGCGGAGCTTGCTTCCGCGCCCCAGAAAGCCCCCGCGTTCCGCGATTCCCTTCCCGAAGCGCTCACGGTTCAGACTGCGCGGGGAGAGATGTCCGTCGACCTGCGGTTCCTGGGAGATGCTCTGAACCGTTTTCTGACCGCCAGGGTGGCGGCGAAACCCAACATTTTGGCCAACGCGGGTACGCGCCTCAAGGCGATGCGAGCCGAAGCTGAACTTTACCAACAACCTGACCGCGCCAACGGTGCGACGCGAAAGCGGCTTGACGAAATCCTTAGCGCCCGCGAATTTGACCGGGTTCGCGGTCCGACCGCGCTCGAGATCTTCAAGCAGCGGATTTCGGCATGGATCGCGAAACTGCTCAGAAAGATCGACCCGAAGATTCCCGACTTGCCGGATGCGGGACAGTGGCTGGTGTGGGGCATGATTGCCCTGGCCGCTGCAATTGCCGGGGTCTGGCTATATCGGGTTTCGCAGCAGAATTTAGAGGCCGGGAAACGCGAGATTCTTCCCTTCATGCCCTCCGCCAGGAACTGGCGGGAATGGCTTGCTGACGCTCGCGAGCGCTCGGCCAGAGGCGAGTGGAGGGACGCGATCCACTTCGGCTTCTGGGCAGCGGTCTCCCGCCTGGAGTCGGAGGGGGTGTGGCCACCGGACAAGGCTCGCACTCCGCGTGAGTATCTCAATGCTATTCCAGGTTCTAACTTGTCGAAAGAACCGTTCGCCGCCATGATGCGGAAGTTCGAGGCGAGCTGGTACGGAAGCCGGCCCACCACGGAAGCTGACTTTGCGCAATTCGCCGCTCAACTGAAAAGGCTGGGATGCCAGTAACCCCGGGCGAGCAGCGCGGATTTATCGTATTCGGCATCGGGCTGCTGCTGGTCATGACTCTCGTCGCGTGGCTGAGCTCGAATCAGAGTGACCAGGGCGCGGGGTCGCCCTCAAGCTACAACGTACAGCGCGGCGGTGCGAAAGCGGCTTACCTTTTGCTGAAACAGACGGGCTATGCGGTGGAACGCTGGAAGCGGCCTCCGGCGGAGCTGCCGGCTGATGCGTCGGGTGTGATGTTGGTGCTGGCCGGTCCGGAATCCTATCCGCAGACGGAAGAGATGAGCGGCATCGTGCGCTTCCTGTTGCGCGGCGGAAGTGTACTGGTCGCGGGTGCGGGCCCGAATGCGTTTGTTCCTCAATCCGGAGCGCATGCCGACGAGCTGCGCGTCGGTTTCGCCGAATGCGTGCCGGTCGCGCCGACCAGCCTCACGCGCGGAGGGCCCATCTCGCAGGATGGCGATCTGGTCTGGGAATCCAGTAAGGACGCGGCGCTGGTTCATTTCGTCGCTCCCTCGAAAGACGGTGAACACCCCCACCCTGTCGTAGTCTCCTATGCTCTGGGCCGAGGCCAAGTCATTTGGTGGGCGAGCGCGTTGCCTCTCACCAATGCCGGCATTCGGAACCGGGGAAACCTGGATCTGCTTTTGAATTCCGTGGGCGACAAGCGGCGCATCCTTTGGGACGAGTATTACCATGAAGAACACGAGATGGCTGCGACGCACTCTTCGAACCCGGCGCAGATGTGGGCTCTGGCTCAGGTGGGATTTCTCGCGCTTTTGGTGATCCTGACGTTCTCTCGGCGCAGCGGGCCCGTGGTGCCGCTGGTTCGTGAATCGCGCCTGTCCTCGCTGGAATTCGTGGAGACTCTGGGCAGCGTATTTCATCGCGCGCGCGGCACCCAGGTTGCAGTGGAAATTGCCTTCAGCCGTTTCCAACAGATCGCGGCACGGCGTCTCGGGATTCGCGGAAGCGCCAATGCGAACGATATCCTCGCGGCCATGGCACAACGCGGGCTCAAGGTTCCCGCGGATGTGGCTTCTCTGGTGGGCCGCAGCGACGAGGCCACCGGCGATACAGAGTTGTCAGAAAAGCGGGCACTCGAACACGTGCGGGCTTTGAATCAGGCAACCTTGTTGCTCGAACCGCTGGGTTCCACGGCAAAAGATAAAACGTAAGGAAAGAATAGAGGCTTCATGCAGGCAATCGTGAAACTAGTAACCCATGGCCGTGCTGAACTGGCGAAAGTGATCGTCGGGCAGAGTGAACTCATCGATGGCACACTGACTGCTCTGCTCTGCGGCGGGCACGCTCTGATCGAGGGCGTCCCGGGATTGGGCAAAACCCTCAGCGTGAAAGTGCTCGCGCGCGCTCTGAACGTGACGTTTCAGCGCGTGCAGTGTACCTCGGACCTGATGCCCGCCGATCTGCTGGGCAGCAATATTCTCAACCTGCAGAATGGAACTTTTTCCCTGCACCGCGGTCCGATGTTCACCGATCTTCTGCTGGTCGACGAAGTCAACCGCATGCCCCCGCGGACCCAGGCGTCGCTGCTGGAGTCGATGGAAGAACGCCAGGTCACCATTGATGGTGTGCGCCATTCGCTTTCGCCGTTGTTCACCGTGCTGGCTACGCAGAATCCGGTGGAGTTCGAGGGCACTTATCCGCTCCCCGAGGCTCAACTGGACCGTTTCCTGCTCAAAATCAAGATCGGATATCCCTCGGCGCAGGAAGAACTTGAGATTCTTGCGAAACATAACAACCAGCCCGCTTCCCTAGCCGAAGCGGCGGAGATCGCGCCGATCGAGCCAGAGGTGCTCGTGCAGGCGCGCCTGGAGCTTCGCCAACTCACGGTCGAACCGTCGCTGCTTGGCTACGTCTCCGAAATCGCACGCCGCACGCGGACTTGGCCGTCTGTGTCTCTGGGCGCCAGCCCACGAGCTGGAATCAGCCTGATGCTGGTGGCCAAGGCTCTAGCGGCGCTTGCCAACCGCGACTATGTGATTCCAGACGATGTGAAGGCCGCCGTTCTTCCCGCGCTACGCCATCGGATTGTGTTGCGGCCGGAAGCGGAACTCGAAGGTCTGGATGCGGATCGCGTGTTGACCGACGTGCTGGCCGCCGTTGAGGTACCGAAGTGAGTCTTCCCCGCCCCCTCGAGCCTCCGCCGGTTGAACTGTCGGCCGAATCTCACGGCCGGTTTGGCGGCGGCGCCGGGCCACGGCTGCTGCTTCTGGCCGGGGTCGGCTTGGCGTGGATCATTCCCGGGCTGTGGAATCGGGCATTCCTCTACGCGATGCTGCTCTGGGATGGGCTTCTGCTCCTGGCCTTCCTCGGAGACTGGCTGCGCCTTCCGACTCCCAAACAACTCAGGGTTCGCCGCGAATGGCGCAGCCCGCTTTCAATTGGAATGGCTGCGGCCGTAAACCTCTCGGTAACACAGGAATCTCCGATCGACCTTGGCGTGAGCGCCTACGATGAACTGCCACCCTCGAACTGGCACACGAGCCAAGCGATTACCCTGAACGTCCCCGCGCACGCCAGTCGTTCCATGGATTACGAATACACACCCGGCGCGCGGGGCGACCTGCGCACCGGAAAAGTTTTTCTGCGTTATCGGTCGGGGTTTCTAATGGCCGAGCGCTGGGCGGTGGCCGATCTGCGGCAGACGGTTCGCGTTTACCCCAATTTTGAACATGCCCGCAAGCATTCCGTCTATCTCGCCCGCAGCCGCCAGATCGAGTTACAGATGCGAATGATGCGCCTGCGCGGGATGGGCTCCGACTTCGAGAGTCTGCGGGAACACCGCGAAGGCGATGAACTGCGCAACGTCTCGTGGACGGCGACGGCGCGCCGTGGGAAGCTGGTTTCGAAAACGTTCCGTGTGGAGCGCAGCCAGGCGGTTTGGATCGTGCTCGATTGTGGCCGCCTGATGCGCGCTCGCACCGACGGTTACAGCAAACTCGATCGCGCGGTGGATGCGGCGCTCTGCCTCGCCCAACTCGCAATCTACTCAGGAGACCGGGTCGGCCTGCTGGCCTATGGCCGCGCGGTGAATCAGCGAGTGATTCCGGGACGAGGCGCGGCTCAGATGCGCCACATCGTGGAGCAACTCGCGGTGGTCCGCGAGGAAGTACCAGAAGCCGACCACGTGCGCGCCGCCGCCAGCCTGCTGACCTTGCAGAAACAACGGGGGCTGATCATCTGGATTTCCGATCTGGCAGAGACGGCGATGACCCCCGAGGTCATCGAAGCCGCCGGTGAGATGCTGTCGCGGCACCTCCTGTTGTTCGTTGCGATTGCCCAGCCTGAACTGAAGCTGCGGGCGCGGCAAAGCCCGACGTCGGTGCCAGCCATGTACGAAGCGGTCGCGGCGCAGGAGATGGTTTACCGTCGCGAATTGCTTCTGGGACGTTTGCGCGAGCGCGGCGCTCTCTCGATGGAAGTAGAGCCGTCGCGGCTTTCGGCAGCGGTGCTGAACCAATACCTTACGGTGAAAGAACGAAATCTGGTTTAAGTGAACGACCGGCGTCTCGCCGGCTTCGCGAAGCGTCCTGCCGTCGCCGATGGCAGGGCGCTCCTAGAACGCCAACGTAAGCAGAATTCCCCCCGCGGAACGCATCATGAAGAATAGAGTTTCACTTAGCGTCCGCCTGAGGTGGATTCGACAACTGTTATGGCCAACGGGTGACTAGATTATAGACGTTCGGGCTACCTAATCCAGTCGCGAAGTCCCAACCCTTGGTTGTTGGGTACGCTACCTCGAGCGAGTGGTCCGATACAGAAAGAACGCCGAAGTCGACTGCTGGATTCGGATCGAAACAATCGTTCGTACCATAGCACGGAACATCGTTGGTCCCTCGGGTGACATCGTGGAAAATGCAATCACTCCCCACTTTGTTACCGTGGTTGGAGTTGCATTCCGACAAGACTGCGGTCTGGGGGTGGGTTGGACTTCCGTATTCCGAAGCACCCAGAGCATAATAAGTCGGGGCTGGATTACCCTGACGAGCACCAGCCTTCTGATTGATCAGCGCCTGAATGCTTGCAAATTGAGGTGCCGTAAAGGAAGTTCCGCCAGCGCTGTTGTAGAACACGTCTAGCGGTACCGAATAGTCGCAGGGAGCTCCTCCTTCTGTCGCGTCCGACATACAGAACAGGATCGCGTGAAGCCAGAAGCCATTCGACGCAAACAATGAAGCATCTGGCAAATCACGCTTACCGTCTTTTGGAACACCATAGACTCCGCTTTGCCACTTAGGCTTGTCGTAGACAAAGCTCGGGCCTCCGCTTCCCCCAATTATATTGAGGTAATTCGACCCCAGGGAGCTGTTACAAAAGGAAACTCCACTGGTGTATCCAGCATAGGTGAAGAGAACGCTGCCGGCGCAGGAGTCGTCCCAGGGTATCTCCGGAATGTAGGACTTGGCAGATTCTCTGGTTGCTGTGTTGGTGGTAGTCCAATAGGTGCTGTTCGTGCCATTGGCGGTATCGGCAAAATCGGTGCCCCCGGTGGCAAAATTGTAAGGAGTGGAGGCAAGACCATTCACCGCGATGCCGCTGACCGCGTATGGGGCGATATCGGCGTCGTCACAGCCCGCCGCGGAGCTGTCGCCAGCAGCCACGAAGACCGAAACTCCCTCCACTGCTGCTTGTTGCCAAAGGGTGCTGATATAACCATTGCCATTTGGTCCCGGCCCGTAATCAGTTTCGCATGCCAAATAGCTGAGACTCATGATGTGCGGCGGACTGCTGGTATCGAGCAAGTTCTGGGCGGCAATGAAGCCGCCGAAGTTCGTGGCAGTATCGGCGCACGAGGCTAGTTCGACGTCAGCATCGGGAGCGACCGCGCCCGCCCACTCAGCGTCCAGAGCAGCTTCCCCTTCGTCGCCGTTCGTGCCAGGATCGGCGCAGCCGGAGCCGGGGTGAATTTGTCTGAAGGTGCCCGAATAAGAGGAGAGACCAAAAGCCGAGCGGAATCTGGCCACATCCGCTGCTTGTACGTCGGTGTCTTCCAAGACCGTCACGGTCTGCCCTTTCCCCGTGATTGGCTCGTGCGCTTTATACAGTGGCGCAACGTTGTAGATTGTGGCGAAATCCGGCGGGGCCTCGTCGAATTGCTCGGCATTGTCAAAGCCGTCGGGGCATCCGGTGCATGGAAACGAAAAACCAGGTTGCGGTTTCTTGATCAGCGGTTTCGGCAGAAAGTCATTCAGTGAGGTGACAGCGGCTACGACGGGCGCGAGTGCGGCTGGAATTTTTGGGTCGGTGGCATTCGCGATATGCTGCTCGCCGTTCACGTTGTAGCGGTGGATTTCGGTATGGAAAGCTTCGCCAACTTGGCCCGCCGTGCCCGACACATCTATCGTCATACCACTCTTATGAACCAGGTTGACCTGCAAGCCATGCGAGCTGAGCCAGCTGACAACGGCCTCAATCTCCTCCGGCGCTGGCCCAAATTTCTTGCCCAGCTCTTCGGCAGTGAGCCACTTGTGGTAGTTGGCAGAGTGTGGGTCCTGAAGTTCAGCCGCAAGGCGTTCCACCGCCTGTTCCTGCTCGGGACTCCGCTGTAGCACCACAAACATGTGATCCATGCGCAGGCTATCGGCAACCGGTCCCTGATCGTATTTTGCGAGGGCCAGCCGGTGAGTACCACCGAGCTGAACCAAATCCGATTCGTTCACCGAGGTCACGATTCGGTCGACGGGGTTGGCTGCAGCCGAAGTGCCCACCATGAGGAAAAGCAGAAAAGCAAAAAGGGACGCATGAAGGACATCCCGTCGCATAAGCATAGGTCGCTCCTTTTGAAAGTGAATTTAAAGTGCTCAGTGCAAACAGACGAGCGGGGGGACTTTTCGTTGTCTGACCGGATGCTGTGAACGTCGGCACAATCGCGTACCGCAGTTGCGCACGATTCTGCTCCCGGCTGTAGGAGACTGTCAAGGATAGACGAGGGTATAGGGAGGAAAGGCCCCGGCCAGAAACAAAAGTTAGGTGGGTCATCGGTTGGCAGGAAAAGAGTCACTCTTGTGGAATCCGAGTGGCGGATTGCCCGCTGCCCTGCTTCCGGAATGGTGGCGCTAAGTGGTTCGATGCGGGCGCGAGGGGCTCGACAGGTATGCGATCAGCAGCGTGAACAGTGCCGCTGCCGCCATGAATTTTAAGGATACGGGCGTGGACGACGGCGAAAAGAAGGCCTCGATCGTGCCCGCCACGATGAGCATGGGGATCACACCCACCAGCAGTCGAACGGCTTCTGTGCCGCCTACGGATAACGAATCCCGCCGCGACAATACTCCGGGAAATAGCAGCGCACGGGCCAGCCGCAACCCGGCGCCGCCGGCGATGAAGATCGCGGGAAGCTCCAGCACTCCATGCGGAGCTACGAAGCTCCACAGCGGCACGCTCATCCCGTAGGTGGCGCAGGCCACACCAATCACTCCGATCATCAATCCATTAAAGATAAGTTCGAAAACCGTTCCGACGCCGGCCGTGATACCCAGAGCGAAGGTCACGAACGACACCGAGAGATTGTTGGTCATGATGCCGCTCGAGGCCTGCGGCTTGATCGATACAATCGAATGCGTCCACATCTCATGCCGTTCGATGCTGGCCATCATCTGCGGCCCGAGAAAATCGCGCATGTAGTCCGGGTCGGAGAGGCTGAAGCACGTCCCCGCGATTGCACCCAGGACAAAGACCGCGGTCGCTACGGCCGTATAAGGTAGGAATCGCCGAAAGATGCGCGGATAGTCCCAGCGGTAGAACTGCCACACCCCGCCCACAGTCTTCCTCTGTCCCGAGTAGATTGCATTGTGGGCGCGGCCGAGCAGTTGATTCAGATAGCGCGATTGCTGCACACTGCTGGGGTCGCTACGCACGGCGGACAGGTCGGTGGCGGTCTGGCGGTAGAGCAATCCCAGTTCGCGCAATTCGCTGCGGCTCAGTCCGTGCAGCCCTTGCTCCTTCACCCGCGCGAGCAGCGACTCTAACCGCGACCAGTAGGTTTGGCGCTTGTTCAGCCAGGAAACGGAGATCATAATTTGGACCCCGGTTTGGACCCGACGGAAAAGCTTACCATTGAAACTCCCGAACAGATCTCCCTGGAGTTTCCTTTGGCCGGGGTCGGCAGCCGCGGCTATGCCCTCTGCATTGATTCGCTGATCCAGGTTATCGCCGCGGTTGCGATCATCCTGATCGTCACATTCGCCATTCCGGATCTGGAACGGTCCTGGGTCGCGGCCGCGAATTGGGTCATTGCCGTGCAAATTTTTCTGCTCTTCTGCCTTTACTGGGGCTATTTTGCGATCTTCGAGATTCTCTGGAATGGCCAGACTCCGGGCAAGCGCCAGGCCAAGATCAGAGTGATCAGCGCGAGCGGGCGGCCCATCACCGCATTTGAAGGCATCGGGCGCAACTTCATGCGGGTGATCGACTCGCTCGGCTTCTATCTGGTCGGAGCCCTCAGTTGTGCGATCGACAGACAGAATCGCCGGCTGGGGGACATGGTTGCGGGAACGGTCGTGGTTCACGAGGTCGAGGAGTCAGGTGTTTTCTACTGGTATGGGCAGGAAAAATCGGCCTCGGCTCCGTCGGTGAGCCATGAAGTGGCGGCGCTGACGGAACAGGAATTTCAGCTAGTCGAAACATTTCTGGCACGCCGGCTTGACATTCCTAACATGCAGCGCTTGGCCTCGGCACAAGTCATCGCAGACCGCATGGGAGAACGACTGCATATCCCCAAGGACCAGCGACCCTCCGACGAAGCCTTTCTGGAAGAAATCTCGCGGCGATATCGCGATGTGGTGCGCCGACGTTAGACTGTTAGGCAGGCTTGGCACTCCATTCAGGAAAATCTGGCATGCGGATCGCGCGAACCTACAGGATTCTTTCGTGCGTGTAGCCATTGGCGCCGAGGGCTGAAATCAGCTCCGCGATGTGGTCGGGACCGCGGGTTTCCATGGTGATGTCGATGGCCGTATCTCCCAAGTTCACGTTATGGTAGGCGCGGTCGTAAGAAGTCTCGACAATGTTGGCGCGGTGCTCGGCTAGGATGCCGGTGAGGCGGTGCAGAGCGCCGGGGTAATCGGGAAGGTGAACGCGCAGACGAACCAGGCGTCCATCCTTGACCAGGCCGCGCTCGATGATGCGCGCCAGCAAGGTCACATCGATATTCCCGCCACTCACTATCGCCACGACTTTCTTGCCCATCTTTTCGTGGGTCGTCGACTCGCGGGTCATCGAATCATCAATCGTTGGAATACGGCGGTTGACCAGAGCGGCCAGCCCGGCCGCCCCTGCTCCTTCGGCGAGAGTCTTCTCCCTTTCAAGCAAGAGCAGAACGGCGTTGGCGATTTCTTCTTCCTCAACCGTGACGATGTCGTCCACATACTTCTGGATTAGCGGCAGCGTGCGCACGCCGACGCGGCGCACCGCGATCCCATCGGCGATGGTCACCGCCGATGGCAAGGTCACAGGCTTGCCCTCCGACAGTGCGACCTTCACCGAAGGCAACCGCGCCGGTTGAACTCCAAAGACCTGGATGCGGGGATTGGTTTCCTTCAGGGCACAACCGATCCCGCCGATCAGCCCACCTCCGCCGATCGGCACGACGACAGCCTCAACATCGGGATGCTGCTCAAGCAATTCCAGCCCTAGAGTTCCCTGCCCCGCGATGATTGCATCGTCGTCGAATGCGTGGACAAAGCTGAGGCGCTGCTGAGCGCTAAGGCGCATGGCTTCCTCGTAAGCCTCATCGTAATTCGCTCCGTGGAGCACGACATCGCCGCCGTAGCCGCGAGTCGCCGAGACCTTGATCAACGGCGTCGCCAGGGGCATGACAATGGTTGCCCGGATACCAAGGTGAGAGGCATGATAGGCAACGGCCTGCGCGTGGTTGCCCGCCGATGCCGCAATCACACCTTGGGAACGTTGCTCCGGGGTGAGGCTTAAGAGCTTGTTCAGTGCGCCGCGTTCCTTATACGCACCCGTCCTCTGCCGGTTCTCAAGCTTTAGATAGACGGAATTGCCGGTGAGTTCAGAGAACGTCTCCGAGCGGGTGCACGGGGATACATAGATCGATTTGCGAACCCGGACCAGAGCGGATTGAATGTCGCGGAGATTGACCATTCGAGAGCCGGCAGCGGCAGGATTCGCCATTTTACGTGCGCCTTCACGATACAGGAACCTGAGACCCCGTCTTTTGAAATTGCCTTTGCGGCGGTGCAGAAAAATCCATCCGTCACATCGAAAATGACGATTGTACTTGGATGGGGGGTTCAGGTTAGACAATTAGCATGGGGGAGACCCGCCACAAGTTTACGGACGATCATGATGCATGCGGCGTGGGCTTCATCGCCCAACTGGGAGGACCCGCGTCGCATGCCTTGGTCGAGCGTGGACTCGCCGCCCTGGTGCGCCTGGCTCATCGGGGCGGCGTGGACGCGGATGGCTGCAGCGGCGATGGCGCCGGGCTGCTGGTCGCGCTTCCCAAAGCTTTCTTCCGAAAGGCCGCTCGCGCCGACGGGGTTGAATTGCCTGACGAGTTTGCGGTCGGCATGGTGTTTCTTCAGCGTGGCCAAGAAGAGCAAGCGAGCGATGCGATTCGAGCCGCGGTTGCGAAATTCGACCTCTCCTTTCTGGGCTGGCGCACGGTGCCGAGCCATCCTTCCATCCTCGGACCGCGTTCGCGCGATTCTCTGCCTCTCCTAAGACAATGCTTCATCGCGCCTCGCCGCAGGTACTGCGATCCAGACTCCTCTGGGCTCGAATCCTCCGGCTTCGAGCTACGGGTCTTCCAGCTGCGACAGGAACTTGAAACCATCGCTGCCTCCGGCTACTACTGCTCCCTGTCTTCGAGAACCATCGTTTACAAGGGACTACTTACTCCTGAGCAGTTGGCTTCGTTCTATCCCGATCTGAGTGATCCTGAGTTCGCCAGTGCATTTGTGGTTTTCCACCAAAGGTATTCGACGAACACGCAACCCAGTTGGTCGCTCGCCCAACCCTTTCGCTTCGTGGCTCACAACGGCGAGATCAATACCATCAGCAGCAATCGGCGCTGGTTTCAGGCGCGGGCGCGGACATTGCGTCGTCAGCTTGGACTGCCGGAAAATTCCAGATTGCTGCAGCCGGGGATGAGCGACTCTGCCAGTCTTGATAACGCGCTCGAAGCCTTGGTGCGGAGCGGCTCCAGCATCGCCGAGGCCGCGATGCAGCTGATACCCTCGGCATGGGAACATGATCAGCAACTCGACCCTAGGCTGCGCCAATTCCTCGCCAGCAGCGCTCCCAGGCAAGAACCTTGGGACGGACCCGCGGCGCTGGTCTTCAGCGACGGACATTTCATTGGCGCCAAGCTTGACCGCAACGGCCTGCGTCCACTGCGCTATACGCTGACCGCGGATGGACTGCTCATCGTCGGCTCCGAAGTCGGCATCACGGACCTTTCCGATAAGCTGGTTGTGGAACGGCAGCGTCTTGGCCCCGGCGAGATGCTAATTGCCGATCCGGCAAACGGAGTCTTTTTCCGGCCGAATGAAATTTCCAGCCTCGTGCGTGCGGCCGACAGCCGGCCCCTGGCGACAGTCATCCCGGCGGAACACAAGGCCCCGAACACTACCCTCGAAGCGAACCGTTTCATGGCAGCCTTCGGCTGGACCGAAGACCAGTTCCGCATGCTCTTCCAGCCTCTCGTCGAATACGGCCAGGAACCGCTCTGGAGCATGGGCGATGACGCTCCCCCAGCCTTCCTGTCGAGTCTCCCACGTCCTGTTTGGGATTACTGCAAGCAGCGATTTGCTCAGGTTACCAACCCTCCCATCGACCCTCTGCGCGAGAGCCACGTAATGTCGCTCGACGTGTACCTGGGCAAAAACACGAAATTGAATTCTCCGCTGCTCGACCGAGGACAAATGCATTCGATTGTCGAAACGATGTCGCCGATTCATGACATCGATTTTAGCTTCGAGGCAGCAGGCGGGGTTGATGCCGCTCGTCAGGTCTTCAGCAAAATTCGTGAGGAAGCGAGAACGGCGGTGCGCAACGCCGGTGCAATCCTCTTAACCGATCATGCAGTCAGCCACGAGCGAGCCGCTTTGCCCGCGCTGCTGGCGGTCTCCTCCGTATGGCAAGCGATGACCGAAGCCGGCGCCTGGAATGTTCCGTTGATTGTCGAGACCGGCCAGGCCCTCGATACCCATCACGTTGCCCTTCTGGTTGCGGCCGGAGCAAGCGCGGTGCATCCGTATCTGGCCATGAGTCTGGCCGCTCGCATCGACTCTAATGGTCCGGCGCGCTACCGCGCAGCGATTGAGAAAGGTCTACGCAAGGTCCTGGCGCGCATGGGCATCTCCACCATGAGCAGTTACCGCAATAGCCAGATATTCGAAACGATCGGTCTTGATGCGGACGTGTGTAGTGAGTTTTTCGAGGATGCCGGCCAAGCACTCAGCGGCAAAACCCTGGACGATCTGTTATGCGACTGCATCTCTTCTCACGCCGCAGGTTTCGGATCTTCCGCTGCGGAGTTCCGCGATGCCGGTTTGTATCGCTTTCGCCGCAATGGCGAGCAGCACGCAAGTTCGCCCGAACTGGTGCGGCGAATGCATCGCTACATCAAATCGCCGACAGAGCAGAATCGTGCGGCCTTGACGATACTCTCCGAAGATCGAAAGGAGAAGGGAAAGAACGTTGCGGTGCGGGACTTGCTCGATTTCCGTGCCGCAGAGCCCGTATCTTTGGACGAAGTGGAGAGTGAAGTTTCGCTGCTCAGCCGCTTCAGCACGCAGGCCATGTCGCTCGGCGCAATCTCACCCGAAGCTCACCAGACTCTGGCCATCGCCATGAACCGCATAGGAGGACGCAGCAACACGGGCGAGGGCGGTGAAGATCCAAGTATTTATTACGAACGCCCGGAGGCGAACAATCGCGTGAAGCAGGTGGCATCGGCGCGATTTGGCGTCACTGCCGAATACCTGGTGCATGCCGATGAAATCGAGATCAAGATGGCGCAGGGCTCAAAGCCCGGGGAAGGTGGCCAACTGCCTTCCGCGAAGGTTACGCCTTACATCGCACGCTTGCGGCATGCTGTGCCTGGAACCTCGCTGATTTCGCCGCCGCCGCACCATGACATCTACAGCATCGAAGACCTGGCGCAGTTGATCTACGACTTGCGCGCCGTAAACCCGAATGCGCGCATCGGGGTCAAGCTGGTTTCGAGCTCCGGAGTGGGAGTTATCGCCACTGGAGTAGCCAAAGCTGGAGCGGACGTCATTACCATCAGCGGTCATGATGGCGGCACAGGAGCATCGCCGCTCACCTCCATCAAGAACACCGGACTGCCCTGGGAAATCGGTTTGCGGGACGCACATACTGCGCTGGTGCTGGCAGGCCTTCGCGCCCGAGTAAGACTGCGTGTGGATGGTGGCTTGAAGTTCGCCCGCGATGTGGTGGTCGCCGCCCTGCTGGGCGCAGAGGAATTCGGCTTCGGGACCGCAGCGCTGCTCGCCATCGGCTGCGTCATGGCCCGGCAATGTCACCTGAATACCTGTCCCGTCGGCATTGCCACTCAGGATGAAACTCTGCGCGCACGCTTTGCCGGCAACCCCGAGATGGTGGAAAGTTATTTCCGCGCACTGGCGTCCGATGTACGCGAACTGCTGGCGGAGATGGGCGCGGGATCCATCGAGGAAATCTTAGGCGTGGTTGAGCGGTTGCGGCCGCGCTCTCGAGAGGCGGAACAAAGCGTGGCATCGCTATTACAGCCCATTGCCGATCCGCCCCCGCAGTTTCCCTGTCCCCATGAGGACGGCAGCGCGCTCCACGTTGAATTGAATCGTGTGGTGGACGATCTCGAATCGCTCTCTGTCCGTCCCCATCGGTTTGAGATCACCAACGAGGACCGAGCCGTGGGCGCGCACTTCAGCGGCGAGGTACTGCGCCGCCTCGGGGCTTCCTTTGGAACTTCAGGTCTGGAAGCGAGCGGCGTGGACTGTGAGTTCTTCGGTACCGCCGGACAGAGCTTTGGTGCTTTCCTGATTTCCGGCGCGAACTTCCGACTGACCGGGGAAGCCAACGATTATGTGGGCAAAGGTCTGTGCGGCGGCAGCATCGCCATTACCGCGCACGCGCAGGCGTCGGAACGCGGAGACGTTTTAGTTGGCAACACCGTGCTCTACGGCGCTACGTCCGGTGAGCTATTTGTTGCTGGCCGGGCGGGAGAACGGTTCGCGGTCCGAAACAGCGGAGCACTCGCGGT
>Ga0302325_10008680_pt1 | contig 22302 bp, 17 predicted proteins | sample Palsa_T0_2_FD_201948 | JGI IMG/M metagenome (GOLD analysis project Ga0302325, IMG submission 201948) | Peat permafrost microbial communities from Stordalen Mire near Abisko, Sweden - Palsa_T0_2 | ecosystem: Environmental > Terrestrial > Soil > Palsa > Peat permafrost | place: Sweden: Abisko...
CAGGGGCCATTGAAAAGTGGAAAGCAAACCGCGCTTCCCACTTTCCAACAGCCCCCGCTACTGGAGTGCTATAAATCATCAAACCAGTTTTTGTTGCACTTGGAGTTTGTACCCGCCCACCCGTCATTGGCTGCCGGTACGGTGAGTCAGTTTCTGTTCGCGCTTGCGGAAGAGCAGGCCAACGGCCAGGAAACAGCAGGCGAAAAAGGCAGTAAGGCTAGCCTGCAGACGGTTGTGATGGAAGAAGGCGAGCAGGCAGTCGACCCCCCAGGCGGCAGCCAGCGCAAACCAGATCAGAGAGCCACGCATGGCCCCGAGATTATCAGTCGACACTGCTTCAACACAGCAGATACACTCCCAGAATGGCGACCTCGGCTACCAAGAGTGCGGCTACTACGACCACGGCTCCGCAGAGCATGGCGAATACCATGCGCCGGCTGGTCTCGCTCGACGTGGCGCGCGGGATCACCATTGCGTTCATGATCCTGGTGAACAACGGCGGCAGCGGGAAATACAGCTACCACCAGTTGGAACATAGCGCCTGGAACGGGTGGACGCTCACCGACCTGGTGTTCCCATCATTCCTGTTCATCGCCGGCATCTCCATCGTGTTCTCGACGGAGTCTCGCCTGGCGCGGGGAGAATCAAAAACAACGCTGCGTCTGCATGTTCTACGGCGCTCGGTGATCCTGTTTCTGCTGGGCCTGGTGGTCAATGGCTTTCCCTTGTTTCACCTGGAAACACTGCGTATCTACGGTGTGCTGCAACGCATTGCTATCTGCTTCTTTTTAGCCAGCCTGCTCTACTTGTGGAATTGCCGAGCGTGGGTAGCCGCTACCACTGCTGTGGTGGCGTTGTTGGGCTATTGGATCCTGATGCGCTGGGTTCCCATTCCGGGTATTGGGGTTCCCACGCACAACGTGCCATTGCTCGATCCCAACCAGAACTGGGTGGCGTATCTGGACCGCAAGCTCCTGCCCGGGCGCCTTTACGAGGGCGTACGCGATCCCGAAGGTCTGCTCAGCGATATCCCCGCGATGGGCACCATTCTGTTCGGTGTGCTCACGGGTATCTGGCTGCGGCGCCCCAAATCGCTCTCTGCCAAAGCGGCCGGCCTGCTCGGCGCGGCGATCAGTGGATTGGTTCTGGGAGAGCTGTGGAACATCTGGTTCCCGATCAATAAGAAACTCTGGACCAGCTCCTATGTGCTGTTTGCCGCGGGCTGCACGCTGTTGCTGCTGGCCATCTGTTTTTACGCAGTGGAGATCAAAAAGTGGACGCGCGGTTGGACGTATCCGTGGCTGGTCTTCGGGTCTAACGCCATTACGGCCTATGTTTTCTCGGAACTGCTGGCCGGCGGAATTGAAACCATTCGCGTGCACGACGGCGCCCAGATCACCAGCCTGCAGCAATTCATCTACCAGCGGGTTTTCTTCCCCGTGATCAATCCATCTTTTGGATCGCTGCTCTACGCCATTACCTTCGTGCTGGTTTGCTTCATACCGGTGTTGTTGATGTACCGGAAGAAAGTGTTTATCAAGATCTAGCTTTGCTTCTGCGCACCCAATCCGAGAAAGAGGAAGATGGCTCCTGCGGCCGCATCAAGAACGGCGGCCGTGACGTTGTGTGGGGGCAAGCATTCCATCACCGCACCCGCTAGGAAGCCGGCGGCCGCCGCAAGGTAGAGATATCTGGACTTCATTTGCTCAACACTAGCAATGTGGAGGGATGAGGGCAATATGGCGGCAGACGCAATGCGATTGGCCAGGCGACTGGACGAGGTGGGTTTCTCCGACATTGTCCAGGTGCGGAACAAAGTGATGGAGTTGCGGGCAGCCGGGCAAAAGGTGCACGCATTCCACGGTGGCGAGCCCTTCTTCGAAACTCCCTCTTCCGTAAAGTATGCGTTGATTGGCGCCGCTGTCGAAAACAAGACCCGCTATGCACCCTCCTCGGGCATAGAACCACTGCGCCAGGCAATCGCCAACAAGCTGAACCAGCGCAATGGGCTCGAGGTCTCGGCGGAAAATGTGATCGTGACTGCCGGCGGAGCGCACGCGTTATATGTTGCCTTCCAGGCGGTGCTTGATCCGGGCGACGATGTTTTGCTTTTTTCTCCTTACTGGACGCCGATCCGGGAGATGATCACGGGCTGCCAGGCGCGGGCCCTGCTGGTGCCAACAGCGACGGCGCGCAGTGCAGGCCTGACTCGGACACTTGAGGATTTCGCCACCCCGCACACGCGCGCGATCTACTACAACACGCCGCAGAACCCCACCGGCACAGTCTTCTCTCGCTGGGAAGCGGAGGAGGTAGCGGCGTTCGCGAGGAAACATGATCTGCTGGTGATTGCGGACGAGGCGTATGAGGACTTGGTCTACGATGGGGAGCACTTCTCGATTGCATCCCTGCCGGGCATGGCGCAACGCACTATTTCGACATACACGTTTTCGAAATCCTATGGCATGACTGGATGGCGCGTGGGCTACGCCGTGGCCCAGGAACCTTTTATGAGCGGGCTGCGTAAGCTGGTTCTATATTCCGTCAATGGAGTCTCCACCATGACGCAGTGGGCCGCCATGGAAGCGCTACGCATTCCGCGCAGCGAGATCGATGCGCGGCGCGAGGAGTACCGCCAGAGACGCGATCTGCTGGTCAACGGACTGAACGAGGCCGGGCTCCCCTGCGAGATCCCCCAGGGAGCTTTCTATGCTTTTCCGCGGGTTACAAAGATCAGCAAAGACAGCCGCACGGCAGCCCGAATGCTGCTGACTAAAGCGCATGTGGCTACTATTCCCGGGGTGGTATTCGGAGGACAAGGCGAAGGCCATGTTCGCTTTGGTTATGCCATCGATCCCCAGGCGATCGAAGAAGGTTTGGCAGCGCTGAAAAAGTATCTTATCCCCTAAAGGTTGTAGCCAAGGGGTCCCTTGAGAGGAACTTTTTCACCTTAGTTGCACACTTCCGCTTCGACTCTCCCGTCAAAATATGAGAACGTCATCGTGAGTGAGCGCGATTGCTTTGCGCTCGGCAGTGCGCCGGCGAATAATCTTCCGTGGCCCTGAACAAAGAGCACCGGCGCGGACGCAGCAGAACAAAAAGAGTCGGAATCATACAAGCGAGGTATTGCGCGCTTCGATCCTGCGGCGGAAGATTCTAGAAAATACGAATAGCTTGCACTGAAACTCACACCACTGGAATCAAAGGGCCCGTATGAAGTTCTTCAAGAGATCATCTGTTCTTGTTTTTGGACTCCTATTGGGAGGTATCGTTTCCTGGGGAGCGAAAGCAAGCGCGGATGAAACTCCTTCTGAAGTCTCGACACTGGAAATACAGAGACCAGAGCAAAGTGTGAGCGTCACTTATCTGACGGCAGTATCACTCGATATTGCCGATGCCGAGCTGCCCGACGATCCGGGCGCTGGGATACAACAACAGGTACAGACAGCTTCGGGTGAGCCTCCGCCTGAGGGCTCCACAAACGGTGCAATTGCTCCAGACACACTGGACCAAGGAAGACAGACCAAGCGTATTCTTTTCATGATCCCAAATTTCCGTGCCGTGAGCGCAGATCAACAGCTGCCACCGCAAACGGTCAAGGAAAAGTTCAAGACTGCGACGCTCGACAGCGTGGACTACTCATCATTCATCTTCGTGGCGGGTCAAGCGGCAGTGGCGCAGGCGAACAGCTCCTACCCTGAGTTTGGCCAAGGAGCAAGAGGTTATGGCAGGTATTACTGGCACACACTGGCCGACGCGATCAACGAAAACTATTGGGTCGAGTTCATTGTTCCCGCTGCTTTGCATCAAGACACGAGGTATTACACCCTGGGCAAGGGAGATTTTGCCAAACGGTTAGGATACGCATTCACGCGTATCGTGGTCACACGTACGGATGAGGGCCACGAGACTTTCAACTTCAGCGAGGTATTGGGAGCAGGCGCGTTCTCGGGGATTGCGAATCTCTACTATCCCAGCCAGGAACGCACGCTCACCAAAACTTACCAGCGATGGGTCACGAATCTGGCCATCGATGGTTGTACCTTCGCCTTTAAAGAAGTTTGGCCGGACATTAACAACACAATCTTCCACCAGAAGGACTAAGCCACCCGGGAACGACCCTAGTCATCTGGGCGATGTGCGCAGCCCATGGAAGTGTCACCATGATTTTGTCCTTAAGGGAGAAAATCATGGAAGCAGCAGTGGAGTCTTCAGGGGTTTGGAGCGGGCTCTCCAAGTCAATCGCAGAAACAATTGAAGCCGTGCAGGATAGCATCGTAACAGTGCATGGAGGCGGCCGCTCCACTGCGAGCGGTGTGGTCTGGCGACCTGGAGTGATCGTGACCGTTCGTCAGGGACTCCGGCGCGGCGACTCGCTACAGGCTGCTCAGCACGGTGACCCATTCCAAGCCACGCTTGCAGGAGCGGATGCGGGAACCGATCTCGCGGTGCTCCGTGTTGACAGCAGCGTAGGCAAGCCGGCGGAGACCATCAGCACGCAGCCGATGCGCGTAGGCGACGTGGTGCTGGCCGTAGGGCGTTCTGCGCTGGGAGACGTCTCGGCCAGCGCGGGAATCGTGGCACGCCTGGGTAGCGCTTGGCGTACCTGGCGCGGGGGACAGATGGATCGGCTTGTCCGCCCGGACCTACAGCTCTACGTAGGCCAGTCGGGCAGCGCGCTGGTGAACGACGGCCGTCGTGTGTTGGGGATCAACAGCTCGGCGCTGGCACGAAACGCAGTGATCACCGTACCGGCAGCGACCGTCGATCGAGTGGTGGATGCAATTCTGGAACGGGGCCATGTGCCACGCCCGTTTCTTGGAGCTGCCATGCAGGCGGTTCCTGTCCCCGAGGCTCTGCGCGCGCACTTCGCCGCCGGCATCGACGAGGCTTTGTTGATACTGCACGTGGAAGCCAATGCGCCTGCGGCAGCGGCGGGGATCCTGGTGGGGGACCTGGTGCTGTCAGTCGACGGCCACCTGGTTCATGGCGTGCACGATGTTCAGCATCGACTCGCCGGCCTTAAGGTGGGAGACCCGGTTGCGGTGGTCGTGGTACGCGGAGGCGTAAGAATAGATCTGACGGTAATCCTCGCGGATCGTGGCTGAAGATCACAAACCCGAACGACTGGTTGTTTTGCCTGGCGTGGATTCGATGATTCACGCCAGCCGTTTCGCAGAACTTCGCGCTGCACCGGAGTTGGCGTTGCTGCCAGTCGCGCTGCCATCGACTCTGCTTTTTCGCGCGCAGAGTGAAAGCCCGGATGCGATCCTGATTACGGCCGGTGAGGCTTTCCTGACCAGTGTGCGCCATCGCGGCGCGCTTGAAGAGGTTTTTGCCGAGACGCCAACGGTGCTGCTGGCGGCCGCGCCGGGAGCGGCCATGGTGCGCAGTGCGGCGCACATGAAGATTTATTCCGTGCTTCCGATGGAGGTCACCACAGCGCAACTGGTCGCCGCCATCTCAGCTACGGTGGCCGGATTTGCTGTCACCCTGCCGCGCTCGCGTTCGGGGCCGGAAGAATCGATTCCCGGCAGTGAACATCTAACGCCAAGAGAGGTTGAAGTTTTGCGATTGATGGCGCGCGGCCACAGGAATAAGCAGTTGGCTGCACTGCTCAACATTTCAGAGCATACTGCGAAGTTTCACGTGAGTTCTATCCTGGCGAAACTTGGGGCGCGGACGCGGACAGAAGCAGTGACGATTGGCGTGACGCGTGGCCTGGTGGCAATTTAAAAGGGGTCTCACGTGGAAAGCATTCTCACTGGTTACACCTATCGTGAACCGCTTAAGGGGAAGCGAATGGAACACGAATCTTTAGTCTCCGGCGCTGCGGGTGTGGCGTCAAGCAGGCTTGACGATTCCGATCTGCTGGACAATTACTCTCGCGCAGTAACACAGGCGGTCGAGCGGGTGAGCGGATCGCTGGTGAAGATTGACGTTCAAAGCGCGCGCCGGGCCAATCGGCCGGGCCACGAGGGGTCGGGCTCCGGCTTTGTCTTTACTCCTGATGGCCTGATCCTGACGAACAGTCACGTGGTTCACCACGCAGCAAAAATTTCGCTGACATTTACCGATGGCGCTCGCAGCGGGGCGGTGCTCATCGGAGAGGATCGGGATACGGATATTGCCGTGCTCAGAACTGAGCATGCTGTTTTCTCCCCTGCCCCGCTGGGCATCTCGAAGCGGTTGCGTATTGGGCAGATTGCGATCGCGGTGGGTAATCCGTTCGGGTTTCAGTTCTCCGTGACGGCTGGCGTAGTAAGCGCATTGGGACGCAGTATGCGGTCGGCCTCGGGGCGCACGATGGAAGAGATTATCCAGACCGATGCCCCGCTCAATCCGGGCAATTCGGGAGGGCCGTTACTGGACTCTGCAGGCTTCGTTATCGGTGTGAACACAGCAACCATCCAGGGCGCCCAGGGCCTTTCGTTTGCTGTCGGTATCGATACAGCCAAGTACGTTGTGGCGCAGATCTTGCAGCATGGCCGGGTTCGCCGGAGCTCGATTGGGATTGCGGCGCAGAATGTGCCGATTCCGCGGCGCCTGGCGTATGAGTACAGGCTACCTCTGTCTTCGGGCGTGATGGCCACCGCGGTCGCGGCGAAGGGCCCTGCTTCGATTGCGGGTATGGAGGAGGGCGATGTGATTGTTGGCTTTGCGGCGCAACCGGTGGGAGGCATTGACGACCTGCATCGTCTGCTGACCACGGAGCGCGCGGGCAGGCCGCAGAACGTCAGCCTGCTCCGCGGCACCGCGCTCAAGCACTTGATGATTGTGCCCCGCGAGCGCGAAGAGGATGAGGCGGCAGGCTAGCGGAGCTGCGGTAGAAGTCGCTTCGACGGGTCTATTTGTGGATCACCTACGTACCGGCTGAAGAGTCTGCGTGAGACCTGCTTACGAATCCAGTTTTGCCAGGGGAGCCCGGCATCCAGGTGCGGATTTTCATATTTCCGTTGGGCGCGCGTAACAAACGGGAAGTGGCACATCGAGAGCCATTATCCCACTCAAGCCAAAAGAAGGCTTGAATGGGGCACCCAGCAGTTGTTGCCGGTGTGGCAAAAACTATGGTGGGCTTCCCCCGGATTTCCTGTGTTAAAGCGGGTTACTTTGACCGCGCTCCTTGGGTGGCAGGCAGGGCGGAGTTTCGGAAGTGGTATCCTGAGCGGAATCAGCTGCTCGTACGCTTGGGTCCTTCATGCCTAGTCCACATCCCGACAATTCGGAATCAGAGGCCGCTGCGGAAAGCGGCGAGTCCTTCGGCGCGATTTTTTCCGAGTACGAGCAGAGCCATACGCGCAAAGGTGAAGGCGGTGGCCAACAGATCGAAGGGACGGTGATTGCCGTCTCCGCCGACTCGGTCTTCGTGGACATCGGCTACAAGACCGAAGGCGTGCTGCCGCTGGCCATATTTCAAAGTGCAAACGAAGCGGTAAAACCAGGCGACCTGTTGCTGGTAGCAGTCAAAGGCCGCAATCTCGAAGGCTACTACGACCTTTCACGCTTCAAGATGGAACAGCCCAGGGACTGGTCTGCGCTGGAACAGGCGTTCGCCGCCAAAACAATCATCGCCGGCACTGTGACGGGTGTGGTGAAGGGCGGAGTCAGCGTGGATGTGGGCGTACGAGCATTCATGCCTGCGTCACGCAGCGGCGCGCGCGATGCGGCCGACCTTGAGCGCCTGGTCGGACAACAGATCCGCTGCCGCATCATTAAGCTCGAAGCGAGCGATGAAGATGTGGTGGTCGACCGGCGCTCGGTCACAGAGGAGGAAGATCGCTCCACCAAGGAACGACGGTACTCTGAGCTCAAAGAAGGTGACACGGTGCAGGGCGAGGTGCGCAGCCTTACCAGCTATGGCGCCTTTGTCGATATAGGTGGCGTGGATGCATTGCTCCACGTCGGAGATATCTCCTGGAGCCGGGTGAACAATCCGGAAGACGTGCTCTCGGTAGGGCAACAGATCGAGGCCAGGGTGCTGAAGATTGATGCCGCGAAACAGCGCATCGGGATCGGCATGAAGCAGCTGCTACCTCACCCGTGGGACGGAGCCGCAGCAAAACTGAAGGCCGGGGATCGTGTCCGCGGCACCGTGACCCGCGTGGCCGACTTTGGGGCTTTCGTGGAAATCGAACCCGGGGTTGAAGGCTTGATCCATTTGTCAGAGATGTCCTGGGCCAAGAAGGTGAGAAAGCCGAGCGATGTGCTCAAGACAGGTGACACGGTGGAAGCGGTGGTCCTGGGCGTGAATATGGGCGAACGCCGCCTCTCCCTGGGCCTCAAGCAGACACTGGGCGACCCCTGGGCCGAGATCGAGCAAAAGTTTCCTGCGGGCTCGACAATCGAGGGACCGGTTACTAGCTTCACCAAATTCGGCGCGTTCGTCCAGATCGCGGATGGAGTGGAAGGCATGATCCACGTGAGCGAGATCAGCGCCGAGAAACGCATTCAGCACCCACAGGATGTACTTCGAGCGGGTCAGATCGTCAAGGCCCAAGTGCTCGAAGTGGACAAGGCAAAGCGGCAGCTGAGGCTCAGCATGAAGCAGCCAGTGACCGTGAGCGTGGATGAATATCTTACCGAACACCCGCCGGGTAGCGTGGTGACAGGCCGCATTCTTGGTGTGACGGAAGGATTGGCCAGGGTGGAATTGGGCGAGGGCATTGAGGGCTCATGCCGGACCAAGGGCGAAAGCCCGGTGACCGAAGCGGCAACGGCCCAAGGCCGGGTGGATCTGTCATCGCTGAGCTCCATGCTGAAGGCGCGCTGGACAGGCGGCCCCAGCAGCGTCGGCGCTAAGCCGGAGGGGATTAATGTGGGGCAGATACGCAGCTTTCGGGTTAAGGCGGCAGAGCCGGGGGCCAAGAAGATCGATTTGGTGCTGGTGTAGGGGGCGCTACACAACCTCTACTGGGGCAACGCGAAACTGAATAGGTCGCTACCGGAGGCGATGGCTACGTATTGCTTGCCGTCCACCGCGTAACTCATCGGGGAGGCGTGCAGGTTTTGCCCAGTGTTGAAATGCCATAAGGATTTTCCGGTCTTCGCGTCCACAGCCTCAAAGAATCCTTGATTGTCGGCGAAAAATACCAAGCCGGCCGCGGTCGTCATGACACCACCATAGCCATGAGCATCACCCGCCTGCGGATAACGCCAGACAAATTCCGTGGTGCGCGGGTCGAAGGAAAGAAGCACCTGCGTGCTCCTCTCGCCTGGATTGCGCTTGGTTCCGGTGGAGTAATACTCCTTGCCCTCTTCGAATGGCGCCGGCTTGCGAAAATACACCGAGCAGCTCTCAAGAGTCATAAAGTAGAACAGTTGCGTAGTCTGACTGTATGAGGGCGAATACCAGTTGGTAGCCCCCTCGACCCCTGGGCAAATGAGCGTCCCCTCCGCAGCCGGCAGTAAGTCACTGGGTATAGGACGGCCGTTGGCATCGATTCCTTTTGCCCAATTCAGTGTCTTGACGAATTGCGTGGCGGATAGAAATTTTCCGTTGGTGCGATCCAGTACGTAAACGTAACCGTTACGATTGGCTTCGACAATCAGCTTCCTCGGCTGCCCCTGATATTGAGTGTCTACCAGGACAGGGGTTTCCACACCGTCATAGTCATAAAGGTCGTGGGGAGTGAATTGGAAGTACCACTTCAGCTTGCCGGTGTCCGGATCAATCGCTAACAGGCTGGAGGTGTAGAGATCATCGCCGGGGCGAACGCTGCCATCGTAGTCCGGCGAAGCATTGCCGGTTCCCCAGTAGAGCGTGTTTAGCTCCTGATCATAGGTACCGGGCATCCATGCGGTGCCTCCGCCGTGAAGATAGGTATCGCCAGGCCAGCTGGAAGAGCCGAATTCCCCGGGGGCTGGAATGGTCCACAGGCGCCACGCCAGTTTTCCGGTGGTGGCATCGTAGGCAGCGAGGAAACCGCGTACGCCGTCGTCTCCGCCAGAGGTCGCGACCAACACCTTGTCTTTGAGGATGAGCGGAGCACCAGTGGCCCCGTAGTTCTTGTTCCAGTCGGCGTAAGCAATGTCCCAAATCAAGTTGCCTGACCGGGAATCGAGACAGAGCAGGTGAGCATTGTCCGTTTCCATATACAGGCGCGTGCCTGATATGGCCACACCGCGATTGATGTGACCGGAGGCATCATCGATGAGGCCGCTCGATACCGATCGCGCATAGTGCCACAACACCTCTCCGGTTTGCGCATTGAGAGCAAAGGCATCGTTGGAACCGGTGAAATACATGATGCCGTTCACAACCACCGGCGTCGCTTCCAGGACTCCGGGAGTTTTGGTGTGAAAGACCCATTGTGCCTGAAGATGTGCGGCATTTTGAGGGGTGATCTGGGTAAGGCTGCTGAACCGGCGGCCGGAGTAGTCTCCGTTGTAAGTGGGCCAATCGTCTTTGATGGTGTCGGTAATCCGCTGCGCCGAAAGATTGGCAGCGAAGCCGTACGCGCAAATAACCAACACCCACACCCGGTGAAGCTTCATGCGATCAGCGCCCTTCATCGTTGATAGTAACGAACACTTCTCCTAGTGCCCCGCGATCCGCACCATTGGCATCGATGAGGTGAATAGAAACCCGGGCTATGTTCTTGTCTGCCGCAATTGCCTGGTGAAGCACGATCGGATCCTGCGGACGAACAGCTTGGAGTGGTACTTCACTCTGCTCCAGGCCACCCTCGTCGTAGAGATATGCCTTTAGCTCCCCGGGGAAAAATACGCCGAAGCTGCCGGTGAGGTCGAGCTTACCGGCTGTACGCCGGGCGACCAGCGGCTTCCCTACCAGACCGGCATCGGTCACGGTAGTGAAGTCGTGGGTGAGGCGGGAGGGAAGCCAATTTGTATCGAGGGCGTAGGTCTCACCAGGCCCCAGGACTACCATGGGGCTATTCAGCTCTGCCTCCATGTAGTAGGGCGTCTTCTCAATATCGGTGGATGTCAGGTATGGCATCCCTTGCTGGTTCAATTCCACTGTTGGCCCGTTCTTATAAAAGATCGTGGTCGCCTTGCTGGGATAGTCTCCTCCGGCGATGTGTTTTGTTCTTTCTACCATGGCATATTGGGTTGCGCCGTCGATGATTGCGACCCATCCGGCAGTGGAATCAAGCCACACTTCGCTTTCCAGATATTTCCAGTTCAACCGGAACATGCCATCTTTGACGCCGTAAGCGGGATCGTTCGCCAGCCCGTCCCTGGCATGGTAACCAAGCAGATAGCTGGAAGCTGGGTTGAGCGGAGTGATGGCCCAGAAGTCGTGATTATATTTTTGGGGATCGGCGGGATCAGAGAGGTTGTATTGGGAGACTGACTGCACCGACCAGGTAATCGAGTGACCGGTGAAATTTTTAGTAATGGCGTGGAAGAAGATCTCCGGGGAGTCGCTGCCTATGCTGATCTCGCGCGTGTACTGGAGGCCTGTGGGCGGATCGGGAGGACCTTCGAGACGTACGGTGCATCGGGCACCCTGAGCAAGTACAGAGAAGGCATAGGCGCCGTCGTCCAGGGGAGTCGAAGCTCCCTGCCAGTGCTGCTCGTCATCATTCCCTTCCGGCAAAGGCCAGATTTTGTCACCGCCATAGTTAATCCAGCGGCCCGCGGCTTCCGCAGGGGAAATATATTTTCCTTTATAGACGGGGTTTACGAATAGATAAGGGTGCCCATTAAAAGCAACTTGTATGAGCCTGCCACCCACCTGCGGAATAAACGTCAGTTGCACCCAGTCATTCGAAACCTGCTGTGCCTGCCAACCTTCGTAGACAGTTGAATGGACCTGACATGGAGAAGGCGCGGCGCTTGCCGTAGAGGCTGCCATTGCGGCGGCCAGCAGGCAGGGAAGCAGACACAGAGAGACGCGTTCAAATCGATGCATCATTTCGCAGGCTCACAGGTACGGGATAAATCCATGCGCACGCGTCGATATCTTATACACAGAGGTGGTGGCGGTGATGTAGAGCGTTGAGTAGTCGGAGTCTCCCCAGGCAAGGTTCGCAGGCTGCTCCGGCACCACAATCGTTCCCAGATGATGGCCAGCCGCATCCCAAACCCAGATGCCCCTGGGACCAACCACATATAGGTTTCCCTGGCGATCGACTTTCATGCCATCGGGTACACCGTCGTGTTTGCCGCCCGGTTCGACGCCGAAGATGCGTCCGTTGCGCAGAAGGCCAGCGCTGAAATCGTAAACGTGGATGTTGCGTTGGGTTGAGTCGTCGACATAAAACTTTGTGCCGTCGGGGGAAAAGGCGAGGCCGTTGGGATCCTCAATATCTTTGGTGAGCAGTTGAAGCTGGCCATCGACGGCAATGCGGTAGACGCCTTTGAAGGGGATTTCCTGCTTTTGATCTTTTGGCAGGTCAGAGGTTGGGTCGGTAAAGTAGGTAGCTCCATCGGGACCAAGCACCACGTCATTGGGGCTGTTGAGACGCTTCCCCTGGTAGCGGTCCACGACTGTCGTATAGCTTTTTCCATCGGGCGAGAGACGAATGATCGCGCGCAGAACACTGGCGCAATCCAACAGCCGGTGTTCCCGATCGTAGGTGTTGCCGTCGGGATCTCCCAGGGCGATGATCTCCTGCTTCTGGCCGGTGAGGGTATTTATCTTGAAGATCTTGTTGAGCGTCTCGTCGCTCACCCACAGATAGCCGGATGGGTCCCAGACTGGCCCTTCCGTGAAGCCGAAGCCAGTGGCCACCTTGGTCAGTTGTGCATTGCGGTCGAACAGATGCCAGAAGCCCGGTTCGACGGCCTCAAGAGAAAACGTACGGGTGTCGGCCCTGAGTCCGAGTATCGCTGCGAAGGCGAGAGAAACGATCGCGATTGTGCGCGGCAAGTCTTTAATTGTCATCATCGTCAGATTTTGCGGAGTGGGTGGAAGAGTGCTTGCTGTTTTCATCGCCGGTGCGGAGCAGGTAGCTGACCAGATCGTCCACTTCCTTGCTGCTTAATGTCGATCCGGCGGGCATCAGGGAACGAGAGTAGAGATCGACGTGGGCGAGCTCCGAGTTGGGGAGATAATGAAACGCTCCATCGGGCGTCTGTAAGGAGAGGGAAAAATTGTCCCCGACCTTGAGCATTCCAGTAAATTTTTGCCCGGTAAGTGTCACCACGGTGGTGGCTTTCTTGTCGGCGGGCAGGTTCTTGTCGGGGTCAAGAATGATCGCGCGGATTTGATCTGGCTTGGCGTCGGCTCCGTAGAAAGACAGGTCACTGCCGATAAATCCTCCTTCGCCATTGACCATGTGACAGTCAGAGCAATGTGTTTTGCCGAAGAAGAGCGCTTTCCCCTGACTTGGGTCGCCGGGAAGTTTGACAACATCTCCTCTGCCTTGCAGAACCCTCAAGTAGCTGACAATATCCGATACTTCCTGGGACTTTAACGTGGAGAAGGCCGGCATGCCTGCGCCGGAAATTCCGTAGCGGACGATGCCGGCCAGCTCGCGGTCTAAGAGGTGCTGTACTTGTGGGGCGGTGGCAATGTTCGGCGCGTGTTCCCCGCCGCGGCCATCGGCGCCGTGACAACCAGCGCAGTTGGCGGCGAAGATGGGGGCGCCGGGTTGTTGCGCATGCAGCGTGGACGTCGACAGCACGGCAAGCGCCACGATCCGGACGAAGATGCCGCGCCCCCAAACCATCTTCGCCAAAGGACCTCTTTAGGAGAGTAACGTCAATGCTACTTGTATGATACGGGGATCCTGCGCCGCGGTCACATAACCGAATCCACGCTGGCCGGTATTGTTGATTCTTATTTTCGTAAAGGTGGATGCCGTTGTTGGGAGAGCCGTATCTTGCTGGAGATACGTTTGACGCGCAGCGCGAGCATGGCGGACACTCTGTCTAGAATTGGTCTTAAGTACTAGGCCATATGTCCTAGATGGTTGCATCGCTTTCATTTCATTCCGCTGAGAGGGCAAAGAGAAACAACATGGAGAATCTGTCCAAGTCAAAATTAAGCCGGCGCACATTTGTGCAGCGCTCGTTGATGGCTGGAGCGGCCACTTCCCTTTTGCCAACTGGCGGTCAAGCCGCGACGACTCCCGTATCTGTACCCGTCGGGCCTAATCTGTACGAGCAGATCGGCGTGCGTCCGCTGATCAACGCCAAGGGCACCTACACCATCATCAGCGGTTCCCTCTCTCTCCCCGAAGTGAAGCAGGCGATGGAAGAGGCCGGGCGCCACTACGTGCAAATGGACGAGCTCATGGCCGCAGTGGGTGCACGTCTGGCAAAGATCACGGGCGCGGATTGGGGGATCGTGACGGCGGGCTGTGCAGCCGCTATCGCGGGCGCAACCGCCGCTTGCATCGCCGGGACCGATCCGGAAAAGTCGCAGAAGATGCCGTACTTGGTGAAGGGTGGTCTCAAGAACCAGGTGATCATCCCCAAGCACTCGCGCAATCCTTATGACATAGGCTCGCGTTTGCTCGGAGTAGAGGTCGTCGAGGTGGAAACAGCGGAACAGCTGCAGGCAGAGATGGGCCCACAGACGGCGATGATCTATATCCTGTCTTCACCCGCGGCCGCCGGCGGCCCGCTCAGCATCACTAACATCTGCCATGCGGCTAAGGCCAAGAACATTCCCGTTTTCGTGGACGCGGCGGCCGAAGAGCTCACCATCCCAAATATCCATCTCGCTGCGGGGGCAACGCTGGTTGGCTATAGCGGTGGCAAATGCTTACGCGGGCCGCAATGCGCCGGCCTGCTGCTGGGAAATAAGGAACTGGCTCAGGCCGCCTGGTTTCAGGCGGCGCCGCACCACAACGTGGGGCGCTCCATGAAGGTGGGTAAGGAAGAAATCATGGGCATGCTCACTGCGGTCGAGATGTGGACCAAGCGCGACCACCAGGCGGAATGGAACACGTGGAAGGAGTGGCTGGCCAACATCGAAGCCAAGGTCAAGCCATTGCCTTCGGTGACCACCGAATACCTGATGCCTGAGGATCTGTCGAATCATTCGCCCCGGTTGCAAATCAAGTGGGATGGCAATGTACTGAAGATTACCGGCACGGAGCTGGCACAGACGCTCGACGCGGGTACACCGCGCATTCAGTTCGATGAATCGAGCGGCACTCGCCCGGATGAGATGGAAAGCTCGCTCACCATCATGCCCTACATGATGATGCCGGGCGATGACAAGATCGTGGCCGACGCGATCTTCGCCACGCTCTCACATCCGCCGAAATTCTCTGATCCTGAAATTCCGCAAGGCACCCCGGCGAATGTGGCTGGAATCTGGAAGGTGCAAATGAAGTACTTGTGCGGCGAAGGATGGCAGCGCTTCCTGCTGGAACAACAGGAAGGCGGAGTCACCGGCGTCCATCAAGGTGAGATTTACAACGGAAATCTGACGGGGAAGATACACGCGCAGCAGGTAAGTTTTCATAGCGTCATGCCGGTGGGCGGAAACGAGATTAGATACTCATTTAGCGGCACGGCGAACGGCGATTCCATGAGCGGAACGGTGGCCCTGGGAGAGTATGGACACGCCGAGTGGTCGGCAACCAGGGAGACGTAGGAGGTTCGTGGACGGGGTAAGGGGAACTGCGGATACCTCCACTGCGCTATGCTCGATGTAGGCGGGCTCGCGGCTTGGAGAGGGTTTTGAATCTGCAACGAAGTGGGGCCGGTGTATCCGGCAGCAAACATTGATGCCGCGGGGCTGGGTTCGATTTGCTCTGATCTTTACTGTGACTGCAGGGCCCTGGTTTCCCGTGCTATGCCAGCAAACTCCGGCACAACCATCCTTACCGGCAACCCTCGAGCCGGTCTTCTCCGGCTTTGAGCCGGACCAGAGCAGCGACTACGGTTTGGTCTATGAACCACTCGACAGCTGGATCTATCCGGCCTTCGAACGCCTGTTTTCGCTGGGCTATGCCGACTCTGCGTATCTGGGCATGCGCCCCTGGACGCGCAACAGCTGCCTGCGGATCCTTCAAGAAACCTATCCCAAGCTGCAGGATGCACCCCAGGACGAAGAGGCCTGGAGCATCTTCCAAGCCCTAGCGGTGGAATTTGGAGCCAACGTGGGGCCGGCCACGCCGCGGGCGGAGGTTGCGAATCTCTATACCCGGGATATGTACATCAAGGGCCGGCCGATCAATGACTCTTTCCACTTCGGGCAGACGCTCATCAATGATTACGGACGGCCTTATCAGGGAGGCTTCAACGCTCTTGACGGTTTCACCGCCATGGCCGAAGGCTACCACTTTTCGCTCGATGTACGCGGGGAGTATCAGCACGCGCCTGGGCGTGCAGCTTATCCCGAATCCGTGCAGGAGCTGATCTCCCAAGTTGATAGCACTCCTCTCCTAGCGCCCGAGCCCGTACCGCAGACCAACGTCTTTCGCTTGATCAATGCCAATTTTGGTGTTGCGGTGGCCAACAACGTTTTCTCGGTTGGCAAAGCGGATGACTGGTGGGGTCCGACACAGGCTGGAAGCATGGCGATAAGCAACAATGCAGAGCCCCTCTATGCCTTGCGCATCAATCGTGTGGTGCCGTTGCGCATTCCGTTGCTCTCGGACCTCCTAGGACCCATTCGCTACGAAGGATTGTTTGGCTCGCTGAAGGGGCATCGTTATCCCAACGCCCCATGGGTTCACGCCGAAAAGTTCAGCTTCAAGCCGAGCAGGAACCTGGAATTCGGTTTTTCCCGGGTGGTCGTCTTCGCCGGAGAAGGCCATGTGCCGCTTACCTTCGGTTCGTTCTGGCACAGTTTCACCAGCTTCAGCAATGTGAGCCTCGCGGAGAAGGAGAGCCGAAACGACCCGGGCTTCCGCAGTTCGAGCTTTGACTTTACGTGGAGGCTTCCCTGGATGGAGAAGTGGCTGACTCTCTATTCGGACTCCCTGGTTCACGATGACGTGAGTCCGCTGGCTGCTCCGCGTCGCGCCGCCGTCAATCCCGGCCTCTATCTGTCGCATTTTCCCGGGCTCGCGCATGTCGATCTGCGCGCGGAAGCAGTATCGACGGACCCGGTTGCTTCCTCGCAGGGAGGCCAGTTCCTCTATTACGAATTCGAATATCCGGACGGTTATACAAACAAAGGCAACATATTTGGGAGCTGGATGGGCCGCGAAGGCAAGGGCGGCCAAGCGTGGCTGACCGACTGGCTCAGTCCTAAGGAGTACATCCAGTTGGGTTATCGCAATGCGAAGGTCTCAAAAACCTTCATCCCCGGGGGCACAACGCAGAACGACTTCAACGTCAAAGCGGTGCTCCGCATCAAGCCCAACCTGGAGCTGAATGCCTTCGGGCAAGCAGAGTTCTGGAGAGTCCCGGCTCTGGCTTCCGGGCCAGAGCACGACTTCACGGGTTCGGTCCAGCTCACGTACTTTCCCAAGATGAGCTGGCAATTACACCAGAAGTGAAAACGCCGGAACGCGATGGTCTCGAGTTCCGGCGTACGGTTTGGGGTCTGGACTTACCTTCTGGGTCTATTACGCCTAACACCACCGCTATCCGTGCCGGTTCCTTTCAGGGTGAGGATGGGGCCGTCGTTGTTGTAGGCGTTGCTGGTGACCGCGACTTCCTGGGTAGTCTGACCAATAAACTGCGGCGTGAACTGGAAGTTGATGGTGCAGGAGGTCGAGGAGGCCAGCACCAGGCTGGGCGCGCAGGTTGAGCTACCCAAAGCGCTGAACGGAGCACCCGGGGGATTGGTGATCGCCTCCAGTCCCTGCAGTGTCAAACTCAGATTCCCAATGTTATATTCCGTCGCCGTCATGGACTGACTTTGACTTCCGACGTTGACGTTCCCAAACGAGAGCGTGGAGGCGTTGCCGTTCAGATACACCAGATTGTTGCTGCTGCCGGTCCCGATATTGGCGATCACAAAGCTCTGTCCCCCTGCGGAAATAGCCAGAGCGCTGGCAGCGGAGAGCGTAGTGTTGTTGAAGTCCACCAAGTAGGACGCCACGCCGCTCGCCGCGGGAGGAACGACGGTGACGGTATCGGCGGTGCCGTCGAGGACGTAAAGATCCTCGGCCGGATCAAAGGCGAGTCCAGACGGATTGGTGACACCGTTGATCGGGCTTGTACTGGCGGTGGAGCCGTCGGCGGAAACCTGAACCACCTGCCCCCCGCCGGACGCGTCTCCACCATCGCCGATCCACAGAGCGGCAGTATTGGGATCTATAGCCAGCGCCTGCGGGAAGATGATCGAAACCGAGGGAATCGCCATCTTAAACGCAGCGCCGCCTAGCGGCAGCTTCACCACATATCCAGGGTCGCCGGCACCCGCATTGATACCGCCGGGACCCGCATCGCCGATATAGAGGTTGCCCTGCAAGTCGAAGGCCAGGGCAATTGGATGCTGCAGCAATCCCCCGGTATTGACCACTGACGGCGCCAGCCCAGTGGTGGTCGGCACCTCGACCAATTTGCCCAGGTTGAAGTCAGCAATAAACAGGTTGCCGGCCCCATCCAGAGCCAGGGCGCTCGGCGCCTGAATGCTGATGGTTCCGGTGGAAACGGGAGTCAATGTACTTCCTCCCAAGCCGCCGGTCGAATAGACTTTGCCGGCAATCGTGTCGGCAATATAGACCTTTTTGTCCAGGCCTGATATCACGACCGCCTGGGGCTGCTGCAGTCCGGTCGCGGTCGTCGACTCATTCAGAGGATAGGTGATTTCTGCTGCGGCTTGGCCGGTCTGATAGACAGATGTGGAAGCGAGAATCGTCGTACCGCTGCCCCTAACCTGGATGGCGGAGGAGCGAATTCCCGGGTATGTAGGGTCACCGGAGAAGTCTTCGCTGCAGGTGTAGGGGAAGTAGGGAGAAATAAGGGGTCCGCCGCTGGGCAAATTCGTGTGTTTGCCGTTGGTGCAGGTACCGCCGGAGGCCTGAAGGAGCTCGGTGCTGGTGTCACCTTGGGAGACGAAACGAAATCCGCGAAGGGTCGTCGGCGCGTTGTATTCGAAGTTGAAGAGAATCTGCGAACCACTCTTGCCGACGGCTATACCGCCCATGTTTATGGGTGCGAGGTAGGCCAGTTGGGTGACCACCCCGTTGACAAAATCAAGTACATCGAGGTTGCCCTGAGGATCGAACGCCATACTGCTGCTGCCGCCGAGGCCTTTATTGGGCAGGATGTAAGGCGTGGTTGGCGAAGCAGATGGGACAACGACCACCTGCTGGCCGGCGTTAAAACCAGTACCCGTTCCCAGCTGCGACAGGATGAAAAGATCGCCGGCCGTATCAAACGTGAGACCGGAAGGCTGTCTGATGAGAAAAGATCCCGTGGCCACCGGTTGGGCGGCTCCGCCAGTGTCGGAGGCTATGTATACGCCGCCGTTGCTTCCTGAAATGTTGCCATTGTCTGCGATATAAAGATTGGTCGAAGAGTCCCTCAACAACGCCGCTGGGGTGTACGGAGTGTTCAAGCCTGTGACATTCAGCAGCTGGGGTGAACCACCCGAAGCCAGCGAATAGATGGCTCCATCCCCAGAAGGCGGGTAGTCACCGATGAACAGAGTGCCTGCGCCGTCCACCGTGAGCGAGATCGGATTGGTGAGCGGAGCCCCGGAGAAAACCAATGTCGCAGCTCCGGTGAGATTTCCCTTTCCATCCCCAGCCAACTCGATGATGCGTCCAAAACCCGTACCGCCGCTGATGGGTGTATCGCCAACAAACAGATCTCCAGTGGCATCCAGAGCGAGCGCTTGCGGGCCCGACAAGACGAACGTGCCAGTCGAGACCGTGGTATTGACACCAATCCCGGGCAGGAGGTTGCTCAGCGCGACGATCCGATTGTTGTTGGTATCTGCAATGTAGATTGTGCCGTTCTTGGAAACTGCGATGGATTGTGGGTTGTTGTAGCTGTTCCCAACCGTCTGCTGGGCGTCGACCAGGACTGACGGGGCTTGTGCCCATGCGCTGGAAGCGCAGAAAACGAGTGCCAGAATGGGAAAGGTGAACATTTTCCACTTCGAAGGGGAATACTTTGCGGGAAACCTCGACGGCATAACGGACATGGCTACGGCACTCCTGTACAACTTTGGTTCGGTCCTCCCTAGTCTACGGGGAGGTTAATAACTTGCAACCCCTTTTGAAGCGCAGGCGCCTGGAGGGTGCCTGACAGGCAATGCATCGCCCTCGCACACAAAAGTTGCAGATTTAAAGGGGAGTGTAGAAGAGGCTACACTTTGCTGTTGCAAAATGGAACGCTTTCGGAAGCACAGGGAAGCAAATCGTCTTTGTACAGCCCGTAGCGGCGGAAGAAGACCATCAAAAAAGAACAGCTGTTGACTAAATTGCCATTTAGAATCAGATATTTACCGGCATGCTCGCGGACCGAACCAAAGTATACTCTTTGGTTTTTTCGGGGTACGTGGGATTGCCGCGGATGCTTGTTCGGCGGGAATGTTGGAACTAAGCACTAGAAAAGGGCCACATCACGGCAGGCGGGACACCGCTCTTGTGACAGCCTCCAGGAAACAGAACACTCTTACAGTTCCCTAGAGTGTGACGACGCGGTGAATGCAATCGGCGCGGAAGATGCTGAACTTTCCTTTGTCATAACCGCCGAAGTAGATGAAGCCGCCACGACCCTGGCCGGTACAGGTTAACGCCACCTGGTGAACTGATCGGATGCCTTGCAGGTCTTCATATTCAAACAGCACGACCGGCTGGCCCGTCATGGGCGTGGATAGGCGGAGATCGGCGAACTCAACAACCTTGCCCGGGACCCGCTGTGGCGAAGTGGAGACTGGAGATTGAGGCTCAGGGTTCACTTCACGATTGAAGCAGAAGCAATGTATCCGCTCAAGTGACAGATCACGTTTAGTCGTACAACCTTTGTGGAATACTCGGCTCTTTGTACATGCATCGCCAAGCATCCAACTGTAGAGGAGATTCATAAATGCTCATAGCCCATGTCAAGGCGCACCTCGTCACCGGTGAAACCGTGGAACTGCTTCCGGTGCGACATGAGACGGACGTGAAAAAGGAATTGACCGGACTGCTCGAAGGCTGGGCAGCTTCAGGATTTCTGATCTGGGAGAAATTCGTCTATCCATGGCACCAAGTGAAGGCCATCGAAGTGTCGGTCGAGAGCCTCTCTAGTGAGCAGGCCGCGCAAAGACTTCTGGACTTGCATGGCGCCGACAGGGCCCGCAGGCACGAGGATTTTTGGCGAGGCGCTCGCCAGACCTAAGCATGGAGGGAAAGACTATTCTTCGTAACGAAAGGCGAGAAAGTTGAGCAGGCCATTGCGCTCGACCTGCAACACCACGGCGTCCCCAGACTTGAGCCCCTGCACGAAGTTCTTGAGGTTTGCAACGGAGTCGAGCTTGGTGGAGTTGGCATAGTAGAGGATGTCCCCTGTTTTCAGATTCACCTGGTCGGCGGCCGCACCGAAGGTGCGGGCGACCACCAGCAACCCTCCCGATTCCCGTTGGCCGCCAAACTGGTTGGCGAGCTCGGGAGTCATGGGCAACACCAACGCGCCCAGCCTGGGGATCAAGTATTGATCTGTGTCGGCCTGATCGAGCAGAGCTGCCGTGTCACGAGGTGATTGGGTCACTGGAACGTCTACCTGCCTGGTGACCGTGCCGCTCAAGATCGAAAGGTGAACTGTTTCGCCGGGCCGCTTGCGAAACATGATCAGGGCCAGCTCCTTGGTATCCCGGATCGGCCGGGCGTCTGCGGAAAGCACGATGTCATCAATCTTGATCCCAGCCTTATCCGCAGGCGAGTCGGGCACTACGTCTTCAATCAAGACTCCGGCGTTGCGCGACAGCCCCAATCCCTGCGCAAGCACCGGCGTAAGGTTGGTCGGGTACACACCGATCGTTCCCCGGCGGGGACGCCCATATTTCAGCAGCTGCTCGTACACAATACGAGCCGTATTACTCGGGATGGAAAAGCCGACCCCCTCATTCCCTCCGGATTGGGTTTCGATCATGGAGTTAATGCCCACCACTTCGCCCTGCATGTTGATCAGCGGCCCACCTGAATTGCCGGGATTGATGGCCGCGTCCGTCTGCAGATAGACCATAGGACTGTCGGGGTCAAGCTGCTGATTGGTAGCACTGATCACGCCCAAGCTGACGCTATCCTGCAAGCCCAGTGGACTTCCGAAAGCAAGCACCAACTCGCCCGGATGAACACGATCGGAGTCGCCGAACTTCAACGCCCGCATGCCCGGCTTTTCCACCTTGATGACCGCCAGGTCGGTAACCGTATCTAGGCCTACGATGCGAGCGGGCACTGCAGTTGCGGGCGGCTCAGCGCGGTCGCCATCGACGGCAGCGCCGACCCCGCTCATATCAGAGATCAGCACGCTCAGGGTGCGCGCGTG
>Ga0302325_10008681_pt1 | contig 22299 bp, 22 predicted proteins | sample Palsa_T0_2_FD_201948 | JGI IMG/M metagenome (GOLD analysis project Ga0302325, IMG submission 201948) | Peat permafrost microbial communities from Stordalen Mire near Abisko, Sweden - Palsa_T0_2 | ecosystem: Environmental > Terrestrial > Soil > Palsa > Peat permafrost | place: Sweden: Abisko...
GATCGCGGCAGCGGCATCGACGACCAGGAGCAGATGCGCATCTTCGACAAATTCTTCCGCGCCCGCGAGCATCGCTTCCGCGTGCCGGGCACCGGCATGGGCCTGGCCATCGCCAAGGGCATCGTCGAAGCGCACGGCGGCAAGATCTGGGTGACCAGCGAGCCGGGGCAAGGCTCCGTATTTAGTTTCGCGCTGCCCGTGCACCGTGGTGAAATGGTTTAGTGAGCGCCGGAAGAATACTCGTGGTGGACGACGACCCGCAGATCCGCCGGGTGATGCGGGCCACGCTGGTCGGGCATAAATACGAAGTGTGGTCGAAGCGCCAACGCCGATGCCCCGGCTAGTTTACGGTGAAGCTCTCCCGCGTGGTCACCGTCCCGCCGGGTGTGGTTACAGTGATAGGTCCCGTAGTGGCGCCCGCGGGTACATCTACCCAGACGTAGTTGGGTCCACTGTTAGCGGCCCCCGACGCAGGCACGCCGTTGAATGGACTGAAGCCCCGAACAGGTTGTAGCCCCAGATGCGCACACGGGCCCCCGCTGCACCCGATCCCGGGGAGAAGGACCCCGCCTGCGGCTTGGGCACGGGCAGGCCGGCATCAAACGCGAAGACAACTCCGCCGCCGGTCGGCCCGCCGCCCGCCGCGCTCCCATAGATAATTCCGTCGCTACCCTGCGTGAGGTAGCAAGAGCAAATGCCGTCTGTGCCGTTCATCTGGAACTCGGCCTTATAGACGCCGGAGGTGGTGAGGCTGAACAGTACGCTCGTGCTCTGCGTGGTGCCGTAGAGTTTGCCGTCGCTGCCCTCGATCAGGGAATTCACGTTCTCGCACGGCCGGAAGCTGTGCAGGATCGTAAACTCGCCGCTCGGTGTTAGCTTGAAGACCGCGCCGGGTTGGTTGGCCGGGTTGCAGCCGGCGGACTGCGGCTGAATGCCATAGAAGTTGCCGTCGGTGGCTTGAAGCAGGAATCCGCCACCGGGAAGGGTGCCGATGAAAGTTCCTCCCGCATACGGAAGGATGGCGATCTTGGTGAAGGAGCCGGATGGCGTCACGCGGTAGTAGGTGGTAGCCCCGCTGACCATGGGAAGGGCGGTGCCGTAGTAATTTCCGTCGGCGTGAAATACGGGCAGGCCGGGATCGTCTATGGCGGGGAACTGGTAGAAAGGTGTCACATTGCCGTTGAGATTCACTGTGCTGAGGCTGTATGAGGCATTGGTGAATGCATATGACAGGCCGAAGAGCCTCCCGTCCGGCAGGTTGCCGATTAGTGGAGTAAGCGCGAGGGCATTAGTGGAGTAAGTGTGTTCACTGGCAGCGGTGGAACCCGCCGAGAACAAGTTGCCCCAGCCACCTTTAATCGCCTGCTCGACTGAGGAGTAAACGAGGCCGTCTGCCGCGGTGACAGGGGGAGACTCAAGTTGGTAGGTCGGTGTCGGGAAGCCGGCCAGGGTGGTCGTAGTTCCCTGGATCGTAACTGAAAGCATTACACTAGGCGGGTTGGCGTCTGCGAATGCGGTTGTGTAAGACGCCCTGGGAGCCTTCAGTGAGCTGGCCCGGCTGGCTGTACTGCATTAAATACGAAATCACCTTATAAGTGGCGCCTTACGCTGCGGATGAGCCACCCGCCGCGATGGCGCAGATGACGAGAACAAACGGTTTGACAGAGTAGTTAATCATTTCGCGCGCACTCCGGCGTACCAAGTCTCGCGCCGTGAGAAGAATGAGCTTAGATCTGTACCGAGTATACACCTTTCGAAGTCGAAGTCAAGATCTATTTCCGAGGGATTATTTCCAAGACCGAGCACATTACATTGCGATGACGGAAAACTGAGGATTCGATCCCTCTTATTTACTCTCGATGGGGAGGCGGGTTACGAACCCTCTGTACGCGCCGCCCACGTATTGTATTCCGCTGGATAGCGGCGCCGCGAATCGCGTCGGCATCGACGAGCAGGAGCAGATGCGCATCTTCGACAAATTCTTCCGCGCGCGCGAGCACCGCTTTCGCGTGCCGGGCACCGGCATGGGCCTGGCCATCGCCAAGGGCACCGTGGAAGCGCACGGCGGCAAGATCTGGGTTACGAGCGAGCCGGGGCAAGGCCCCGTATTCAGTTTCGCGCTGCCAGTGTACCGTGGTGAAATGGTTGCGTGAGCGCTGGAAAAATTCTTGTAGTGGACGACGACCCGCAGATCCGCCGCGTGATGCGCGCCACGCTGGTCGGGCACAAGTATGAAGTGATCGAAGCCCGCAACGGCGAAGATGCCCTGACCAGGATCTCCGCCGAGATCCCGGACCTGGTGCTGCTGGACATGAACATGCCCGGCCTAGGCGGGTTGGAAACCTGCCAGCATCTGCGTTCGGGATCGGACGTGCCCATCATCATTCTTTCCGTGCGCAACAGCGAGAAGGACAAAGTGGCCGCGCTGGATGCGGGCGCCGACGATTACATCACCAAACCGTTTGGCATGGAGGAACTGCTGGCGCGCATCCGGGCAGCGCTGCGGCGCGCGCCCACGTCGCCGGAAAACGGTCCGCACTCAGTGGCCACCGCGGATCTGCAGATCGACTTCGATACGCGGCGCATCCAAGTCAAAGGAAAAGAGACGCGCCTGACGCCGAAGGAGTTCGACCTGCTGCGCTATCTTGTTTCGCAGGCGGGAAAGCCCGTTCCGCATCGCGAATTGCTGCAAGCCGTGTGGGGTCCCGACTATGGCGATGAACCGGAGTATCTGCGGGTCTTTATCAATCAGTTACGCAAGAAGATCGAGCCGAACCCGGCCAAGCCGAAGTACATTTTGACGGAGCCGTGGGTAGGCTATCGTTTCGCCGCGACGTAGGACAAGACCCGTCGCCTGTCTCTTGTGCCAGTAGACCGCCGAGAGAGGCAGATTAACAATCGGCCTCTCGGGGTAGGAGCAGCCCACGGCCTCGTCCTCCCACCCCACCGTACGTATTCCAGCGCGTCGGAAAATAGTCGGTTGGCCCTAGCCAGGCGGTCATGATCCGGCATCGTCGGTGGCGTCTAAATATATTGGGTTATACGTTACTTCAGCTAATCCCTACTGTTTCTCGGGACCCAGCAGACGCACGTTGACCGCCTCGGGCTTCAGATACGGATCCAGCTTCGTCTCCACCGATACGCGGTCGCCCGGCTTGATCTTCTGGCGCTTGATCTTCTGCGCGCCATTGTAGTAGCGCGTATTATGCGTGCAGGAAATGTCGAGATCGTCTTGATCCGGCCGGGCCAGCGTCAACGTGGTCGAATTGATCTGCCGCACCGTGCCCGTGAAGCTCGCCAGCGGTTGCTCTTGCGCGAACGCCCCGGCGCACGCAACGCAAAGCAGCAATATGAGTGCCCTCATCCGAACCCATCTTACCTGCTACGCTGCTTCGGGCGCAAAATGGCCGTTAGCTTTCCGCCGCAGACCGCACAGGCGCCTTCTTGGAAGTTGGTGGGCATAATGTGCGTCTACGTGGCGCTGGCCACGAAGAACCGCAAGGAATTCTTTACGGCACGCCGATCCTTCACGGGCTTCGCCGCCACCTGGGAGGATGGCTGGCTGAGAACAATCTGACGAATTACGCCAGATCGCGACGCAGCCCCGGATTCAAAAGGGGAAGTAGGTCGACGGTAAGCATCCTCGGAGTATCTCACTGGTGCAACCCGTGCAGGTATTGCATCAAGGCCGCGCGCTCCCCGGCGTCCAGTTTGCCGTCGCCGTTCTTATCGAATTTCTGAAACGCTCGTTTGAGGAACTCCAGCTCACCCTGCGGAATGCCCGGCGGCAAGTCGTCGATGCCGTTGCCTTGGGCCAGGAACGATTCCATGTACTCGGTCCGCATTTCGCGCCGGAAAACGGGCACGTCGGCCGGCGATGGCAGCACCACGCCCAGGAACAAGACCGCCATCTCGTTCTTGGTCTCTTCGCCCCAAGTCACTGGAATCGGCGGATGCGAAGGGTTGTGCGGATTGTTCCCCGAGTTGTCGTAGACGTATTCCAGCTCGATGCGCGTGCCTTGCGGCAGATGCACCGGCTCCTTATAGCGGTATTGCCCCTGCCAGTTGAAATCCCAGTCCTCGATCCGGATCAGATGCTGGACGCTGCCATCCGGCAGGACCGCGTTCACCTGCATGTCTTTCCCCAGATAGTGCGCGTGGGGCGTGATGCTGAACACATCCACATCCCGCGGCACGGTCACGTAAGTCTTCACCACATAGTGCGCATCTCCGGCGGGGATCGCAATGCGCCGGTCGGAGAGAATAATGCCCGCGCGCCCTTTGGTGGGTGGCCCGGAGAATTTCAACCCGAGCGAGGATTGATCCTCCTCGGGCTTGCCGGACGGGTGATAGTGGATCTGCACGACGATGTCGGTGCCCTTCCGTATTGGCTGCGAAAGGCTGGGCGTGTCGGGCGGAGGAGTGGCGCCAGGCGCCCAACCGCCGAGCAGGCCCGCGGGCGGAAACTTCGGACCGCCGAAGCAGGCGTAGCTGCCATCCGGCGAATCGGCCGCCAGCTTGCGCGCGGTGCCCGTGGTATCCGCATACACCAGCGCATGGTGCACTACGCGGCGGTTGCCGGGACGAAACTCCATGCTGCTTAAGTACACTTCCTGGTCCGTATCGAGCGGCAAGACGAAGCAGCGGTATTGGTCGGGACCGTCGGCAGCCACCTCGAATTTGTGGCTTAGGGTCAGAACTTTATCGGGCTGGCCTGCCGCCCAGCCGCTCGGAAATAGGGGCGGCGCGGGTTTATCTTTGGCGTCGCCTTCGGGCGCGCCGGCCTTTGCCCAGTCGCGAATCAGCGCGATCTGCTGTTCGGAGAGCCGCCGCTCGTTGGCGAATGAACCGTAGCCCGGCTCGGCCTTCCAGGGCGGCATCACCCGCTTTTCCGTGACGATGGCGAGCAGCCCGGCTTTCTTGGCGGCATCCGCGTAGGTCAGGAGCGAGAACGGCGCAACCTCGCCGGGGCGATGACAGGTCGCGCAGTTTTGATACAGAATCGGCGCGATGTCCTTGTTGAATGTGGGCGTGGCGGCGGTGGTGGTGGCAGCCGCCGCCAACGATGCCAGACTGAATATTGCAGATGGGATTGCAAACGATCTCATGGCGTAGTTCCTTTCGCTCCTCTAATGTCCGTTGGCGCCGATACTGGTGATCGAACAGCCCAGCGCCCGTGTCCGGGGATGCGCCACCGGCCGCCCGGCCAGTACGGCGTCGAGCGCATCGCGCAGATCGAACTCGGTGGCCTCCACGCGCGTCTTGCCGAAGTCTTCCACCTTGTTATCGATGCGCCCCAGATACAGCACCGCGCCCTCGCGAGAGAGCACCACGGCTTCGGGCGTGACCGTTGCTCCCGTGTGGCCAGCCAGAACCTGCCGCGGGTCGAGCAGCGCCGGGAAGCGGTATCCGAACTCGCGCGCGTGCCGCCGCACTTCTTCGTCGGGAATCGTGGTGTCACCCTGCACCGCGTAAAAGAACACGCCACGCGGAGCGTAAGCCTGTTCGATGCGGTTCATCTCCGGCGCGTAGCCGTTGCTCAAGGGGCAATCCGTGGTGACGAAGTAGAGCACTACCGCGCGCGCCTGGGCCCATTCATTCGGGCTGTGCGCGATGCCCTCCGTATCGCGCAAGGCAAACTGGAGTGCGGGATGCGCCCAGGCCGCCATCGCCAGGACGATCGGCAACGCCGCGATTTTGGCCGATGAATGCATCTATTATTTATGATGCAACAAAACGGCGGCAGTTCGCACGCGCGCTTTGTATAGTTTTGTAAACGAGCTGCGCTCAGGTTGCCTTCAGCCCGCGCTCCACGTAGAGGCGCTGCTCGCCTCGCCGACGCGTTCATGATGGGTTATCGCCATGATCCTCCGAAGTCCTCGTCTCCAACGCGAGCCGCGACTGCACTTCCCGTAAGACGCGGTCAGCGATGCGGAACATGGCCTCTGCTTCCTCCCGTTCGGGTGTGTAGGGCGCCCCGGGGTAACGCAGCTTCCATGCGTAATCTGAAAGGACGTCCGCCTCTTCGAGCAGCGCAGCCAGCGTGCCGTCAATTTCTTTGCAGTCTTTGCCCAGTTCCTCCAGGTCGTGCGTCCGCCGGAACGTGCGCTCGTGCCACGTGAGGAAAGCCTTGAGGCTCTTCTCGGCGGCCTGCTGGCAAAAGAAAAGCGCGCCGGAAAAATGGTTCGAAGCGATGAGGACATGTGCCGAGGCAAGGTCTTCCGCGGCCTTGCCGAGCCATTCGCGCGTCTCCCTGGCCCGCGCCTCACTGGGCTTCATAGAGCAGCCTTCCTTCGCGCACGACGGTTGCTGGCAGGGATGTCCTGACCCAAGCCGCCCGATCCTCGAAATCGGTCTTGCGCCACGGCACAATGTCCTTGGCGAATCCGGTTCCCCGGACTGCTCTGCGCCCCGCGCCCGGACGCAATTTGTCCTCCGCGGCATCGTCCGGGACCACCACCAGAAAATCCAGATCGCTGTCCGGCCCGGCGTCCCCCCGTGCCTCGGAACCGAAAAGGTAGATGCGAACCGGGCTGTAGAACTCCACCAGGCGGCGCGTGATCTCTTCAATCGCCTGCTGTTTGGAGAATTGAGTTTGCATGCCAAAACCGGCTTCAGTTCCGAGGTTAGCGCAGTTCAAACGCCTCCGATGCCATGCTGGCGCGAGGCTGCTGCAATTCCCCTCCTTTCATGATGCATCGATTTGTCGGATTAATGTTATGAAAAGGCGGTCGCAAGACAGGCAACGACGCCTCACGATATCTGGCGTCATCGTTTCCAGCAGAGCCGCCGCATGCCCGATCTTGTGATACTCTCCCTTCAGCGTCTTCGCCGTCGCGTGCTTCAAGGCGTCATAGATCCGCTCTTTCTCGACCCCTTCGAGGTTCTGGGCTCGCGGGAGAGCGCTCCTCAGAAAGTCCTGTTCGTAGTACGCAGCTACCTTGTCGGGATCGGCAATAATCCAAGTCTCCATTACCTGAACCATGAGGTGGATCGACTCCTCACTGACCCGAGTAAGGTTCCACCCATCGCGCTCCTTCAGATGAACGCGCGGTGGTTGAGTGACTGGCCCCTCCGAATCTACCAGCAGGACGTTGAAGCTCTCCGGCGAGGTCCGGTTCGCATTCCGAAAAGCATCGTGGGCATCATTGCGACTTCCGCACGCAACGACCTTCCAACCCGGCTGCCTCTGGCTGACTACCTTGCGGATAAACTCGGACATGCCCTGACGGAGGCGAGCCTTCCCCTCCTTTGAATCGCGGCCGCCGCCTTCCATATACACCGCAATCCCACTCATGGGTTGCCGCCCAGTTCGCCGATACGCCAGATCTCGCCGAGCTTGTATTTGTCCATCCAGAATTGCAGCTTGTCGCTCTCCAGCCGGCGAAACCGCGATGCGCCGGCTAGGTTGTCGCAGACCACTACGGACTCGGCGTGTTCGCTGAGCGCAGACACCAGGACGTCTGATTGGGTTGTCACCACGATTTGTGTCTTTTGTGCGGCCTCGACGAGCAGTTCGGCGATCAAGGTCAGCGCGTCGGGGTGCAATCCCAATTCCGGCTCCTCCAGGCAGATGAGTGGCGTTACTCCGGGCCGCAGCAAGATCGCCAGCAGCGCGATGAACCGGAGGGTTCCGTCGGACAATCGCGTAGCCGGTACAGGGCTGCGGAGCCCATCCTCGTGCAAGAAGATCTGAATGGTCCCGCCCTGCACTAACGTGGAAAGACGCTTGAAGCGCGGTAGGAAACGGCTCAGAGTTGCATTAAGGCGAGGCCATAGGTCGCTGTGCTCAATGGCATTCAGGATCAAGCCTAGGTTCCGGCAATCTGCCAAGACAACGTGGTTCGGCAGATCCGCGGGTTGAGGTTGCCTCAGGGGCACGTGTCGGCCAAAGCTCCATTCCCGGAAGGTCAGGATATCCGCGAAGCGGTACCCAATTGCAGTTACTTCCGGATACTGATCAGGGTCCTTACGTTGCGAAAGAACGGATTGCGCCGGGTCGAGGCTGTGCGGTTTGAGGCTAACCTCCGCGGAATAGTCAGCGGCTGAAATATTCTCTTGACGGCTCCTGAACTTCGGGGATCCGTCCTGAAAGCGATAATAAAAGGCGTCGCCACCCTCCGCTCGGCCCGAGTCAGCGTTTTCTATAACCTCGTCCAGCACCTGGAGCCGCTGTCCCCATAAGCCGAACACCAACCGATATCGCAGCAGATCAATCCTTGGTATGCGCAATTCAGCGCTGACTGCCCCATTTATGCTGGTACCCTCACCCTTCCACAACCACTCGCCAATCCCACCGCCCTCGCGGATCACCTCAGCAAGATCCGTCGGCAAGGCCTTCAGCAGTTCAAATATTTCAATCAGGTTCGACTTGCCGGACCCGTTCGGGCCAATCAAAACATTCAGAGGAGTGAGCGGCAGCGGTTCGCTATCGGGCGCAAACGACAACACCCCCCGCGCATGAATTGTCTTTACAAATGGCTGCATGAAAGGCCGCTTCCTGACATTACAACACGTCCGCAAACCCGCGCTTCATATGCCTGAAAAACAGCCCGCCTGCCAAAAAAGTCGCCACCGCGAAACCCGCCATAATCCCCAGTTCATCCAATCTCGGCCACCTTCCGGAAAGCAGCAACTCGCGATAGGCCCGCACCAGGTACGCCAGCGGATTGCCCGCCAGCAGGAAACGCAGCCGCGCCGGGAACTGCTGCTCCGTGATGAAAATCGGCGTCAGCCAAAACCAGAACGTCAGGATCACGATCAGCACCTGCGCGGTGTCCCGCAGGTAGACCTGCAAACTTGCCAGGATCCATCCGAATCCCACGGCGAACATCCCCAGCAGCAGCATGTACACCGGCAGCAGCATCAACCCGGGGCTGATATGGTTCAGCCAGATACCCACCGCCGCCACCGCCAGTGCCAGCGCAATCAAGTGGCTCACTAGCGAGGAGAGGAAGATCGAAACCGGCACCATTTCGGCCGGAAACACGGTCTTGGTGATCAGGCCAGCTTGCTCCACCAAGCTCGACGCGGACCGCTGCACGGTTTCGCTGAACAACAGCCACGGCAGCATGCCCGCGAAAAGAAACAGCGGGTAGTTGTCGGTCACCTCGCCGGGTGGCATCTTCTGCTTCAGGCAGATACTGAATACGAAGGTCCAGCTCCCCAGCAGCACCAGCGGTTGGATGACTCCCCAGATCCAGCCGACCGCCGATCCCACGAAACGCTGCTGAAAATCCCGCCGCACGAGCTGGAACAGCAGGCTGCGCCGTTCCACCAAATTTCGCAGAAAAAACGCTCCCGGAAGTCGAAAAAATCTGTCCAAATGGCAACACTACCAATTTTTTCAATAACTTGCAAGCCAAATATTCGCTTGACAGGACTGTGTAGGTCCTGTTACAGTCACCTTTCGCCTATCGTAAATAGCCCTATCGGACCGGCAAGGACAGGTCTGTTTCCAAGGTTCGGCAGAGAAACTATGCAGCAGAACTATTTCATTTTGGTGTTGGCCCATTCCCTCCGCGGCAAGCTGCGGCGCATTCGTGTGCCGTTGAAAGTGGTTTACGCCGTGATGGCTTTGGCCCTGCTCGGCTGCATCTCGATATTCGGCTTCATCTCCAGTTACGCGCGCATGGCCTGGAAAGTTGCCAACTACAACGCGCTGCGCACGGAAGTGGATGCCTTGCGCGTCCGCTATCAGCGGCTGCAGAAAGTATCCAACCAGACCAACCAGCAGATGGCCAGTCTGGAGATGTTCGCGAACGAAGTTTCGATCGCCTACGGCATCAAGCAGAAGTTGGAAGGCCCGGCCGGCATTGCCGCGGAGGGCCGGCTGCTGCCCACGTTCTCCGATTCCGTGGCGGCCTACCGTGTCCTGCGCAGCTACCATGGCGCCGAGAACAACTTCGCGCGCCGTTGGCACACCAACGTGCAGCCCAGCATCTGGCCGGTGGAGGGCCGCCTGATGGGCGGCTTCGGCGAGCGCACAGACCCGTTCTCCGGTGAAGGCGCCATGCACACCGGCGTGGACATTTCCGCGCCCACCGGCACACCCGTGCGTACCACCGCGGACGGTATCGTGACTTTTGCCGCATGGTACAGCGGCTACGGCCAACTGGTCATCGTGGATCACGGCGGCGGACTGGAAACCTACTACGCGCATCTTTCCCGCTTCGCCGTTGTGGAGGGCCAGGATGTGCGGCGCGGCGATCAGATCGGCGCCGTGGGCAGCACCGGGCGGGTGACGGCTCCGCACTTGCATTATGAAGTCCGGATCGGCGGCGCTCCCGTGAATCCGCATACGTACCTCGCGCGGGCCGGCGTCGTACAAATGGTTAAGAAGGATTTTGAGTTCTGACGCCTTTATGGCGTTGTTGAGATGCCCATGAGGTCCCTCTATTTCCGCCTCGTTGCGGCGGCTATCGGCGTCATGTTGTTGACCTCGGCCTATCACCGTCTGAGTTCCTCCTCCCTAATGGCCGAGGCCGCCAATCGCTTTCTGGCCTCCCTGACACCCGAGCAACGCACCAAAGCGACATTTGCCTTCGAAGAAGACGAGCGCCAAAACTGGCACTTCGTTCCCATCGAGCGAAAGGGTCTGGCGCTGCGCGAAATGACATCCGCGCAGAAGCATCTGGCCACCGCGCTGCTCGGCGCGGGACTCAGCCAGCAAGGCTTCCTGAAGGCCGAATCGGTCATGAGTCTGGAAGACGTGCTGCGCGCCATCGAGCACGGCACCGGTCCCGAGCGCGACCCTGAAAAATATTTCGTCTCCATATTCGGCACGCCTTCCGTCGACGGAACCTGGGGCTATCGCGTGGAAGGCCATCATCTTAGCCAGAACTATACCGTCGTGGGCGGCCATGCGGCGGGCGCGCCCAGTTTCTTCGGCGCCAATCCCGCCGAAGTTCGGGAGGGCCCGCGCAAAGGACTGCGCGTGCTGGCCGCCGAGGAAGATCTCGGCCGCGCCGTGATCCAGGCGCTCGATCCCGAGCAGCGCAACGTGGCCATCGTCGACAAACAAGCGTATAAAGACATCATTTCCTTCGACAGCCGCCAGGCCGCACTGAAGGGCCAGCCCTCCGGACTGCAGGCGTCCAAGATGAACGCGAAACAGTTCGAATTGCTGATGACGCTGCTGGAAGAGTATGCGCGCAACATGCCGGACCAGATCGCGGAAGCCCGCGAAGAGCAAATCAGGAAGGCGGGCAAGGACATCTACTTCGCTTGGGCCGGCGGCACGGAGAAGGGCGACCCGCACTACTATCGCGTGCAGAGCGCGTCGTTCCTGATCGAATACGACGACACACAGAACAACGCCAACCACATCCACTCCGTCTGGCGCGACTTCAACGGCGACTTTGGCGTGGATCTGCTGAAGTTGCACTACCAGACCAGCCATCGGTAGATGTGGCGCACGTACTCGTGCGTGCCGCGTTCCCACTCGTGGGGACGCCTGCATCGCCACCGGGAAAGTGTCCGAAGCGCGCTCCACATAACTGTTACCATTTTCCTATGGGGGCTGTGCCGACGCGCCGTGCTTTCCTGGTTTCCGGCTTGGCGCCCTTGGCATTCGCGGAGCAGAAGGGCGCCGTGATACCGTCTGCCTGGCATCGCTACGCCGACCCGGCCACCGAATTCGAAGTGCTGCGGCTCACCGACCCCGCGCACTCTTGCTGGCTCCCCGCTTACTACAACCGGACACTGGCGCGTCACGGAGGATTCCTGCTCTATTCGAGCGACGATACAGGCGCGCCGCAAGCCTACCGCATGGACCTGCATAGCGGCGAGTCGCGCCGGTTAACGGAAGCCGCGCACTTGGATGCCTCTTCCATTGCGATGCTGCAGGATGAGCGCAGCTTCTGCTGCTTCGACGGTCCGGCACTCCATCACATGACGCTGGGCAACCTGCGCGCGCACCAGGTTTACGAAGTAGCCGAAGGCTGGGAGCGCTGCCCTGGAGCGAGTGTCGGGGAAGATGGTACCGCGCTGCTTGGGGAAAGCCGCGATGGCGCATCGCGACTGCGCGTCGTTGGCTTGCAGAAGGGCGCGGCCCGCACCGTCGCCGAAGCTCCTTGGATTCTGTCGCATCCGCAGGCGCGGCCCAAGCGTGCCCAGATCCTCTATCGGCAGGCCGACGAGGCGCTGTGGCTGGTCAACTCCGATGGCGCCCAGAACCGCAAATTGCCGCTGGCCGACGGGCGAATCGGTCCGGCGCGCTGGTCGCCGGACGGCCGGACCGTTCTATATCTGAATTTCCCGGACGACCCCACCCAGTTGCACGCCATCCGCGAGTGCTGGCCGGACCAGGGCTCCGACAAGCTGGTCGCGCGCACCAGCCAATTCGCGCACTTCGGATGCAACGCCAATACATCCGTCTTCGTGGGCGCCAGCCAGAACCGCGGCGCGCCTTACATTCTGATCCTGTTGCGCCTGACCCGCCGCGAACTGACGCTGTGCGAGCACCGCGCCGGCAATCCGGCCATGGTCGCGCCGATTTTTTCCGCCGACAGCCAGCAGATCTTCTTTGAGAGCGACCGGGATGGCAAGCCGGCCATCTACAAGATTCATGTGGCGCAGCTTGTGGAAGAGACTGAGCCGGAGTCGTAGTAAACGGACGGCCTCGAAAGGTTGGAGCGATATATGCACTTGACAGCATTACGTGCCATTCCTGTCCAAAAACCCGCCATTCGCTGCCCCCTCTTTATTATTTCCAATGGCTTAACGGGCGAAGATGCGGTTAATCGGGAGAGGTGTCCCTAAACCGTCCCGAGGCCAGAGGACTACTATGAGCACTCAGCCGTTTGACGGGGATCAACGGTGATTTCCGTGGGACTCCAAATCGCGCCAAGCAACCCGTCGGGCCGAACCGCGTGGCTCCGCGCCAGCACATCCGCCGGGTTCAGCCACTCGCACGCGTAACCCAGCTTGGGTGCCACTTCGCAAAACTCGCGCGCGATAGCGGCTTCATCCGCGCGGTACACCACGTGCAGCGAACCGGTCGGAAAGTAGGGCAGCCGGGCTGCGTCCAGGATTTCCACCCACGGATCGCGGCTGCGCAATGCCATTTCGTGCATCCGGCCTGCGGGCTGGCCAATGGGCCAGATCATGCCGAAGTTTCGGACGGAGGCGCCCGCCGCCTGCCGACTGCGCTCGAACACCACCACCGAGCGTCCCCGCCGGGCCAGGGCATAGGCGTGGGCCAGACCCAGAATGCCGGCTCCGAGGACGGCGACATCCGAGAATCCGACATAGACAAGGCCGTGCAGGAAGCTGTGCGCGCTGCCGTGAAGAAACTGGCGCCGGATGTCCAGTGGATTCGTTACGCGATAACTTTGGACTGGAGCGGTGATCGCGCCATTTACTTCCGTGTGATGCTGTCAGACGATGCCAGCCGCGAGGCAAGACTCGCAAAGCTAACCAGGCGCGTGGAATCGTTCCTGTCAGAGGAAATGAAATTGGCTGAACTGGGCCTTTTCTTGTACTATAGATACCGAGGCCGGTCGGAACAGGCCATGCTCAAGGAGCCGGCGTGGTCCAAGCGGTGACCTTTGCGAAAGACCTGCTCGAACAGTCAACCCACTTGGCCCGCCGGGAAGCGAGAAAACCCAAACAGGCAAGCTTGCGGCGTGCCGTGTCAACCGCATACTACGCGCTGTTCCATCTGCTGATCGCGGAGGCAGTCGGCAATTGGAAAAGAAACGATCAGCGTGCGACGCTGGCCAGGGCTTTCGAGCACCGCAGGAAGAAGTTCTCAGGCCCCGATCCGCGAATGGTGGCGCACCTCAAAACGGTGGCCGGTGCTTTTGTTCAACTTCAGGATTTCCGCCATGATGCAGACTACGATACTTCGTTCGAATTGACGCCCACCGCGGCGCTCGCTCAGATCGCTTTGGCCTCAGACGCTTTTGTCAGTTGGAATGCCATCCGTAAGGAGAAGATCGCGCAGGATTACCTGCTCTCATTGCTGGTCAACCGCTAGTAACCAGGACGCCGTACCGAAACGCACCCTCCCGCTTACCCGCATTACTTGCCATTCCTGTCAAAAAAACCGCCATTCGATGCAGCCCTCTTTATTTCCAATGGCTTAACGGGCGAAGATGCGGTTAATCGGGAGGGGTGTATCTAAACTATCCCGTATGCAGAGGAGCATCATGAGCACTCAGCCGTTTGAGCCGAAACCCGCACCACCTGCCGGACTCGTCCAAATCAATTCCGGCATCGAAGACGTCATCCAAAAGCGCCTGGCTGAAGAGCGCGCGCGCCTGGAGCACGAAGCTGGCTTGGCCAAGCGCGAGATGCATCATTTCAAAAAGCCGGTGGAGCACCCGTTCACCAAGGAACAGCGTAGCCGGACCACTTTGTTGTTCGGCGGCCTCACCTGGAAACACGAAAAGCTGGTCCACGGCGCCCTCGAGGGTCTCGGCTATATCGCCGAAGCCGTGCCCACGCCCAACGTGCGCGCGTTTCAGACGGGCAAGGAATACGGCAACAACGGCCAGTGCAACCCAACTTACTTCACCGTCGGCAACCTGGTGCAGTATCTGCAAAGCCTGGAAGAACAAGGGCTCACCAAACAGGAGATCATCGACCGTTACGTGTTCTTCACGGCGGGCGCTTGCGGACCGTGCCGCTTCGGCATGTACGAAGCCGAGTATCGCTTGGCACTCCGGAACGCGGGTTTCGACGGCTTCCGCGTGCTGCTGTTCCAGCAATCCGGCGGCTTAAGCCAGTCCGACGCCGAGGCAGGCCTGGAGATGAATCTGGACTTCTTCTTGGGCATCCTCAACGCCCTGAATTGCGGCGACGTGTTGAACGAAGTCGCATACGCGGTTCGCCCCTATGAGGTCAACGCCGGCGAGACGGACCAGAAGCTCGACGATGCCATGGACTACATGCACGAGGTCTTCCGCAAGAAGCAGCCCTGGCAACTGGGCGACAGCCTGACGAAATATTTGGGCGGCTTTAAGGACACCGCGGAGTATATCGGCAAGTTCGTCAATCAGTTGAAGGGAGACGATTACATCCCGGCCCTGCACCGCTGCCGCGACGCGTTCAACGAGATCGAAATCGACCGCCTGCGCGTAAAGCCGATCGTCAAAATCACCGGCGAATTCTGGGCGCAGACCACCGAAGGCGACGGCAATTTCAATATGTTCAACTTCCTGCAGCGCGAGGGCGCGCAGGTGCTGGTGGAACCCATCGGCACCTGGATCATGTACATGATTCACCAGGTGGTGCAGAAGTACAAGGACTTCAAGGGACTCGAAGAGGGTGCCGTTCTGCCGCCCCTCTGGCGTCTCGATAAGCGCGCCAAGATCGAATGGAGTTTCCGCAATAAAGTCGCCAAGCTGAAACTGGCGGAAGCCATCTTCAAGAACGAATATCACAAGATCGTCGGCGCGCTGGGCGACATCGCGCATCACTTGGCCGATCAGTACGAATTGCAGCGCCTCGGCCATCCGTTTTACAACTCGCGCGCGGGCGGTGGCGAAGGTCACCTGGAGGTCGCCAAGAACATCTATTACTCGAACAAAGACCTGGCGCACATGGTGCTGTCCGTGAAGCCGTTCGGCTGCATGCCCTCGACGCAATCCGATGGGGCGCAATCCGCGGTGGTATCGAATTTCAAGGACATGATCTACCTGCCGGTCGAGACTTCCGGCGAAGGCGAAATCAACGCGCATTCGCGCGTGCAGATGGCGCTCGGCGAAGCCAAGAACAAAGCCAAGAAGGAAATGGCCGAAGTTTTGGAGCGTACCGGCTTGACCATGGACGATTGCCGCGCCTGGGTGGACGCTCATCCCGAATCGAAGCGTCCGCTGTATCACGTGCCGCACGCCAAGGGCGTTATAGGTCTGGCCCCCAATTTTGTGCTGCACATCGCAGAGCAGATGAAGAACCAAGGCGTCACGCGCATCGCGCCCGAGCGCGAAGAAGCGTTGGCAGTCCAATAGTCCGGGGGATCCATGGACAAACAATTTTTCATCGGAATGGACGTGGGTTCGACCACCGTCAAAGCGGTCGTCGTGGATCAGGCCGACGACCAGATCCTATGGTCGGATTACCAGCGCCACGACACCAAGCAGCCCGAGAAGGTGCTCGAGTTCTTGAAGCGCATCGAGACCGAGGTCGACGACTTCCAAGCCAACCAGTCGCGGATATTCATCACCGGCTCGGGCGGCAATGGCATGTCGAAGTATCTGGGCGCGAAGTTCGTTCAGGAAGTGAATGCCGTTTCGCTCGCCGTAGAGAAACTGTATCCGGAATGCGGATCGGTGATCGAACTGGGCGGCCAGGACGCCAAGATCATCATCTTCAAGAAGGATCCAGCGACCGGCCGCAAAAAAAAGATGCCCTCCATGAACGACAAGTGCGCGGGCGGCACCGGCGCGGTCATCGACAAGATCAACGCCAAGCTGCGCATCCCCTCCGACCAGCTTTGCGAGATGGGCTACAAAGGGCTAAAGCTGCACCCGGTAGCCGGCAAGTGCGGCGTATTCGCGGAGACCGACATCAACGGCCTGCAGAAGATGGGCGTGCCACCGGACCAGTTGATGGCGTCGCTGTTCGAAGCCATCGTAATGCAGAATCTTTCCGTGCTCACGCGCGGCAACACGCTGCTGCCCGTGGTGCTGCTGCTCGGCGGTCCCAACTGCTACATCAAGGGCATGCGCGATTGCTGGAAGCACAACATTCCGAAAATCTGGGAGGAGCGCGGCACCGAACTGCCGGCCGGCGTTCCGCCCGAGGATTTGATCCGCACGCCGGATAATGCCCAGTATTTCGCCGCCCTAGGTTCCGTGGAATTCGGCAAGACCGAGGACGCCGAGATCGGCCGGTACATCGGTTGGGAGAAGCTCGAATGGTACGTCACCGTGGGCCGCGAAGAAGAGAAAACCAAGCGCGGCGGTACCGGCGGTTTGGCCAAAGACGCCGACGATCTGGCGCGCTTCAAAGAGAAATACCGCACCAAGAAATTCGTGGCAACCACTTTCCAGCCGGGTGATGTGGTGGAAGGCTTCGTCGGCATAGACGGAGGCTCGACTTCCACCAAGGCCGTGCTGCTCTCGAAGGACAAAGAGCGCCGCATCCTGGCCAAGACCTACCAGCTTTCGAAGGGCAACCCCATCGAAGATACCATCGAGGTGATGGGTAAGCTCGAGCAGCAGATCTCCGAACAGGGCGCCACGCTCAAGGTTCTCGGCGTGGGCACCACCGGTTACGCCAAGGACATTCTGAAGGACGTGATCGGCGCGGATGCCGCACTCGTCGAGACAGTGGCCCACACCCAAGCCGGCCTGCACTTCTACGACGACGTGGACGTGATCTGCGACGTCGGCGGGCAGGACATCAAGATCATCATCCTGAAAGACGGCCGCGTCAAAGACTTCAAGCTGAACACGCAGTGCTCGGCGGGCAACGGCTACTTCCTGCAATCCACCGCGCAAGGATTCAACGTGCCCGTGGAGCAGTACGCCGATACCGCGTTCGGCGCTAACGGCTATCCGAGTTTCGGCTACGGCTGCGCGGTGTTCATGCAGTCGGACATCGTGGATTTCCAGCGCCAGGGTTGGAAGCCGGAAGAGATCATGGCCGGGCTGTGCAATGTGCTGCCCAAGAATATCTGGCTGTACGTCTCGCAGATTCCAAACCTCTCGGCCATCGGCCGCCGCTTCCTGCTGCAAGGCGGAACGCAATACAACCTCGCTGCGGTGAAGGCGCAGGTGGATTTCATCGAGTCGCGCTTCAAGGGCAAAGAGCACAAGGCCGACGTGATCGTACACGAGCACTGCGGCGAAGCCGGCGCCATCGGTTCGGCGCTCGAAGCCGGCCGCCTGTGGGACCACGGCCGCGTATCCACGTTCATCGGGATGGACGCCATCTCGAAGATCAGTTACAAAACCACGCGCGAGGAAGCTACCCGCTGTTACTTCTGCAAGAATAAGTGCCTGCGCACCTTCATCGACGTGAAGACCACGGTGATGAATGCGGATTACAAGCCGCCGGTGAAGACCAAGGTCCCGCTGGAAGCCGGCTCGCAGCGGCTGATCATTGCCACGTGCGAGAAGGGCACCGTCGAAAGTGTCGACGACATGCGCCAGATCAAGGGGAGTCTGGACAAAATCAAGAAAGCCAATCCCAACTTCGTCGAGATATCGGCCAAGGCTGTCTTCCGCGTACCGGACGCGCCGCTGGTGGCCGACCCGCTGCCCAAGTTCGTCCTCACGTCGTCCGCCAAGAAGCGCGTGGAGCTGATGAAGAAGCGCTCCGAGATTCGCATCGGCATGCCGCGCGTGCTCAACATGTACTCGATGACGCCTATATTCACGGGCTACTTCGCATCCCTGGGGATCAAGGCGGAAAACATCGTCTACTCCGACTTCACCAGCGAGCAGCTATATAAGGAAGGCGCAAAGCGTGGCGCGATCGACCCGTGCTTCCCGTCGAAGCTGGGCATTCCGCATGTACACAATCTGCTCTTCGTGGTGCACGCCAAGAAGCCGCTCGACATCATCTTCTTCCCGATGATCGACTGCCTCACCACGGATCTGCATGGCGTGCAAGCCAGCCGCTCGTGCCCCACCGTGGCCACCACCCCGGCCGCGGTGAAAGCCGCCTTCACCAAGGAAGGCGACTTATTCAAGGAGAAGGGGGTCCGCTTCATGGACACCTTCGTCAATCTCTCGAAGCCCGACGTCCTGGAACGGCAGATGTTCGAGGAGTTCAAGGACATCTTCGGTCTTTCCGCCGAGGAGAACGCGCGCGCCGTACAGGAAGGCTATCGCGCCCTCGATTACTACAACAACGTGACCATTCGCGGCGAAGCGCGCCAGGTGCTGGAGGAACTCGAACGCGAGGACCGGCTGGGCGTAGTGGTGCTGGGCCGCCCCTATCACAACGATCCGGGAGTGAACCACGAAATCCTGGAAGAGTTCCAGAAGCTCGGTTATCCGGTCTTCACGCAGGATTCGCTGCCCATCGATGAGGACATGGTCTGGCGCTTGTTTGGGCCGGAAGTCGAATCGGGCGAGATCCCGCATCCGATGAATATCGACGATGTGTGGAAGAACTCCTATAGCGAGAACACCTCGCGCAAGGTGTGGGCCGCCAAGTATACCGGGCGGCATCCCAACTTAGTAGCTCTGGAGCTATCGAGCTTCAAGTGTGGGCATGACGCGCCTATCTACTCGGTAGTGGAAGAGGTGGTGGAGCATTCCGGCACGCCGTATTTCTGCTTCAAAGATATCGACGAGAACAAGCCCACCGGCTCCATCCGGATCCGCGTGGAGACCATCGGTTACTTCCTGACGCGCTACCGCGAAGACATGGTGACGAATAAAAATAAAGTGAAGACCGTCGATGAGCAGATGGCCGAGTTCGAGGCCCGTTTGCGGCGGCAACTCGCGCGCGAGAGGCAGCACGATCAAGGTAAGGTGCAGGAATCGTTCGACACGGGCGCCATGCCGACGATCCATGTCAGCTTGGGCGCGCTGGCCGCCTCAAAGCCGGCGCCCGTGCGGGATTACGAAACCGTCTCTGGCGACTGATTAGCATCTCTATTCACCAGTCTGATCCTTGTGGGGCGGCCAATCCTGGCCGCAGGCTACCTTTGTAGGTGGCCTTGTCTTGGGGGCGGGCTTCATGAACCTGTTCTTCCGCTACAATAGTGCATAGCATGGTTGAAATTCAGCCAATCCGTGTCGAATTGGAACGTGAGGAGGATGGTTGATTTCTGGCTTCCGTGCCCGCCCTTCCAGGAGTGATGGCCTACGGCGTCAGCGAAGAAGAGGCGACGCGAAAAGTGAAGTCGATAGCCCTTCAGGTATTGGCTGACATGATCGAAAGCGGCGAGGACGTTCCCGAACCGCTGAAGGTCCTCTTTGCCGCGTGAGCGTCTGGCGCGCAACTAGCAGGCTGCGGAAAAAGGGTTCTGGAGGGCCCAAAACGGCCCAAAACCGCCGATGCCCGAACGTGGAATCAATAACTTACGGAGACCAGTAAGTCGATTGTCGCTCCGGAAAAGAGTTTTTCCGCAACCTGCTAAGGCCAAAAGAGTGTATGCGGCCCTGCTACGGCTCGGCTGGACGCTCAAGAAGCAGGTTGGTCCCATCGAAAGCTGCAACGTCCCGGCTGGTCAAACTACACATTCTGCTTTCACGACAGCGAAAGAAGTCGGTCCTGCTGCGCTCTCCAAGATCGGCAAGGATACGGGGCTCCGCCCTGAAGATCTCTGAGCCACATAGTCGAATTCGAGGCCACTCTGCGGCGTCGGATGTGGAAGCCAGATCGGGATTTGTCTTCCCCTATGCATCGGTAAGCTCGCCTAGGAGCCATTGGATCTCCGCTCGTGCTCGGCTGATGTGATGGGTGTACGACGCGAGCGTCACGTTGGCGGGCATGTTTACTAGCATTCGCGGATCGAACTCCCTCCCCAGAACCATGACGTCGATGGGCTGCAACCTCGAGATGAGGTCGTCGCGGTACTGCTCAGCCTGGCTTACGTCCCGGCGGTCGAGGGCGCGACTGGGACGTTTGAACTCGACGAGCTTATAGCGTTGCCCGAGTTGGGTGAGCAGCAACAGGTCGGGCCGGTGTTGCGCGCGGGGCCCGGCGAACTTGTCGTCCATATACTTCTTGAGAGTATTGGCAAGCGTCGTGTTGGAGACGACGAGCGAGAATTCCGCGCCGAACACCCATAAGTTCTTGGCCAGTGCCGTATGGACCGCAGCCTCTTTAGTGTCTGCATTCGTAATAAGCTCGTCGAGATCGTCAAGGAATCGCAGCCGGTGCTGCGCCTGTTGGGCAATCCGCGCCGTGTCTAACACACCAAACTCGGCAAGCGCGGCCGCCAATGCAGCAACGTCTTGGTGCTCCGCGGCGTCGATCTGTTCCAGGACGACGCGGTACTCATCGTGCTCCAAGGCGTCGAGGACGACGTTGATGATGGACTGGACTTTTTCTTCCGGTTCGCCGTAGAAGCGTAGCATGATGCCTTCCATGGCGATTCGCGCGAATCCCCGCCGGTATGCCGGAAGCTGCGCGAGGCGGCGGTTGATCTCCTGTTGCAACCGCGCACGCTGAAGGGCAATATCTCGACGGAATGTCTTGTCGAGTTGTTCCCGCACGCTGGACCGAACCCAGTCCCCCAACGCCGCATACCCTTTGCTGTTCTCCAAGATGCCCCATCCGGCAGCCGTGAGATCGTCCTTCAGACCATCGGCCTCAACCTCCCCGTATACCCGGCGCAAAAGCCCTTTTGGGAGATCATCTGCTTTTCTAGCCCGAAGTGTTCCGGAGGACCAACGATGGTGCCCCCGACGCGGACGGTGATCCCGGCGCTTCTGGAGGGTAGTTTTTCCTCGGTGATCTTGAAGTGCAGCCTGACTCGCCCCACGTCCGGAAGGTCACCTTCTTTGGTGTAGCCCTCTCCGCTGATGTCGGCGACTCCGAGGAGTTGGTCATTTACAATGATCGTGAAGTCGGCTTCGCGGCCATAGTCGAGCATCAGGAGCTGCTTGAGCCGCTCCGGATTGGGGAAGACGAGGTGCTGGTGCAAGCTGGAGAGCGTGATCATCGTCCCGTGCACTGCTGCGTCACAGGCTGCCGCCGTGAGGGGGAGCGGCAGTTTTTCTAGGTCTCCAGTGCTGGAGAGCAGTTCTTGTTTGGGAATCGTGAGGCACGTGGTCTCTGCGCGGGCGCTGGTTTCCACTGTCATGACTTCGGCGATGATGAGCCCCGCGAATTTTCCGATGCCTTTGCGTCCCTTCACTAAGCGGCGCTTACCAGGGGTGCGCTCGCCCTTGCTCGCGCGTCGGTCACGTGCGACCCTTAGATACTCCTGGCGCAGCTCACGCTCCGTCATCCCGGTGCCGTCGTCACGAACCGTTATCGGGTCCAACGTCATTGCGTCCGGGAGCGTGATCCACACGTTCGGCGCATCGGCATCCCACGCGTTATCCACGAGTTCCTTCAATGCCTGTTCGGTAGACCGGTACGTTTCGCCGAGCAAGGTCGCCAGGCGCGGGTCCACTTGGAAATTCGCATGTCGCGGTTGCACGGTTACTCCATCTGCCCTAGGTCTTAGACCGCCTGAAAAGGTTCTAATAGTGGTTCTGTATAAATTGAGCTGCGCGACCGGGCAGTAGTCCTGCCTGATTGTGCGTCGGTTTCGGCGTTTTCTCTAGATCGCGGTCAATTTCGGGATTTGAAGCGGCATTTTGGGCGCAGTCCGCCGGCCCCAGGGCTGGCGAATCCATTTTTCAGGCGGCCGGTGCGGGGGAATCCTTTTCAACCACT
>Ga0302325_10008682_pt1 | contig 22299 bp, 28 predicted proteins | sample Palsa_T0_2_FD_201948 | JGI IMG/M metagenome (GOLD analysis project Ga0302325, IMG submission 201948) | Peat permafrost microbial communities from Stordalen Mire near Abisko, Sweden - Palsa_T0_2 | ecosystem: Environmental > Terrestrial > Soil > Palsa > Peat permafrost | place: Sweden: Abisko...
TTTGATGTGTTCGACTGGTGCTGCGATGAAAGATACGGTGGCCCCGGCCATTACACCTGCCATTGCATGCCCAATTGTAGGCAATTTATGGAGTTTGGGGTCAGGGAGGGGCAGATCCCGTTGTGCGAGCGCGGAGGGGGAGGCGGCCATGCGGTTGGGATTAAAAAGGGTTTGGTGGAGGATTCGGCGGTAGAACGTGAGGGACCCGAGCATAATACTGTCCATAAACATCCATCCTACAAGTGGAGGAGTAGCTCCTTTGTATAGTCCCGCTACACCCTCTTTCCGTACCGTTTGTAGGAGACATTGAAGGGGGCCGGAGAAGCGTTTTGAGTCGGAGGTCTGCAGGCGAACCTTTATTGTATCGAATGGATGCCCAACTTTTTTTATGAGTTAGCCATGTCCGTACCTTCTTGCATGTCTGCCAATTTCTTATCCAACTTGAATCTTGTCTGAGAACCGTCCCAGCCTTGATCTGGAGGGCGCGGGTGGGTGTTGAACATACCGGAGAGCTTTGCAATACCCGAGAACACGCCCGCCACAAACCCCTTGTAATTGCTATGGCTCTCCTTCTTCTCCGTCATCGTGTCTCCCTCATGTTGATGGTTTGAACTTGATCATTGAGGTAGATGGGGTGAGCTTGGAAATAGAGAAGATACCTAGTGACCAATCAGGACCTTGTCACTAAGATGCACTAGCAGTGCATTTTCACGTGCTGTCAGCCTCGTCCCACTTTCCCTCTTCCGTTCTTCAAGTATCCTTCAAATCCGAAGGTTGGCCGCATAGCCTTTGACATCGTCTTTTGAACCTTTCCTTGCCTTGAAAATTCATTGCCTTCTCAGGCTTTCACCGCAAGAATTACATCAAAATCAAAAAGTTTTTGGTAAGAGCAGCTCCTCCTAGTTGGCAAATGAGGAGTCCTATAGCAAAGATAAGCGTCCATCTATTACAGACCTTTCTTTCTTCAAGCCAAGCCAAAACAGAACTTCTTACTCCCATAATTTAGCGCTTTGGTACCTCTTAGAACTGACGAGCTCTTCAAATAAAGCAGGTTAGGAAGAAGGTACTTTACAAATCTCTCCCCTGAGTGAGTCGACCCCTGTAATATTACGTAGCCGAGCGCCGATGCCAATGCCCCTCCATTGTGGTGGGGTTATCGCAGAACACTCTCCATTTCCACTCTTCTCAAACAACGGGTGAGCCATGACAGACACATCAAGTCGGGACAAGTGCTTATGACAAATCTTTTCACGAGTGTTTGCATTCTTGAGCTGTTCAAATCTGTCTTCTATTATCATATAAATAGACATCTCGTCTCGATATATCCCTCAATGTCACAGCTAACCGCAGAAATGGTCGAAAAAGCAAGAGTCACCGAGTCAAGGAAAGGTATGCATCCAGCTTGCTGTCTGCAAGCAAAAAACAACTGACTGACTATCATAGTCTGGACGACCCTTATCACCAACACAAAATACCTCTCGGGTCTCATAACACTCGACTACAGTCTCAAGAAGCAAGGCTCCAAATACCCCCTCGTAGCGCTTTACACCGATGCCTTCCCGGCTGAAGGGCACACCGCACTTGAAGCGCGTGGAATTCCGAAACAAAGAATAGAATATTTGCTCCCGAGCAAAGGGAAGGATTATTCCAATGACCCGCGCTTCTACGACTGCTGGTCCAAACTCACGCCGTTCAGTCTGGTCGAATATGACAGGGTGGTACAGCTAGACAGCGATATGTTGGTATTGCAGAATATGGATGAGTTGATGGAGATGGAGCTTGATGGGCCCGAGTTGGGGGGAAAGGGAAAGAGGGTGTTTGCGGCAGGGCATGCGTGTGTTTGTAATCCGTTGAAGAAGCCCCATTATCCTAAGGACTGGTATGTTCATCTGTCTTCCAGATTTCCAGTTAAAGAGAGAAATTACAGCTGATGGGAATAAAACAGGATCCCAGAAAATTGCGCTTTCACAAGCCAGCACTCCACCCCAGAAATCGCCCAAACTACTGGTCCTGACCCCGCCGTCAGCCCCCTAGGCTTCATGAATGGTGGCCTGCAAGTGGTAAACCCCTCGAAAACCGTCTACGATCTGATCCTCGCACACATGGAATCCGACGCCGCCATCGACATGGATTTCGCTGACCAATCTCTCCTTTCTGACTTGTTTAGAGGATGTTGGGTTCCCCTACCGTATATTTACAATGCGTTGAAGACTTTGAGGTGGGAGAATGTGCATGCAGAGATTTGGAGGGACGATAAGGTTAAAAATATGCATTATATTTTAGCGCCCAAGCCCTGGGATGAGATGGATGAGGAGGGAAAGAATATCTCGAAGGATCCGACACATGCTTGGTGGGTTGATTTCAATAATGAAAGACTTGCGTTGGAGAAGAAGAATGGGATAAAGGCAGATGGATTTTAGAGGCTTGCGAGCCTTGAGGAAGTGGGAAGATAAGTAAATATGCCAGATTGAAGAGATGTATATAGTTGATTCAGATAGACTTAGAATCAGGGTATATAGAAACGAGAGAAGGAAATGATGGTCGAAGCATGCACCATCAGAATCCGGGTATCATTGCTTTATTTTCACATAATTCCTTTCGCTATGCGACCCAAGTCCACCCTAAGAGACATTTTCGTATCTTAACGCCATCAAATGCATACCCAATACAGCCAACCCTCTAGTAATTACATTCTATTATCAGCCTCATTAAGCCATGCCTTTGCAAGATCCTTTGCCAGCCCATGCCTCAAGATTCTCAAGAGATCATCGCCGTTTGTGGATGCTGAGATACCATCTCGCCAGTCCCAGCCGCGCTTGATATTCCCCGTCACCAATACACCACTACTGCGCACGGAATGCATGAGCTGTGATGATGCAAGCATTGAACTGCCAACCATGGAGAAGCTGCTTGAGCCACTCGATGTTGTCTTTCTTAGCATATCGGTCGGCGAGGAACCCTTCAGACCTTGTCCAGAACCAACTACCGCCTGTAGAAACTCTGCACAGGCAGAATATATTCTTGTTCCGACAGTCTGGAGATCTTCGATTGCCTTGAGCAAGACATCGATTTGAGCCACAGTGATCGTGTAATCGGTTTGGTTGACAAAAACCATCGCTTCACCCAACAATGCAAGCAAAAAATCAACGCTTACAACCGCTTCGCGTTCTTCGTCATAAAGTCCACCCCGAATATTATCGTCCGAGCTGGCTATGACAGCCATCAGAGCTGAGGCTGCGTCGATCTTTCGGACAATGGCATTGTTCTTTGGCTCTCCTTTTTCAAGCGCCACTGCTTCGTCTCGAAGATTGTAAAATTTGCGAAGAGTCGCATAGCCGCTTAGCATTTTGTGAAGTAGCCCCGCAGCGTCGAAATCCATACGAGAAAGTTCCGTCAATGCTTCCTTTGGTGATGCCACAAGCCGGCGTAAATGATCGTCGAATTTGGCCTCGGGGGGATAGGGCGTCGAATTTATCAGAGAGAGTGAGATGAGAAGATCGAGGACCTCCTTGACCTTTGGAGTGTTATGTGCCAAAGCAAAATACCACAAAGCTTCTCCGTACTTGTGAGAATCGTTTTCAAGACGAGTAGCATATGACTCGACTCAGTTAGCATTACTTCTACGGCGAAGGAGAGAATTCTTACCTCGGCAACACTCTGAGCATGCTCGCCCATCCCAGTTTCATTGAGCAATTTCCAGAGTTTATCGACAACCTCTGTCGAGGTTAAGGGAAATCGTTCTAGGAACTTTCCAACTACCTCTTCGGAACGAGTCGTGGAGTCGAGCCTGCCGAGAATTGCAATTGCTAATTCCCACCCCTGCGTACTAGTTTGAGATGGACCAGATGGAGTATTTTTCCTCAGATGACCTCGATGCGTCAACGCCATCGCGTATGCGATAAGGGTCATATCTTTGATACTGTCAGTCCTTGATGGCGATGAGTTGAGTCCCAGTAAATCAAGATCTTCCTGGTCCAGGCTGCCCATGTTGATGAGATTCTGCGGCTCAGCTTGTGGCAGCCATCCACCAAGAGAAGCTATCTCGGCAACAGCAGAAGAGACAGGACCAGACCAACCCCGTAAGAATCCCACAACGGCCTCGTTATCTCCTTCGAAGAGGCAAGCTAGGCTGACTTCGAGCTCGTCGGCAGTGTTTACTGCAAAATCCGTGGTTTTGTCGGTGGCTATAAAAAAAGATTTCCGTAACTTGTGCAAATAATGGTCTGTATCAGAACCCCGCAATGATGCGCGATATGTATTCTGTGATCGATTCGATGCTTGTCGTCTGTTGTCCTTTCCTTCGTCCCACCACACCAGTAAGCCAGCAGCGGCTTCAACCCAATCTCCACAGACCTCAACAATCGCGTTGGCATCTCCCATGGCCACGCTGTACAAGGTGATCATGTTTTGATAAATGTGCCATGGAACCTTGCTCTCTGCCTTCTGCGCAGTTTTGACATACGTCCCTGACTGTCCTCCAAGGGAGGACTTCCGATAAGCATTTGACTGTGATGCATCCCTATTATCATCTTCTGCAAAACTCTTCAATGTCTCCATCGCCTGGGAAATCCGAAGCCGATATAATGTCCAGTCAGTCCCCCTAGTATCCCAATCGCCGTGTGCAGCTGGACATTGCTTGAAAACGTCAACCGCATCTTTCGCAACTTTTTCCACATTGTGCAAGGCGACACCACTGAATCCCAGATCACCATACTGACCAGCGGCGACATCGGAATCGTTTCTCGCGTACCTCCAACCGGCATCTTTGAGCAAATTCACAACCGCAAGAATCTTGCCACGTACGACGCAATTGAAGAGGGTGCTCCAAAAAAGTCGATTGTTGGATGGACTTGGTCGATGGTTTTGCACCTCGTTGAGGTAAGATGGGAACACATTGTGACGATCATCTAGCCATTCAAGCATAACCTGTGGCAACGGGACGGTTTTCCTGGTTCCAAATGCGTTGGATTGTCTCTGAGGCTGATGGATCTGAAGTGCAAGGCCAGCTATATAGTTAGCCTTCTGGAAATCCGTCGCCTTAGGTCCTGGTCCGATTGCTGCCGTATATTCCTCCGAATCGTATACTCTTGTATTTCTGTCATAGTCCTCCCAAAGATTGACTAGCTCACTGGGGATCGTCATCAAAGCCTCTTGGAGTCTATCCTCGTCCTCTGAGGCACCAATACCTTGCTCGTAAAGCCGAGTGATGATGCTTTCGGTGCCGAGAATGAGATCATCTCCTTCTGTGACCTGGGCTGTAGGCATTCTACTATACAAACCTTTGGCTATCGATCCGTAGATTGACTCCTTCTGTTGCTGGAGTGATTGTGACTTGTATCCAGACTGCCCAAGAGTCCCTTCTTCTCTGCTCCTCCTCAGCGCGCCAGGGGATGAAAGTAACAAATCAGAGGCGCTGCGTTGGTCGTAGCCTCGCCCGTTGGTCCTTGATGCAGGATTTTCAGACTGGTAGTCATCCATGGCCTCATCATCATCGTATTGTGCATCCTCATCTGTCATTCCGTCGGCATCATCGTCCATGTAGGCTTGGCTGTCGTTGTATTGCTGGTCATCCTCCTCGATCAAATCAGCAGAATCTTCTTCGTCCTCGCTCTCGTACGGAGCTTGAAAGGTTCGCGTAGGAGGGGCCAAGTATTCGTTACTGAGTCCGGAACGCTGTGGCGCAATGGATGGTCGCAGGAAGCTCTCAGACGGTGAAGAGGGCGATCCGAATGAGCTTTTCTGGGAGAATGACAGCGGCTTAAGCGGGCTTCCATTGCCCATCATGGAGCTGCCGAAGTAAGACGAAGGAGGTGGTCCTGCAGGTGTGAATGAGCCATTCGACGATGGTGGGGGTCCAGCGGGGGTCGTGGAAGGGTTTGAAGCCCCGAATGGGTAGCTACCGTTGCCATTGCTCGATCTCTTGTCTGGAGTTGACGGCGGGCTGGAGGAGTCTGGTACCTGGAAGGCCATTGTATCGTCGATGCTCCCCCGAGCAGTTTCTGAAGGCAATGGATGCGGGATGGTACAGGAGCTCCGATTCGAGATGGCAGTGTATTGGCAGTCGTTGTAAAATTGTTTGGCGATGAGCTGCCGATAGTAGGTGAAAGACAATATTTACGAGCTTCGTCGCCAATCAACCACTGATTTCTGCAGGGGACACTAGCGCGAAACTTCGCGTCCGCCTCCTTCCTTCGACCCCACGACGCGTTCGCAAAGACTCACCTTTTGCTGGATGATTTGCAACGAATAATCTCCCTCTTCCTCTGCACATTACTTGAGATCTGGCATCCATGGTGCGATAATGCCTAGGTATGGTTTGAAACTCTGCAGCTGCTATACTTGACTGATTGCTTTGCAGAGAAATTATCACGGTTCAGGCCGGCCAATGCGGCAACAGCAGTCAGTTCCTATGCCACAACATACTGTTGGGCGATTTCTAATTGTGGCCGAATATAGTTGGAAGTCAGTTCTGGCAACAGCTGTGCCAGGAACATGGGATCAGTCAAGATGGTAACCTGGAGGAATTTGCGACAGAGGGCGGTGACCGCAAAGATGTCTTCTTCTACCAGTCCGACGATACGAGATACATTCCTCGAGCGATTTTGATAGATTTGGAACCTCGTGTCATAAATGGTATCCAAACGGGCCCCTACAAAAACATCTACAACCCCGAGAACTTTTTCGTTGGGAAGAATGGGGTGGGTGCAGCAAACAACTGGGGAGATGGATATCAAACGGGAGAGCTGGTCCACGAGGACATAATGGAGATGATAGACCGCGAGGCCGATGGAAGTGATTCTCTCGAGGTATGGGGAACGCAAATAATATCAAGCACATATTCTTACCTTCGCAGGGCTTCATGATGCTTCATTCAATAGCCGGAGGCACTGGATCTGGTTTGGGCTCGTTTCTACTAGAGAGATTGAACGACAGATTCCCCAAAAAGATTATTCAGACGTACTCTGTCTTCCCCGATACGACAAATTCAGGAGATGTCGTGGTACATCCTTACAACAGTCTGCTCTCGATGCGGAGGTTAACTCAGAATGCCGACTCGGTTGTTGTCCTCGACAATGGCGCCCTTTCTCGAATTGCTGCAGACAGATTACATGTCCAAGAGCCCTCATTCCAACAAACAAACCAGCTGGTAATATTGATTCTAATCCCATGTCAGTCCCTTGCTAAAGTCACAAATAGGTATCTACAGTCATGTCTGCAAGTACTACTACCCTTCGTTATCCTGGCTACATGCATAACGACCTTGTCAGCATTGTTGCTTCTCTGATACCAACCCCGAGGTGCCATTTCTTGATGACATCTTACACACCATTTACGGGCGATAATGTTGAGCAAGCCAAGACTGTTCGCAAGACCACGGTTCTGGATGTAATGCGACGACTTCTCCAGCCTAAGAATCGCATGGTTTCAACCATTCCGGGGAAGAAGAGCTGCTACATTTCAATATTGAACGTCATTCAAGGTGATGTTGATCCAACCGATGTCCATAAGAGTCTGCTCAGAATCAGGGAGCGGAGACTTGCAACTTTCATTCCTTGGGGACCAGCCAGTATTCAAGTGGCCTTGACTAAGAAGAGTCCATACATCCCTATGAACCACCGTGTCAGCGGTCTTATGTTGGCAAACCACACAAGTATTGCAACAGTAAGTTCCTTGTCACTAAAATCCTACACTTTGACTAATCCATCTTCTAGCTTTTCAAGCGCATCGTAAGACAATACGATGGGATGCGGAAACGAAACGCCTTCATGGAAGGCTACAAGAAGACAGCACCGTTCGCGGATAACTTGAACGAATTCGACGAGGCAAGAGAGGTGGTCACAGATCTCATTGCTGAATATGAAGCGGCTGAAGATGCAGATTATCTGAATCCTGATACAGGAGATAAGACCGCGGCTGGGGAGGCTGGAGACAAGAGGGTCTCCTGATTTCAGTAATATGCTGTATAAGGGATCAATTTCGGAGTCGAGGTTTATGGTGAAAACTGGTAAATGGTCTGACGGCGTCTTTGTTCATGAATGATTGATGATACCAATAACTGTACGAGACAAGTCTCGTGACCTAGGGCTTTTGAGTGTTGATGCCGTGTTCTTCAGTCATCAATTCTACAACATTAGCTCAACGTCATCTTGCTGCATCCGGACTAAAACTCTTTCCACTAGCTGGGGATCCTTAACCTCCCCGTCTCAGATAATTGGAGCTTTGTGGAGCTCAGGAATCGGATCAATGTCATAGCTGCAAGTGCAGCAAGCACCCAGTACTTTTGCCATTCGCATTTCTTCTTCTTCTTCTTCTTCTTCTTCTCATCTCAATTCTCCTTCAATAGTAACACAATATCTCATCTTTCACCAAACACAAAACACAGAATTGTCCGTCCAAGTTCCCATTCCCCAATCCATAAAATCACAATCTGATTAGCACAGCATCAAAATGTCTGGACAACAGAGCAAAGCTGATCTCATCGCCGAGAGACAAGCCAACCTCCCTCTTCCTGAAGACCCTCCTGTGGCTTCAGACTGGAACTCTGCCGATGCTCGCACAGTCAATGTCTCCAGTGGCGAACGTGAAGCAGAAATCTCAACTGGTGCGGCTTCCTCGACTGGTTTGAGAGAGCCTGCTACACAGGGTAGTGGCGTGAGAGAGGAAGAAGGTGCAGATCTGAGTGGTGTTGGGAGACAAGGCAAAGAGGGGTTGAGTGGCCCGCCAAAGGATGCTACTTCGAGATAGAGGATAGCTGTCATGTTTGAATGTACTGGTACTTGGAAGGCTTGAGCACTCGGGCGTGGATGTGCCTCTGACAAGTTGTAGTCTACTAGAAACTACCTACTTCTTATCTTACAAATACAACTTTCAGAGGCTTCGTATGTCATTTTTCTCATGTTACTAGACACGGGTTTATCCATTTTATACCTACGTGGTTCATAAGTGCCTAGGTACCTATTTACTTAAGTTTAATCACGTGATCAAATTGCCCCTCCTTTTTGCCCCTTTTCCACGAACCTCACTTGATTGTCATTTCCCAAGCTGGCACCAAGTTTCAATACGTTAGTCTTATATCTGCACTAGAAAATCCGATCGAACTCAATACTTGAGTCGAATGTCAACATATGTCATATGGAACAATTTCTCAGTGAAGGTCCTAGAACATGTTTTTGAGGTGATGTCATAGGGCGTTGATCTCATCTGATGTTGCTACCACCTGCTCTACACGAGATGAGCTTGCTGACCTTGGAAGGTTTCCTGAAAACCATTACAATAATTAAAATCATTTGGACTCTTCTTGAAGACACCTTAAGTTCTTAAAACCTGTTACAATGTCTACACACATTCCAAGAGATGGCACTAAGGTAAGGAGTACTTCCCGTTTCCCATAGCAAAATGCAAGCTCTCGAAGTAAGGATTGGAGCTGCGTAAAACTTGAAATCTTATCATGCCACAATGGAAGAAACAATCAACTGATATCTTCCAACAGGTCAAGGACCCCAATGCACAAGTCATCCAAGAAGGAGCAGGAGCCGTAGCCTCCGATTCCCTCGCAGCAGAATCAACCAGAGCAGGTGGTGGGTTCTCAGAGAATCGCAACAGTGAGCCGCAAGGCGTCAAGGGTTCCAATTCAACCTTCGCAAATGAAAACACGTCAGGAGCAACTCGTCTAGACCCAGCCTCCGACGCCGAAGCAAGACTGGCAAAAGAAGACGCGAAGGAAGAGCACAAACTTGGCTCTGGAGCAACCTCTTACCCTTCCGCGGCAGGCGGACAATCTAAAGGCCTTGCTGTTGAGAATACCGAGGGCTCATATGAGACGGGTGGAGCTTCGAGCAATGCTGGCACTGCTCCGAGCTATGTCAATTCCCAATTCATCAAAGATCAAGCAGGCCCTCATGGAAAGAATTTGACTGAAGGCGGATTTGAGAGTGATGATAGCAAGAACGCTAGTTTCAACCAGGAGATTGGTACGGAGAATGATCCGGGACGCTTGGCTGAGGAGAAGATGCAGAGAACGAACGCTGATGCGGGTGGGGATGCGGCTATGCCAAGACAGAGAGGAGTGACTGGTGATAATGAATACTCTGCCTTGGGGGGTGATACTCCGGCATGAATATACCAGAGAAAGTAGTATAATTAGGGTCTGAACGACGCCTAGTCAAAATCTGGACAGTATCCTAAGTGAACGTGAACATGAACGCAACAAATATTCACTAACCCAACAAATGCCGTCGCAATGCTGATACTCCAAACGCCCGCCAAAGTGCTTCTTTATGGCCATGCCCCGGGATCTATTTCGGTTCCCAGATCTCTCTCCTCTAGAAATGTTCGACCTCTGAGTTGTTCGGGTAAATATTCCTGAATAACTCGACCATCCTTGTAATTCGGGTTGTATTTGTACTGATCTCCGTAGCCCAACTCCTTCATCAACTTCGTTGGAGCATTCCTCAAGTGAATAGGAATGGGCAATCCAGCAACACCTGGTTCTTTTAATGCCGCATAAGCATTATTCAGGCTTCGGTAGGCTCTCGTGCTTTTGGGAGCTAAGCATAAAGCTACGGTTACATGCCCAAGAGCAATCCTGCATTCTGGCATTCCAATCTTCTCTGCGGCTGTATAGGCTCCGGTTGCCAGACTTAGCATGCTGTTATCTGCTAGTCCAACATCTTCGGAAGCTATTACCACCATCCGTCGAGCTATGAAGAGAGGATCTTCTCCTGACTGGAGCATTCGCGCCAGGTAATACAGCGCGGCATCTGGATCGCTGCCTCGTACTGATTTGTGGAATGCTGATATGGTGTCGTAGTGTTGATCGCCTGCTCGGTCATAAACAAGAGTCTTGGTCAGGGCAGACTTGATCTCCTCTTTCGTGATCCCAGGCCGAGTCGAGAGACCCATGGAAAGCTCAAGAAGGTTCAATGCAGTTCTTGCATCTCCATCAGCAAATGCGGACAGGTATTTCAGAAGCTCCGAGTCAACTAAGTCAGTTGGTGTGTAATTTGGGCCTTCTGTCGCTAGAGCTCGTTCCAATATTTGAAGTAGATCTCCGTCCGTCAACTTCTGGAGGGTGAATGTTCGACATCGTGAGAGTAAAGCGTTCTGAACTTTGAAGGAAGGATTCTCAGTCGTCGCCTAGGTAATGGAGTAGTTAGCCATGGCTCGATTGGATTTTCTGGGATAATATTCAATACCACCAGTGGGTATCAGAATTCGTGACGCAACACTGGTTTTCAATGTACCATAGCTCGAGGAACATTTAGAGCCTGACTACCATTTTGCTTTTTTGAATGTTCCCTGATTTGAGGAACAATTTGAAAAGCAATGGCTATCACTTACAATTGTTCCATAAGTTACAGTACAATGAAACGCAGTTTTGTGCCACAAATTCTGACAACCACTAGTGATACTGTCTTGCACCAAAATTATGCCAGAATCCGAAGAAGAAAAGGTTACCCTCCAACACATACCCCGAAGAGAGTGATTTGGCCGCTCTCAACGGGACCCAAAAACACGTCTTGCTGAGATTTCGAAAACCGATGTATCTCGTCACAGAAAATGATGGTCTTCCGCCCAGTCAAACCCAGCTCCCCTCTGGCTTCTGCGAATATCTTCTTGCACTCCGCCACCCCGCTACTTGTCGAATTGATCTCCACAAATCGACTTCCTACCATCGAAGCTATGCACCGAGCAATTGTAGTCTTCCCCGTGCCCGCTCCTCCCCAAAGTATCATAGACGGTACCCGGTCTTGCTCGATCAAGCTTCTCAGTACTCCTTGTGGTCCCACCAGCTCTTGTCCGCAAACATCATCCAGAGATCTTGGTCGCATTCGTTCTGCGAGTGGGGCAGCTTTTTGGAAAGCATTTGTCTTCGGCTTCTTCGCAGGTTGTTCTTCTTCTACTTGCGACACTATTTCCTCCTTGACCGCGGGGGCGATGTCTTCGAAAGACCTCTTGCGTGTTGGCGGATTCGGGGAAGTTGTGATATTACTCTGAGATTTTGGCTGAAAAGTCAGAGAGGAACTCGGCTCTACTTTTGGCGTAGGATAAGCTGCTGCTTTCTTAGCTGCAGGAGTCTGGAAGAAGCTCGACACAGCAGGTTTCTGGGATGGTGTGGGTTTCTGTGAGGGAGTTCCATTCTGCTGGGTGAGTGGCGGGGAGCCTGTGTCAAGAAAAGAATCGCATGATGAATCGATATGAGCGTTAATATCCCTTGGCTTGACTGCCTTGCCACAGATAGGGCATGCAACCATATTGGGCCAACCTAGAGAAGCTGTGATGTTCGAATCAAGATATTGAGAGCGAGACGCGGTACTTTTAGTGGAAGACGCGTCGAAGCACGGGCGTTGACAGGCATCGGCCTCTGCAGTAGCCGCGTTTCAGGGGCTGAAATCGCTAAGAAATTGTAGAATTTCAGTATCCTCTCAACTTTCCACTCAGAACAGACTTTTCCAAAACAGTCATTTTTCATCTTGAAGATAAGACTCTGATGAGCAGGTTTAGATACCCCAAAGTGGATCTAACACTGAGTATTGTTAGTGGACCACCGTGGTTGACTACAAATTTGTTGGGAAGATATTGAATGGGGAGAGAAACCTACCATTTAGAGATAAAACTGAAAAGGACAGATAGTCAACTTATTTTAAGCTAACTGTAAAGATTTGTATTCTGGCCATTGTTGTTAGATTGCCTTGAACTTGATATGGCGGTTCACAAGTCTCATTTCAGCACACCGAAATATGGTCCCAAAACTATGCCATAGCTGCCCACAGAAAGAGAATGAAAAGAGTGCGGACAATGTGATTAGATCATCAGAAGACTGGAAGTTCAATAAGAAGCTTTTGGAAACAGTTATACGGAGAGCAATGGTGCAGCCTTAACCATTTTCATCTGAACCGCCACCGGATAAAAAATTGACGTCTCGCACCAAAATATTTCTTATCGCAACAACCCCACTACAATGACCTTAAACACACCACAATCAACCCAACAACCCTCACAATGCCACGAGACCCTTTAATCGGATTAGTCGGCAAGCCTTCGAGTGGTAAAAGCACCACATTAAACAGCTTAACTGACGCCAGTTCCAAAGTTGGTCGGTGAAATCAAAACCTCCTCCATGACCTCGAGCTCACAACTCACCAGGCAACTTCCCGTACGCACCACACTCTCACACCTTCGATCCTCTGCTGAAAAACTGCTAGCTTCACGACGATAGATCCTCAGCGTGCAATTGGATACCTACAAATTGAATGCGCCTGCAAACGACACAACCTTTCCGATCGATGTAAACCGAATTATGGGGCCTGCGTCGACGGACGACGGTCAGTGCCTATCGAGTTACTGGACGTAGCTGGACTGGTACCAGGGGCACATGAGGGCAAGGGACTGGGAAACAAATTCCTGGACGATTTACGGCATGCAGATGCCCTGGTTCACGTCGTTGATGTCAGTGGAACTACTGATGCCGAAGGCAAAGCAACACGAGGCTACGACCCGTCTCAAGATATCGTCTGGCTACGCTCCGAGATAGTGCAATGGATACGTGGGAACTTGATGCAGAAATGGGGGTCGATAAAAAGGCGGCACGTAGCCGTCAAAGCTACAGCCGTGGAGACACTACAAGGGCAATTCTCAGGTTACGGATCTACGGCTACGGTGGTAGCCAGGACGCTGGATAAACTGGGATTGAAAGAGCCCTTAGAGTACTGGTCCGACGAAACAATAGATAAAGTCGTCAATGCCTTCACGGACGAGAAATTCCCTACGGTTATTGCGCTTAACAAGATCGACCATGCAGACGCAGACAAGAACATCAGCAAGATTGCCAAAATGCAGGATCCTAAATCGATAGTGTTGTGCTCCGCAATCTCAGAAGTGTTTTTAAGGAAGCTAGCAAAGCAGGGATTTATCAGGTACACAGAAGGCAGCGAGTTTGTCGATACAAGGGAGGACCTGATAGCAGACGGAGACCCGGACGGTGGCGGGTTAAAGGAGCTGGACGAGAAGCTTAAGAACCGCATCGAGAACTTGAAGGATATGGTGCTCTACCGCTTCGGGTCTACGGGAGTGGTGCAAGTGCTTTCGCGAGCTGCAGAGCTACTAGGCCTGGTCCCGGTTTTCCCCGTGCGGAATGTGAATACGTTCTCTTCAGGAGCGTCGGGTTCAAATGTGGTGTTTAGGGATTGCGTGTTGGTGAAGAAGAATACTACGGTTGCTGAGGTTGCGAGGAAGGTGATGGGTGATGCACCGTTGGCGTATGTCGAGGGTGCTGGTGGGGTGAGGGTTGCGGAGGATGATCTCGTTGCGGTTGGAAAGAACGATGTATGTCCCCACTCTCTTTCTATCCTTGTACATCTACTAAAACTTCCCCAGATTCTCTCATTCAAAGTCGGTCGGGCATGAATCAATCAAGACAGGGTACCATTTCCGGCGTTAAATATGGAAGGCAGCATAGCAATCGGAGTTATTTGAGGGTGAACAAGTCTAATTTTGAGTTGCTGTAGGCTAGAACTCAAGCCTCACCATTACTAGTAATACTTTCATTCCGCCTCCAACTTTGTCTTTCCATTCCATCATTCCCTCCCATCCCCTTGTCTCACTTTTGCCCCCTCTCATCCTGCATCCCAATCGTATCCGGCGCCTCAGGAAACTCATCCTTCGCCTTCTTATTACTTCCCCCCGAACTCTCACTCGTGCCCCTCGATCCCTCCCCCTTAGCCCTCTCCTCCTTGCCATCCTTCACAGCATCATGCTGCACATTAGGCTTATCCGTTTCCGTCGTCGGGTGCTCTTCCGGCTGTCTACCCTCCCACTTCCTATTCGCAGCCGAACCACTCAACAGTCTCGCTGTCGTCGAAGATGAAGTCGTGATCTGAGGCGGGATGCGGTGGAAGGCTCGAGCCATGAAGCGGATGTTTGGTAGCATTTTGAAGGTATTCTGAGGTACAATTGACTTGTGAGATGTTGGATACGTGAATTGGTTTTGCTGGAGGTTTGAATTGGAAGTGGAATTGGAATTAGGGAGCTTGAAAGATGGATGCTGTCATTTCAATTCGGCTACTCAATAGCTTCCCCGGATTTTCCTTTGAACAGTGTCGTCATACCCCAAAACGCCCTTGCTACCCCTCTGCATTCAGGCACCCCGCATAAAAGCTCACAAAGAAGCAACGAAAACCCCAGCGAATATCGCAAGTCGTGTGATGGTTTTTGTCATAATCTGAGTATCTCGTGATTCGTGAATCTTGAAGTGAAGGCATCTTGATCACTTGCAGACCCACTTTGAGATGAGATGAAAACCAATATACTTTTGACTCCCATTTCCCAATCATAGATATGTAACTAGCGTACATCCAGCATTACAAAACCATTTTCCGGATATAAACAGAAATCTCGTTGGGAATATCATCATAAAACCTCATCACAGCACCAAGTAAATCTTCCGCTGCAACAAATGAGACTTCTCCCCCACCACAAGCGCCGATAATGACGCCAATAATCATGTGTATCCCACATACTCGACACATCTACAGATACGTCAAAAGCCCAATGTAAGACGCCGTGCTCCTGTGATACCCGGACTATAACCCAAACGTCGCATCCAATAGGTACGAGTCTGATCCAGTTCCTGGTAATAAATCCTGTCGGTAATCCAGTGGCCTACCGCCCAAACCTAAATCATTCGCTGGATGATCCTCCCCGGAACTCAAACTATCTTCACTGAAGCTCAAGACACTTCGAGCCGCGCCGGGACCACTACCGAAATCGTTCATAGTGAAGGAAGTCATGTCCCATTGAGAATCCGGAGACCAGTCCCCGTAGTTTGAAGAAGAGTTGTCGGTAAGTGAGAGGGCAGGTCCACCATAGATAGCATCGTACAAGTTTGTTTGACCTCCGTCAAGAGAGCCGAGAAGTACCTCCCATTCCGATGCTGAGACGCCTGAAGCTTTGGTCGTGGAGTACGTGTTACTTTGGTACATTGCAGCGTGATTATTTGGCATGGACTGTTGACTACGACTTTGAGCAGGTGATTGCGGTTGTGACGCGACAGGGGTGTTGCTAAGGGAGAGGTAATCGAGATTCGGAGGTTTTTCGTGCTTCACAGTGCGAGGCTTCAACATTGTTGGCAGCGGCTGAATTGAGTGACGGAAATCGCGTTTTGATACTGGTGATTCAGAACGAGTGGATTCTGTGGAGGTTCTGCCGTGAACGTTATAGTCCCGGCATTGCATGATATTTGGAACGGTAGCGCGTCTGATCTTCTCTTGCTGGGAGAGCAAGTCAGTCTCGCTCATCGTGGCACTTCCATGACGGTAGATCTGGGGTCGAATTTGTTGTCTGGCCAGAGGAGGCGAAGGAGTAGATTTCACGCTTGCAGGAGCTGCCATGCTGTTCGGGCTCTTGCTGCTCCGTGCAGGTGATGCCCTGGTTTGTAGATCCAGATTGATCATAGATGCGGCAAGTTTCTTGAAGTCAGCTGCTCCAGGTGCTCTTGCCTTCTCGAGCAGGCGGATGACAGATACAACCAGACGCTGACCATCTTGCATCAATTTGCCTTCCTGCTTGCATTCGAGCCCTTGGTAGAGGAGACTCAGACCACAGAGCGTGAGCATCTCATTCTTATTCAGACAGAATGAGAATGACATGTTTCTCTCTTCCAGAAGCTGGACGATTTGAATGATATGCTTGCTGGAGTCGGCGAGTGAGATGACAGATGGTGACGACTTGTTACCAAGAGTCGAACCGACAGCGGGTCGGTGGATGAGCGTGCGAATGTAGTAGTACGCAAGAGACTTTATCATCATTAGCAAGGTTTGCAATCTTCTAATGTGCTTTACTTACGAGTAATGCGGATCGACTTCCGGTGACATCTGTCGACGGCTTGTCTTGTGCGAATGTGAGCTTGAGGTGAACTGGGAGACCATCTGACCACTCATTGAGCTCATTCTCGAGAGTGGTAAGCGACTGAAGCGAAAGATCGTGTGTTGCAGCAGCTGGGTAGTTTTGATCCAAGACCTTGGACAGAATACGCGATGCGCGGAAAAGAGCCAAAGCGCTGGAGATCTTTGTGGATTCGCCAGGAAGTGTAGGCTGGAAGCCCTTTTCGGTAACATACTCGTCGTCGGTGTCGGCCGGGTACTCGGCATGGATGTCTTCTTCTTTCAATAATTTTGGTAGACCGAGGAGAGAGGCGGAGAAACTATAATAAGTCAGAAATTGATCGTCTCAAATCACGTATGTGCTCACCAGTCAACAGTATAGAGCGTCCAGAAAACTTTCTTCCGTGTTTCAATAGTCAGAGCACCGAATGAAAACCGTTTCTGGCTTTGATGCAGACCTAGACGATGTGAAAGTCCAATAGCGATTCCCTTGTAGTGCTGAAGACGGTTGTAGTCGGCCTTAGAAATGCAGTAGACGAGGGCAAGGATGAGACATTGAAGTGTTAACAGTGTGTTATCCATGAGAACTGCTTCCAGAGAGATGCGCCATTGATTCTCACAAAAGGCAATTTGCTCTCGGTCGGGGATATCACTGGACAAACCAGCAATAGCAAAGACGAGATGCAATTGCGCGAGCTTGTGTGCATCCGTAACCTGCTCCGGGTTCGACATGTACTCTTCATACAGTCTAAGGAAAGTAGGCTTATGAAGGACTGGGAAGAGCGGTGCCCATTCTTGGAAGAAGACGTTCACGCATCTATCAGAGAACATGCGAGGCGGCGCAGTCGAGGCCTTAGGTCCGGAGAGTTGAGCTATCGGGGTCGTGTCGCCCTGGATGTTCAAGAACGCTTCAGTGTTGAAACCAGAGAGGGATTTCCCGCTCTCCTGAATTCTGCGCTTGAATGCATCTGAAAGACTTTAGTCTTGGCCTACATGAGCCAGAAGAAGACCATTACATACCAACAAAAGCTCGGCCACTTGATGCTCCCATGAAATACGAATCGGAGTTCTCTGATCCCAGCAGCACCGGCGATGCCTGAACGCGGAAAACGTCTTCTTTCGGCGGAGTAGAAGCGGCTTCCTTTCGAGATTCTGAAGCTACCGTGACAGATGCGGTCGACGGACGTCGGTTTTGATGCATCTTGGACAGCATATCAATCTTCTCATCCTTTTCGTCCAATAAATCCTTCAATTCCCTCACTTCAGCCTCCAACGACCGCACTCTCTCCTCCAACGACTCAGTATATCCACGCGGGAATGCTCGTCGGCTGAGCTTGTCGCTGGTCTTGCATTCGAAGCCCACGTTGGCGCACTGCGAGCAGCAAGGTCGGATTCCATCGCATCGTATCTTCTTGCTGCGACACCGGTCACAGGCTTGGGCAATCCGGCTCTGCGAATTCGACCCAACCTTGATCACTTTCATCGGGAGTATTCCAGGCATCTTGGCTGTTGATCGTGAAGTGCTGAGCGGCGTGCCGTGCTCCGGGCGAACGGCTTCCGTCCACTCTCGGTGTCCACTCAGTCGCAACTTCTCATGAAACCCATCAAACGTCCTCAAGGTCCGGTCGAGAGAAAGGACAAGCGTGTTGCAGATGGTCGCAGTGTCGAAGAGAGCGAGATATACTGTGCCGGAAATTGTTGAGAAGAGAAGAGAGAGAGAGGGTTGTGCGAGGGTTGGGAAAAATGTGGGGGAGGGATGATTGTTAAGATGGATGGTGCAGGCAAAACGGGGGGAAGACTACGGAGCAAGGTCGCGGGGAATCGCAGCACGTAGGTGTGTGGGTTCCTCGTCTGCCCGCAACGAATCAGCATGCGGCCCCAGGTGCGCCATCACCATCACTTTGGCACTAGTTCGTCGTCCCTAGTCTCTACTACTGCGTGCCCAGCCCCCCGCAGCGTGTCTACGAGTAGTGCACGAACAGGGCGGGTGAGAGCCACGATGCGGCCGTCTTGACTGGGTCGCTAGATCGCTTCTGGCCATTTGGCAGCACTTTCCCATCCACTCAGCATACAGACTACATTAGATCCTCCAGATCTCAATCCATTTCCTCTCATCTGCCAATCAGATGCTCCTCAAGCTTCCAAAATGATGCTCTGGGACACTTCTCTCCAGTGTTTAGCCCCGTTCTCTCCCGACCCCACACTCGCCTTGAGGGTGTCTTTAGAAACAGAAGAAGAAACAGATCGTCCTCATTTGTCACCGAAACGCCGAAGACGAAAGATGGTCGACTCATGTTGCGTAGCTACCGGCCTTTTGATCTCGGCTCCTTCCCGTCCAGTATCGTAACTCCTATATCAACTCATTCTCGTTCTGACCACGGTTTCCTTGTGCCTGTCTCGAATATATGGTGATTGGGCTTGGACTTTTAGCCTCAATGACAGACGCGACTCGATTTTGCCGATATCATGTGAGCAGAATGGGGACTAACAGAACTGGCTAACAATCGCTACCTTCCCCCTTGATATACTGTACAAGGTACGGCACTTTTGTACCTGTCTCGGATTCCTCGAGAAAATTAAATAACCAAGCCGTGAAAAGACCAGGTTGTACAGCACGAGCGCTCAAGAATAATCCGGAATGAAGTTTTCGTTTTTGTTGAGACTGTCAAGGAGCTTGAGAATCATACGATGGCGGTGCATCGCCACCGATTCTGTTCATCGTACGACCACAGCCCATCATGAAGGCAGTGGCTGTCACCATTGATCGAGGCACCGAATAGTCTCACAGCTTCTGTGTTGTTTCGTCACAGGCCGCCGAGTCTCGCGAAATGATGGGGAGAATGCGGGGAATGGTGGCATGTTAGACTTTGGGATTAGTCCTCATTTGGTCAGCCAAGCTTCGTCGCAGCGGGTGTCTCGAAGCAGTAAATGGTCTCTTAACGTTTCGAACTTTCGACCTGTTGAGAACAAAACATCAGGAGTAAGGCGACGCCAAGATCTCGGGGAGCAGGGAATATGCATATTGAAAGTCGTATCATTTTGAGTGTTTCATTTCGAAAGTCGCGTGTGAAATCCTTTCTTGAAAACTTCCAGGCCGTTTCCCTAATCCAAACAGGTCTCCCTGGTCGCAATGCGCCCTCTAATTGGTGAGATGATGCGACGGGAACACACGTCGTCGATCCCATTTGAGATGAAGATCTTCCTTGTATTGATGTCGGGAAGTCCAATCAAATCTTTGTAAATCAGCCTCTTCTCACCCCTCATCGTGAATGAATTTTTCCTTCCCAGGCTCCTCAACTGAACGCCGTCATCGGGAGGGATTCTCCCACTTCCGGCACATCATCTCTGGCATTTGATAATAATTGTTTTGGTCAGCACTTGCAAATGCAGCATTGCGGCAGAGACTTTGGTTGATGGAGGAATTCCCAAGACAGTTACTGGCGTTCAGCTGAAGTCTTCTTCAACCTCTTCGTGATTGGTCCTTTCGTCTTCCGGTTCTTCATCGCCCGTTCGTCCGAGATAATGCAGCACCACCTCAGATTCTAATAGTTCGTTTTTCTGTGAAGAGTTAGGTCTCTAGAAAACTTGTTCACAAATCACACAATGCCCAAGCACAACACTGACCTGCATATCTGCGGCCGCAAAGGCTTTTTCCAGAGTTAGTTTTTCACTTTTCCTCAAAAGCATGGCGTTGCTTCTTCGGTCGGGCGTGACGAGGGGGGTTTCTGCTACCAACTCTACTTCGTCTTCGCTTTCATACAGACGTTCAAGCTGCTGGCGGATGCGGTCTTGAAGCAGAGCCATAGCTCGAAGTTTGAAAACTTCGCTGAGGGGATGGTTGCTGATGAGAGATTCAAAAGTGTCGGTTGCATCAGTCACATCTGACCCCTGCCAAAATACCTTTAGTTGACTGCGCGTGCCATCAGTCTGCTGAAGAATCCGAAATTCAAGACCATCCTCTTCGTTGAGTAACATGAAGTACAAGAAAGGACATTCCCATTGAACGTCGTCTTGTTCGATGTATATTCGAAGGACAAGTGGTCCTCCAAAAGCTGCTGCTTTTGCCTTTCCTAATGGATCATCTGGGAATGGTTCGAGAGTCAATACCAGACTTTTGTTTATACTCTGTTCATCAATGAACCCGTAACTGAACAACATCTCTGCCTCGCTCTTGACATCGCCATAGCTTATGGTGATCTCTGAGCCGACCTCCAGGAGTTTGTCTGGCCGCATAACCAGAGAAACTCCGCTGCTAGAGATATGCTCGTAATATGCGTTGGGTTGTGCAGAGTGATTGACCATGTCTAAAACAGGAACCATGCACTGCTCTATATCCGGAAGCTCCAATGAACGAGATCTGTACCAGGCGTCGACGAGGATCCAGTCTCTGAATTCCAGGGCATCGTCATCCCACCAACATTTTTTGCACCAGGCAATTGAGGCAGTCTGCTCACGGAGCGTTTCGAATTCCCGCAGAAGCGCAGCCAATTTGGCATTGATTGCCGTCTAGAAAATTTGTCAGATGAATTTCCTGGAAAATACTCTAGACGAGAGGAAAATCCGCGTTACTCCTAGCACATTCATCCTTGATGGCGCAAGCCTCCTTGAACAAGCTCAGGGCAGGCAAGAGATGGAACTTTCTCATCCAATGCTGTAAAAGATCACTCTAAACAACCGACAAAATAAAGTACCCAATAACGCACCTCAAGGGAAGTTCCAAGCAGCAAGATCCTCTCTTCCTCACACCACATCGTCGGAACAGGAACAACACCAGGCATCATCTTCGCATACGCCGTCCAAGCCGTAGACAAGCCAACATTCATGCCACGATCTGGCAACCCAACCGTGATCTGCATCAAAAGATACAACATCACATCTCCTCTCAGACTCTAACCACCAATTAGCCCCATTCCTCACATCCATCTTTCTGGATCTCTCCGACCCACCTTCCCACCAGCCGTCTCGATCAGCTGTCTAAACGCCCCATCAGCCTTGGCATGTTCCTCCACCGCCTCACCTGACAAAATCAGATCCCTCGGAATGGTAAGTAGAGTAGGGATATCGAATGTTTCTTTCGAGTTCAGGCTTCGTTCGGTGATGAGTCCGAAGCCCTTTGATTCTCCCAAATCTTCAACCTTGCTATCGAGGAAATTGACGTCGTTTAGCTTGCACCAGGCGGGGAGGGCTGTAAGAGGGAGATGGTCTCGATACATGGTGGATGAGTAGGGGAATGAAAATTATAGTGTTCACGACCAGAATGAGGACTGGTTTGATGGTGGTTGGAGGGAGGTGCATTTGAGGTTCGGTTGTGACACGTGATTTTAGGACGACACCTCTTCTTCCCAGAAGTTATCCACGAAATAGGGTTCGTATAACTCTGAGGAAATTTCTATCTTCATATTAAAGTGAGAGCGAGACA
>Ga0302325_10008683_pt1 | contig 22298 bp, 25 predicted proteins | sample Palsa_T0_2_FD_201948 | JGI IMG/M metagenome (GOLD analysis project Ga0302325, IMG submission 201948) | Peat permafrost microbial communities from Stordalen Mire near Abisko, Sweden - Palsa_T0_2 | ecosystem: Environmental > Terrestrial > Soil > Palsa > Peat permafrost | place: Sweden: Abisko...
CAGGCGCCGGGTGCTGGCCGTGGCCTGCTCGCCGTTCGCCGCCTCGCCGACAACCTCGATCTCGGGATCGGACTCAAGGATCATCCGAAAGCCGGCGCGAACCATCGCCTGGTCATCGGCCAGCAGCACACGGATGCTCACGGTGCACCGTTCGAGGTGGGCAGCTTGACGCGCACGGCGAACCCGCCGCCGGATGCCGGCCCGGCCGTCAGTTGGCCGCCGTGCAGGGCGGCACGCTCGCGCATGCCGATCAACCCCAGGCCGCCCGGGCTCGTCCCTGATAGCCCCGTCGCGCCACGGCCGTCATCGACGATCTCGACCTCGAGCTCGTCGGGCCAGTACCGCACGTGCACGTCGGCGCGCGACGCCGCCGCGTGCTTGAGGGTGTTAGTCAGCGCTTCCTGCACGATGCGGTACGCCGACACGCCGATCATCGACGGCAACAAGCGTTCCTCCCCTTCGATGCTGACCGAGACAGCGAGCCTGGACTCACTCATGCTCGCCGCCAGCCGCGGAAGCTGGCTCAGGCCAGGGCGCGGAGCCAGCAGATCGTCCTGGTCGCCGGCCTGCCGCAGGAATCCGAGCAGGCGGTGCAGCTCCCCCACCGCCTGTCGGCTCGAGACCTCGATCGCGGTCAGCGCCTCTTTGGCCTTGACACGGTCACGGTCGATCACGACACGGGCGGCGCCGGCCTGGACGCCCATCATGCTCACGTGGTGGGCGACGACGTCATGCAGCTCCCGCGCGATCCGCACGCGCTCCTCCAACACGGCGTGCTCGGCCTGTGTCGCACGTGACTCCGCCACCTCGGCCTGCTCGGCCCGCGCGCGGACGGCAACGCCTGCAACCCAGGCGACGGCGAAGTCGACGGGAATGAAGACGAGCTCGTCGACCGAGTGCCCGGGGATGTTGTAGACGAGGGTCGCCGCAGCGCCGACCACGATCGCCAGTCCGAGGCCAGCCCGCCGGACGTCCCGAAGGTTCCCGAGCAGGAATGCGGCCGCCAGGCCGAGCAGGAAGAGGGACTCGGGGTACGGGATCAGCAGCGGGTCGACGAATGAGATTCCCGCGGCCAAAAGCCAGTACGCCGCCGGTCCGGCAAACGGAAACCATCGCCGCGCGAACACGGGTAGCACCAGGATCGCGAGCGCGGGAAGGCAGAACCACAGCGTCGTTGTCGGAGCTCCGGACGAGCCGCGTCCAAGCACCACGTCAAGCATCGCCACGATCGCCAGCAGCGCGATCAGCAGGTCGAACCAGTACGTGCGGGCGAGATGTTCGATTCGGCTCACGCGCTGAACGTACTCCACCCCTCGGTTCCCGCCTCCTACCTAAGTAGGAGTCGAAATCGTCGGATGGTAGGAGCCGCAATCCAGCCTGGCGACGATGCCGATCTCGCGACCGCGTCTTAGCGTTCGTCGCATGGCACAACGAGGGACCGCACGCGAGGCGCGACCGAGCGCCGCCGGCCCGGTTAGGAGGAACTTCATCTTCAACTCGATTCTCCGCACTTCCGAGGCGGTCACCTCGACTCAGGCGGTTGCGCTGCGTGAGGTGCGCAAGGTGTACGGCCGGGGCGACGGATCGGTCGTCGCTCTCGACGGGGTCACGGTCGGCCTCGCGCGCGGATCATTCACGCCTTTGATGGGCCTGTCGGGCTCGGGCAAGAGCACGTTCCTGAACGTGGCGGCGGGACGCTTCCGATCCGCCAACTGCCAAAGGAGGCCTCGAGCCCGGATGCCCGTGCCGACGTCAAACCAGGGGCGCAGAATCTAAGCGCTGGTTGGTACCGCTCCTCGCCAGAAGCCCGCCTCGGGTGCTTGCTCCCTCCTCGCTAACAGCCGGGTCGATGCAGAAGTATGAGCCTCGCACCTCCCAACGCTGCCGGATCCTCACGAATTTTCAGCAGCCTCGACTGCTCTGGAATCATGCTTCGGTACCTCTCCTCTCGACCGAAAGCGCAGCGCGTCGCAGAGAGCTCGGGGTGGCGGGGTGACGGCTGAGCGGCGGAGCGCACCACGATCTCGCCGATGGTCACGGAGCGGACACGATCGCTGTTCACGCGGCGGAGGTCAACCCGGCTGACTACCTGCGGACCCGGCGAGATGGTGGCGCTGGTCGATAACTGGTTTCAGACCGGCAGCCAGGCGCTGGCCGCCAAATCGCTGTTCCAGGGGTCCGGGGCCCGCTACGTGGGTGCCAGCATCATCGTGGACCAGCTCTCTGAGCCCAGCAGGCAGCGCTTGCGCCCTGCCACGCGCTGATCAGGCAGACCGACTCGCCGGACCATAGGCCGCCGACGGCCGTGTCGGGCTCGTGCCGCGTCAGCTCCCCTGTTCACGCGCATCACACGTACCGACTCGGGGCAGCTCGAAAATTCGCCGCGCAGTTTTCGGCCCTGGAGACGCCTCAACGAACACAAGGCGTAACAGTCGATCAAAAGGAGAACCGAGATGGGCAAGCTCGTGATCAGCACGAACGTCTCGCTCGACGGAGTGGTGCAGGACCCTGACGGTGAGGAGGGCTTCAGGCTGGGCGGATGGTTCGGCCAGTTTGGGGGCACGGACCTCGAAGCGTGGGCCAAGGTCTCGTTCGACGAGGCGCTGCGTACGGATGCGCTGCTGTTGGGTCGGCGCAGCGACGAGTGGTTTGCAAGCCGCTGGTCATCCCGGACCGGCGAGTGGGCGGACAGGTTGAACAACCTGCCCAAGTACGTCGTGTCCTCGACCCTCGAACATCCCCGCTGGAGCAACTCGACAGTCCTGAAGGGCGAGGTGGCAGACGAGGTCTCGAAGCTGAAACAGGAGCTGGTCGACGGGGAGATCGTCGTCTACGCCAGCTATCAGCTCGGGCGTACGCTGATCGAGCACGACCTCGTAGACGAGCTGCGGCTGGTCGTCTTCCCGGTCGTGCTCGGGGCCGGCGAGCGCCTCTTTACGGATGCCAGCGACACGAAGCCCATGCGCCTGCTCGACAGCGGAACCGTAGGTCGCGGCCTCGCCTACCTCACCTACGAATTCGTCCCGGGGGCGTAGCGGGCCCGTCTGGCGTCCCGCCGCCGCTCGTCTATCAGGATCCACCCTGTGCGCTCTGTTATGGCACACACGAGCGGCGGCGGGCGGCTGCGCGCCATCGGGAGACGCCTGCGCGGCGTCCGGGGGCCAATTCATGCATGACTACGTCGCCTTCACGAGCGAGGCGAACGGCTTCAGCATCCAGCTCAACGGCTACTCGGCGGTTGACGACCTCGACGCCGCGCAGCAGATCGTCGTGTTCGCGACGCCCGGCAGCAACGACGTCGTGGCGCGGATCGAGAACTGGATCAACACCACTCACCAACCGGCGACGACCGCCGACCTCGCGCCGATCACGGCGTTCCAGCTCAACATCGGAGGGGATTTCGGCGGCCAGCCGGCGGACCTGACATCAGCGGTGGGCACGATCACCTACGCGGCGTCGGCGCCGATGTCGGCCGTCAACGCGGCGCCGCAGTCGTTCATCGACCTCAGCTATTCGACGGTCGAGTCGGCGAACCTGACGTTCGGCCCGCTGCCGGTGTCCGCGAACGCGGCGGTCAGCCAGTCGTTCGGGATGACGACGGACGGCTCGGGCGAGATCGCGCCCGCTGAGCGAGCGCACGGCCATCGGATGCGCCCGGCGACGAGCGTGCCGACGGCGGCGATCGCCTGAGCGGACGTCGCGCGCGGGCTGAGCGCCCGCGAGACGAGCCGGGGCGCGTGCCCAGCGCCCCGGTCACCCGGCGCGGGGTGATCGAGGGCGTCGCGGCGACTCGCCGCGCGTTCCCGTGGTCAGCGGAAGTTCGGAGAGTCGACGACGGCGTTGATCGCGCACCCAGGCCGGTGGCCGCCGCGCTTGGGGCCACAGCACTCGGGACAGACGCCGCCGGACTTCGTCGGCGTCAGCCCGCTCCACTGATGCTCGCCGAGCAGCCGCCGCATTTCGGCGTTCTGCGCGATCAGCTCGAGGATCTCCTCCGGACTGAGCTCGATCTCACCATCGGACATGGACGAAAGCTACGCCGCCCAGCGGTCGGAATCAACCGCGACCGCGACCGCGTCAGCACGGCGGCGCGGTCTGGCGCGCGGACGGGAGCTAGTGGCCTCTAGTCGAGGCCGTCGTACTTAGCGGCCTCCGCGCGGGCCTGCTCGGCCGCTTGGCGCGCGCGGTCGGCGTCACGCTCAGCCTGGCTGGCGCTTTCGTTGGCGCCCTCGGCCTGGGCGTGGGCGGCGTCGCGCTCGGCGGCGAGCTCACGCGCCTGCGCGTCGAGCTCGGCAGCACGCTCGCGGGCGACGCGGGCCTCCGCGCGGCGCTGCTCGATCATGGTGGCGCTCTCAAGCGAGACCCGCTCGGAGAACCGGAGTCCGTACGCCTCGCCGATCGTGTCGAGCTCCTGCGTGTCCGGCGCCTGGTCAGCGGCGCCCTCGGGCGACGCATCGACGGACTGCTTGTCGTGGGCGACGCGGACGTAGTCGGGGCCGACCCTGGAGCCGTCGACCGGGATCAGCTTGACCTTGCGACTGAGCAGCCCCTGCTTGGTCGCCAGCAGGATCGGGGTCTGTGTTCCCTTGTCGTAGAAGACCTCCTGCAGCTTGCCCAGCGACACGCCATCAGGATCCACGACGTCCTTGCCACGCCAGTCTTCGATGTGCTCGACGTTGATCATCGACTCGCTCCGTAATGCGCCGCGACGGCGGTGGGCGCTGCGGCGCGACCGCCGCGCGCCGCCGCCTGACACGCCAGCTTGATTGTTGAGGGACCTTGACGAACCTAAACGCTACCGTGTGCGCAAGCCGCGGCGGCGGCCGAGCAGCGAGCGCAACTTCCGAACGCCAGCGGGTATTCGGTCGATGTCAACTCACAACTGGAGGATGAGATGAGGCGGTTCAGGCTGTTAGTCGTCGGGGTGCTGGTGTTGGGGGCGCTGGTCCCGGCCGTCGCGCTGGCGGCGTCTTCGCCGGCGGTGCAGACCGGGGCGGCGACCAAGGTGACCACGGGCTCGGCCGTGCTGAACGGCACGGTCGATCCGAACGGGGCGGCGACCGGCTACTCGTTCGACTACGGCACCAGCCCGGCGCTCGGCGCGACCACAGCGAGCAAGCACGCCGGTCACGGCGTCAAGACCGTTGATGTCACGCAGGACCTCGGCGGGCTGATCCCGGGCACGACGTACTACTACCGGCTCGACGCGCTCAACACGAGCGGCGGCACGCTCGGGAAGATCCGGAGCTTCAAGACCGCCGGCCCGCCGCCCCCGGGGGCCATCACGGGCACCGCCACTGCGGTCGGCTCGACGACCGCCACGATCAACGGCACGATCGACACCAACGGCGCGGCGACGAGCTGGCAGGTCCAGTACGGCACCACGACCAGCTATGGGGTCAACACGACTGCGCAGACGGTGGTCAACAGCGCGGCTCCGGTGCCGGTCTCCGTGCCGCTCAGTGGTCTGGCACCGCTGACGCTGTTCCATTACCGGATCGTCGCCTACCACAGCGGCACGTCGATCGGCGCGGGCGCGGACGGCACCTTCTTCACCGAGCCGTCGAAACCGCTGGCGCCGAACCTGCGGACGAAGACGACGCCCAGCCAGGTCAAGAAGTCGCCGTTCGCGTTTACGACCTTTGGCACGCTGCGCGGCAACGCGGTCGTCCCCGCCACCCTACGTTGCACCGGCAACGCGACGGTCAACTACTACAGCGGCAAGATCCGCACCGCCCACGTGTTGGCCCCGGTGCAGCCGAACTGCACGTTCTCGGCCCCGATCTCATTCCGCCACTCGCACGGCAAGGGCGTGGTGCCGATCACGGTCAAGGTCCATTACGAGGGCAATGGATATCTGGCCGGCGTCAAGAAGGTCGATCACGTGAAGGTCGGCTCAAAGAAGAAGTAGGACCTCCGCGCGCGTGCGCGGCGCGGACGGCAACGAGACCGTCCGCGCCGCGGCGCGCCACACCGGATTAGTCTCCGGGCGCGATGACACACCCCACGCCGCGCGTCACCCGCGGGGAGCTCGCGCTGATGGCGGCCCTCGTGGCCTGGGGCCTGTTCCCGGTCGTCCTCCTGCTGGTCCACGCCGCGGACACCCACACGCGCCTGACGGGTGCCGACGGCCTGATCGGAGCCGACGGCGAGCTCGGTGGCGACCAGCTGCAGTACCTGGCGTGGGTCCGCGATGCATCGGCGCACGGCCTCGCCGCCGACCTGTTCCGGCTGACCGACATCCGCAGCGTCTACCTGGAGCCGCTGTTCACGATCTCCGGCGGTCTGTACCGACTCGGCATTACGCTGTCGCTCGCCTATCTGGTGTTCAAGCCGGTCGGGATCTTCGTGCTCGGCGCCGGGGCGATCGCCTGGGCCCGGCGGATGTTCGGCGATCAGGCCGGTGCACGCGCGGCCACGGTCGCGCTCTCGTTGTTCCTGGCGACGCCGGCGGCCGAGCTGTTCGGTTGGACGCACACCGGCAAGGGCGGACTGGCCTTTCCCCTGTTCCTGCTCGGTGACGAGCTGCACGGGGCCGACAAGATCTCGGGCTACGTGCCGAGTGCGATCGCGCTCGGGTTGATGCCGATCGCGGTGCTGGCGACCGAGCGAGCGCTGGCAGCCACCGGGCCCTCGGCGCGACGAGCCCGGCCGACCGCGCTCGCTGCGGGCGCCGCGCTGATTGCGTCCTGGCTGCACCCGTGGCAGGGCGTCACCTTGATCCTGATCCTCGCCGGGCTGGCCGCGCTGCGACGCGGACGCGGATGGTCGACACTCGCGGTCCCCGCCGTGGCGGCGGCGCTGCCGCTCGTGTACTACTACACGCTGTCTCACGCCGACCCGGCGTGGTCGCTGGCCTCGACCTACGAGGCAACCAGACGCGCTCCGGCGATCACCCTGATCGTCGGCTTCGGCCCGCTGGCGCTGCTCGCCGCCCCGGGGCTCCGCCGACCGCGCGGCGAGATGATCGAGCAGGCATTGCTGCTGTGGATCGCGGCGACGTTCGTCAACTACTTCGTCAACAACTCGTTCCCTCCGCACGCCTACCAGGGCCTGGCGTTTCCGTTCTCGGTGCTCGCGGTCCGCGGCTTTCAAAGGCTGCGAGCGCCGGCCGTCCTCGGCTGGGTCGGCGTCGGGTTGCTGACGATCCCGGGCATGGTCCTCGACGCGCGCAAGCTCGTGCGAACCTACGACTCGCCGCTGGTCCAGTACTACCTCCCCCACGACGACGTCGCCGCGCTGAGCTGGGTCACGCACCACGCGCCGGCCGGCGGGGTGCTCGCGCCGATCCCGTTCGCGTCCGTGATCCCGTCGCAGACCGGGCGCGCCGTCTGGGTCGGCAACGGGTACTGGAGCCGCGACTACCATCAGCGCGCAAAGCTCGCCAACCGTTTGTTCAAGGGCCACATGCGCAAGGCGGTCGCGAGGTCGTTCGTCGCCGGCACCGGCGTCAGGATCCTCGTCGCCGACTGCGATCACCGTGCCGACCTGACCAGGGCGCTCGCGCCGATCCTCGCCTCCACGCACACGTTCGGGTGCGCCCGGGTGTACGTCCTCGCCCTCGCCGGGTGACCAAGGTTGTGACCGGGCAGCCGGCCACCGCTCAGCCCGCGCGGACGACCACGTCGGCGATCAATCGCGAGAGCTGGCTGCCCTGCCACGCGACCGGCGACCTGCCTGGCTCGTCGGTCACGAGTCGTGCGCCCGGGATCGTCTCTGCATACGCCTCCGCGATCGCGCGCGGGTGCTCGGGGTCAGCGTGATCGTCGGAGGCGACGACGGTGGCCGGCACCGAGATCTCGGCGAGATCGCCGACCGAGTCAAACGGGTGCGATGCCGGGACCACGTGCAGCGCGTCGGCGACGGCGTCCAGGTGCTCGTGCGCCGAGAGGCGCTGGCGGATCACCTTGACGACGGTCTCCCGCCAGCGCTCCGGCACGCGGGGCTCCCCCTGCGCGGCCAGGAACCCGTCGATCCCGCCGGTGCGCAGTCCGTGTGACAGTGCGTCCCAGTGCGCGCGGCGCTCCGGATCATCGGCCTGGGCACGATCGACGTATGCAGGCGTTATGACCACCACGCCGGCGACCCGCTCCGGGTGGTGCAGCGCCATCCACAGCAGCGTGTGCGCGCCCATCGAGGCGCCGGCGAGCACCGCTCGGCGGACGCCGCACGCGTCCAGCACCGCCACCAGGTCGGCGCCGAGGTCACCGTACTCGTAGCCGCCCGGGTCGGCGGCCGGCGCGGAGCGGCCATGGCCGCGTGCATCGTAGGCAATCACGCGGTGGCTGGATCGCTCCAGCGACCTCGAGCCCATCACGACGTAACGGCGCGTCGCGGTCAATCCGTGCAACAGCACGACCGCCGGCCCCTCGCCGTCGTCTGAGACCGACAGCCGCACGCCGTCGCGGCTGACCGTGCGCTCGCTCACGGTTTCTGTCTATCGCATCGGCCGAGCGGAACACGCGCCGAGCCTGACCAGTGGTCGCTCACGTAGGTACGGTCGCACCGAGAGGTGTGGCTGGGGGTGGCTGGCAAGGACGCAGGAACCGCGGTGTGGCTCTGCCACATAAGGTTCCGAGGACGCCGCCAGGCGCCGCCAGACGCGCCTCGAATGCGAGCGTACTTGCGTGAGGGGCCACTAGCATCAACAAGCGATATGGATGTGACAGAGCAGAGCTTCCAGACCGCCGTGATCGAGCGCTCCGCGACGCTGCCGGTCGTCGTCGACTTCTGGGCCGAGTGGTGTGGCCCCTGCCGTCAGCTGGGACCTGTGCTCGAGCAAGCGGTCGCGGCGCGGGCGGGAGCGGTCGAGCTCGTCAAGATCGACACCGACGCCAACCAGGACCTCGCCCGCCAGTACGGGATCCAGAGCATCCCGGCCGTCAAGGCGTTCAAGGACGGAACGGTCGCCGCCGAGTTCGTCGGGGCGCAGCCGCGCCAGAGCGTCGACGCGTTCCTGGACTCGCTGCTGCCCTCCCCGACCGAGGAGCTGATCGCCAAAGGCGACGAGCACTCGCTGCGCGAGGCGGTCAAGCTCGAGCCCTCGAACGCCAAGGCGGCGGTGCCGCTGGCGCGGATCCTGCTCGGCCGCGGCGACCGCGACGGCGCGCTCGCGCTGGTCAGGGACGTGCCGGGCAGCTTCGCTGCCGACGGCGTGGCCGCCCGGATCGCGCTGGAGGCCCGTAACGGCGCGGGGATCCCCGACGTCGCGGAGGCGCTCCGAGCGCTCGACGCCGGCGACAACGAGCGGGCGCTCGACCTGCTGATCGGCGCGTTGCCGAGCGCCGACGGGTCACGTGACGACATCCGCCGCGTGGTCGTCGGGATCCTGGACGAGCTCGGCGTCGAGAGCCCACTCGCTCGCGACGGCCGTCGCCGGCTCGCCGCCGCGCTGTACTGAGCGCCTAGAACGCCAGCGTCAGCTGCGCGCCCACGGCGTCGCCGGTGAACTGCAGGCCCGCCACGCGGACCCCCAGCAGCCGCACCGGCCGAGGCGGCGCGAACTGACGCAACAGCTCGAGCGCCACCGGTCCGACCCGATCGGCGGAGCCGACCGGCTCCGCGAGGGTCCGGGCGCGGGTGTGGGTCGAGAAGTCGTTGAGGCGGACCTTGATCCCGATCGTGCGCCCGCAGCGCCGCTGGCTCTCCAGCCCGGCGCACAGCTGCTCCACCAGCGTGCGCAGCACCGGCTCGAGCTCGGCCATCGTCGCCAGATCTGAGTCGAACGTGGTCTCACGCGATTCCGAGATCACCTTGCGCTCCTGGGTGACCGGACTGTCGTCCTGAAAGCGGGCCCGGCGGCGCAGCTCCTCGCCCATGCGCGGGCCGAACATCGACCGCAGCTGCTCGGTGGGCGCGGCCGCCAGCGCGCCGAGCGTGGCCAAGCCGCCGGCCCGCAGGCGCTCGGCGGTCTTCGGTCCGATCCCGGGCACCAGCCCGCATGGCGCCGGCGCGAACCGCGTCGCCGCCTCGTCCTCGGTCAGCACCACGAAGCCGCGCGGCTTCTCGGCGTCGGAGGCGACCTTGGCGACCAGCTTGGACGGACCGATCCCGATCGAGCAACCCAATCCGGCGCGGCGCTCGATCGCGTGCGCCAGCCGGCGCATCTGCGCGCGCGGGGCGGGCATCCCGGACAGGTCGAGGTATGCCTCGTCGAGCCCGATCACCTCGACCGCGTCGGCCGCTGAACGGATCAGCTCCATCACCTCGGCCGAGGCCTGGCGGTAGTACGGGAAGTCGGGCTTGAGGTAGATGCCTCCGGGGCACAGCCGCCGTGCCCGTGAGGCGGGCATCGCCGAGCCGACGCCGAACCTCCGCGCCTCGTAGGAGGCGGTCGTGACGACCGCCCGCGGTCCGACGCCGGCAACGATCACCGGCAGGCCACGCAGCTCCGGTCGCCGCCTGAGCTCGACCGACACATAGAACGCATCCATGTCGACATGGGCGATGCAGCGGACCATCCGGGCCCTGACATTAGGTCAGAGCCCGGATGCACCCGATGGTCACCGGATGCTGGCCCAGATCGTGCCGACGCCCTGGAAGCCGAGCGCGCCGGCGGTGCTCTGCCCGAGGTCCCAGGTGCGGCCGGAGACGTAGGGGCCACGGTCGTCGACGGTCGCCATCACGGTCCGCCCGCCATACCGGAACTGGACCTTGGTACCGCACGGAAGCGTCGTGTTGGCGACGCCGTAGCGCGCGTTGAACCCGCAACCGGTCGCCAGCCCCGCGTCGTAGTACCACGAGGCGACCGCCGGCTGATAGACGGTCACCGTTCCGCCCGAGACGCTCGCGCCCGCGTTCGCCGCGTCGCCCGCGAACAGGACCCGCAGCAGACGGTTGGTGCCCGACTGCGCCCGGTATCCGATCGAGTATCTGCCCGACCGGCCGGTGCGCGCCGAGGCCAGCGTCTGCCAGCGATTGCCGGCGTGGCCCTGCAGCTGCACATCACGTGTGCCCGCGACGGGCAGCACGCGGCCCTGCACGGCGATCCGGCCGCCGGCGAGCACCGCGCGATCGGTCTGCCGGGCCGACATCCGAGCGGCCACCATCACCGGCTTGGCGTCGGCGTCGCCGGCGGTCGCGATCGACACCACGCTCGATCCCACGTTCGCTTGCTGCGTGCGCGACGTCGCGGGAGCGACGACGCGGACGAGTCTGGAGTGGCGCAGGTGGGCGGTGAAGCTGAAGCGGCCAAGCGCGCCGACGGTGGCGCTCTGCAACGAACGCCAGCCGGACGTGCTGCCGACGCGGCCCTGCAGGATGACCCGCTCGCCGGCCTGCGCCCTGAGTGCCGCGCCGCTGATCGTGATCGCCTGACCGACCTGGACCTGAGCCGGACTGACGCGGATCGGCAATGCCGCGCGGGCCGGCGAGTCAGTGGCAGTGCTGCCGGCGAACGCGAACGCCGACGCGGGCAAGCCAAGCGCGGTCGCGGCGATCGTCAACTGGGCCATGCGCAATCCGCGCGGCCGGAAATTGGGCCTCAAAGCGAGGACCTCCTGTTCCGTCGACCCGAGTGCCTACGTGGTTAGCTGACGGGCTCGCGGCCGCCCGAGACGGTTGACGCCGGTGTCGGCGCCGTCTCGGAGGTCGCTACGATCGCGGCTGAACGGATCAGGCGATCGATTCGCCCCGGCCGGGCCGCTGTTGCTGCCCGGCAGTGGGTCCCCCGCTCGTCCCCGCACCGGGCAGGAACGACTCGGCGAGTCGATTGTTCAAACTGGGCCAGGCTGGCAGCCCGGATTCCGTAGTTAAGTGACACTGGTCACACGGACATTCTTCACGAAACCTCGCAATGCCCACAAATCCCGACCGCCTGACCGGCCTTGACAGCTCATTTCTGCACCTCGAGAACGGTGCCGCCCACATGCACGTCGCCGGCACCGCGATCCTCGAAGGGCGCGCGCCGGCCTACGACGAGCTGATCGAGCAGATCCTCTCGCGCCTGCATCTGGTCCCCCGCTACCGCCAGCGGCTCGCGTTCGTGCCGCTGAACCAGGGCCGGCCGGTGTGGGTCGACGATCCGCACTTCAACGTCGCCTTCCACGTCCGCCACACGGCGCTCCCGAGCCCCGGCGGCGATCAGCAGCTCAAGCGCCTGTGCGGGCGGATCTTCTCCCAAGCGCTGGACCGTTCGCGTCCGATGTGGGAGCTGTGGCTGGTCGAGGGGCTGGCCGACGACCGCTTCGCGTTGCTGTCCAAGACCCATCACGCGCTCGTCGATGGGATCTCCGGCGTCGATATCGCGACCGTGCTGTTCGACACCTCGCCTGACCCGGCCGGGGTCGCGCCCGAGGGTGAGCGGACGCTGCGGCCGCTGCCGACGAGCGCGCAGCTGCTGGCCGACGCGCTGCTCGAGCGAGCGACCGCGCCTGCCGAGATGCTGCGCGGCGTCCGCGCCGCGCTGAGGGGACCTCGCCATCTCGCGGCCAAGCTCGGGGGGGCCGCGTACGGGCTCGGCGCGGTCGCGAGAGCGGGGCTGCGCAGCGCCCCGCCGAGCCCGCTCAACGTCCGGATCGGTCCCCACCGCCGGTTCACCTGGGTGCAGGGCGACCTGGAGCAGTTCAAGGCGGTCAAGAACGCGCTGGGCGGCACCGTCAACGATGTCGTGCTGGCGGCGGTCGCCGGAGCGCTCGGCCGGTACTTGGGCCGCCGAGACGAAGATGTCGACGACACCGTGCTGCGCGCCATGGTGCCGGTCTCGGTCCGAGCCGACATCGAGCGCGGCGCGCTCGGCAACCGGGTGGCCGCGATGTGGGCCGGGCTACCGATCGGTGAAACCGACCCCGTCAAGCGCCTGGCGTCGATCAGCGGCGAGATGAGCGGCGTCAAGGAGTCCGGTCAGGCCGTCGGCGCGCAGGTGCTGACCGAGCTGACCGGCTTCGCGCCGCCGACGATCATGGCCCAGGCCGCGCGGCTGAGCGCACGGCAGCGGATGTTCAACCTCGTGGTCACCAACGTGCCCGGTCCCCAGTTTCCGCTGTACATGCTCGGACGCCGGCTGCAGCGCATGTTCCCGATGGTGCCGCTCGCCGCCAACCAGGCGCTCGGGATCGCGATCATGAGCTACGACGGGCAGCTGAACTTCGGCCTGAACGCCGACTATGACGCGCTGCCGGACATCGAGCTGCTGGCCCAGGACCTGACCGACTCGATCGCCGAGCTCGTGCAGGCGGCCGGGACGATCGCGCCCGAGCTCGCCGGCACGTCCAAGCAACGCCGTCGTCCCCGCCGGCCGGCGCGGTCGACGGACTGATCGGCGCCGAGTGCCAGCAGCGAGGCGGCGATGACCCGATGGCTGGAACGTGCGGCGATCGTGATCGCATCGCTGGCGATCGCGAGCGCGATCATCGTGCTGATGTCCGGGGGACTCGCCGGCAGCCAGGACGATCCCGGCGTGACCGGCGGCCAGCCGGGTCCCGGGATCGCGTTTCGCGATCAGGGGGACCTGCGCCTGCGGCCTGGCCAGCCACGCCCCCACTACGACTCCGATCCGCCGACCAGCGGTCCGCACAACCCGGTCAACGTCACCCGCGACCGGAGCACAATCTCCGATGACCAGCTGCTGCAGGCGCTGGAGGTCGGAGATGTCGTCCTGATGTACGGCACCCGGACGCCGCCGCACGGTCTGGCGACGCTGGCGGCACACGCGGCGCCGCCGTTCACGCAGGCGCTGTCGGCGACCGGCGGCGCCGTGATCCTCGCCCGGCGGCCCGGGATCGACGGCGTCGTCGCGCTCGCCTGGACACACATGCTGCGCGCGGCCGATGCCGCCGACCCGCAGCTGCCGGGATTCATCGAGTACTGGCTCGGCCGTGGGGCGCCGGTCAGCGGCTCCGCGGCGCTGCCGAAATCGTGACGCGGCTGAGCACGCAGAGCCGGCCCTCGGCGTCGGTGACTTCGACCTCCCACACCCAGGTGCTGCGTCCCCGGTGACGCGGTCGCGCGGTGGCCACGATCACGCCTGCGGTGATCGGCCGCAGGAAGCTCGTCTGCGTCGACAGGCTCGTCGCCGTCCGACCGTCGGCCGCCACCGCGCGGGTCGTGCCGGCGACCGCCAGCGCTTCGGCGATCGTCGCATAGAGGCCGCCGTGGACCAACCCGGCGGGCTGCTTGTGACGATCCTCGACCTCGACGCGCCCACGGACGACCTCGTCGCCGAGCTCGAGCAGCTCGAGGCCGCAGAGGCGATCGAACGCGGTCAGGGTCTCGGCGCTCATCGCGCCGGGACGATATCGAGGCCGACGCAGAGGCGACGACGGCCCGGCTACTCTCCGGTCGCATGAACTCGCCCGAGCGGCTGGCAGGCGACCAGCGAGCCGCGCTGCAGCTGATCCTCGGCCAGGGCCGCAGCTACGGCGAGATCGCCGGGATGCTGTCGATCGCGCCCGACGAGGTGCGTGCCCGTGCGCGAGCGGCGCTGGACGCGCTTGGGCCGCCGACCACGGTGTCCGACGCCGAGCGCGGCCGGATCACGGACTACCTGCTCGGCCAGCTGCCGGCGTCCGACGCCGATGCCGTGTTCCACTCGCTTGCTGACTCGCCCGGGGAGCGGGCATGGGCGCGCGTGGTGTCCTCCGAGCTCGGCCCGCTGGCCGCCGACCCGCTACCGCGGATCCCGGATGGGCAGGCGGCGCGGGCGCAGCCGCCGGCTCCGGACGCGCAGACGGCGCACCATCACCCGGCGGCCCCGGACCGCGACGACGACACCGGCGCCCCGCAGTCAGAGCCGCCCGCGGACCGAGGCCAGCCCGCGGGGCCGCGCAGCTCACGCACCGGCGGGATCGTGCTGCTGACGGTCGTCGCGGCGGCGATCATCGCGGCGGTCGTGATCTTCGTGATCAAGCCCGGCGGCAGCTCACACAAGCACCGTGGTCGGTCCGACGCCGTCGCCGCCGTGAGCCAGAAGGACACGAACACGTCGGCGAGCTCCTCATCGCAGACCACCACCGCGTCTGCGTCGGCGTCGATCGTCGGCCAGCTCAACCTGGCGCCCCCGACCGGGGGCGGCAAGGTCACCGGGACCGCGTTCGTCGCACGCCAGGGGTCGCTGAAGGGGCTGGCGATCGAGGCAAAGCACGTGCCGCCGACCACGACCAAGCCCCGGACGGCCTACGCGGCCTGGCTGTACAACTCCCCCAGGGACGCGGTGCTGCTCGGCTACTTCCGCCAGGGGGTCTCCAAGAACGGCGACCTCGGCTCGACGGCCGAGCTCCCGGCGAACGCGGCCCGCTACAAGCTGCTGATCATCACGCTCCAGACCGGCGGCAAGACCGCGAAGACGCCCGGGCCGGTCCTGCTCGAGGGCAAGTTGTCGCAGGTCCCGAAGTCAAAGCTCTAGGCTCGCCCACCGCCCGCCCACCGCCCGCCGCCCACCGCCCACCGCCCCCTCGCCCGCCGCCCCTCGCCCGCCGCCCGCCGTCGGCGACGGCGGCCTGACGTCAGAACAGCCTGGCGATTCCGTCCAGCAATCGGTCCAGCTGCTTGGACGTGTCGCGCGCGACCAGGAAGCCGCCGGTCCGCGAATAGCCGCGCGGCTTCAGCCGGTGTGCGATCGTCACCGTCGTGCCGCCCGCCGCCGACTCCAGGTTGACCTGCATCACCGATTCGCTCAGCACCCGGCCAAACGGCGTGCCGGGCAGCTGCTGCTCCCACACGGCCATCCACGGCGGCTCGAGCGACGTGACGGCGAAGTCCGCGCGGATCGGCTTGCCGCGACGCGTCTTCAGCACCTGCGTGAAGCCGTCGCCGGCGACCGCCTCCATCCGCTCCACGCCCGGCCACCATCGCGGTTGGTGGTGCGGATCGCAGATCAGCTCCCATAGCTCTGCCTGGGAGACGGGAACCGTCCGTGAGCGCGTGACCGTCGGCATCCGTCCCAGCCTCAGTCGTAGCTGATCAGCGTCTTGACGGGGTGCGAGTCCAGGCGCTCGCGGCCGTTCAGGGCCGCCAGCTCGACCAGGAACGCGCAACCGACGACCCGGCCGCCCAAGCCGGTCACGAGCTCGCACAGCGCGCCCGCGGTGCCACCGGTCGCCAGCAGATCGTCGTGGACCAGCACGCGGGCGCCGTGCGCGAACGCGTCGGCATGCACCTCGAGCGCGTCGAGCCCGTACTCAAGCGCATACTCGGCGCTGACTGTCTCGGCCGGCAGCTTGCCGGGCTTGCGCGCCGGTACGAAGCCGGCGTGGAGCTGCCGCGCGAGCGCCGCGCCGAGGATGAACCCGCGTGCCTCGGCCGCGACCACGTAGTCGACCGGCTCAAGGTCGGCGCACGACTCCGCCAGCCCCCGGATCGCCTGATCGAGCGCGCCGGGATCCAGCAGCAGCGGCGTGATGTCCCGGAACAGGATCCCCTCGCGGGGGAAGTCCGGGATGTCGCGGACGTACTCGCGCAGATCCACGTGTCGTCCGGTGGCGCGGGGTTAGACGGCGATCTTGCGCAGATCGCGGATCAGCAGCAGGTGCTTGAGGTGCGTCGTGACCGAGGCGAGGTTCTCCAGCGTCTCGATCGCCTCCTTGCGGCGCTCCTGGTTGCGCGAGCGCAGCGCCGGCGCGAGGATGCTCTGCAGCAGCTGCGCCTCGCGATCGGCCGAGCTGCGGAACACGCGCAGGTTGCGCCCGCCGACCCCGTAACGGGCGAGCTCGGAGACCGCCCGGATGATCTCGCGCTCGGTCTCGTCGTAGTACGCGCCGCCGTCGTGGTTCTCGCCCTTGATCACGCCGAACTCGACGAGCTCCTTGATCAGTGCCGGGTCGGCGCCCGTGTCCTCGACCACGTCGTCGAGCGAGTACAGCGCGCCGCGGTCACGCACGGTGACCGCCGAGCGTCGGACCGCGGGGCGGGCGGGCGATATCTGGCCCGGCGACGCTGCCTCGCGCTCGGCGCGGCCGCCGGCGAGCTCCTGGCGGATCACACGCAGCGGTAGGAACTCGTCTCTCTGCAGCCGCAGGATCGTCTTCAGGCGAGTGACGTCCGACTGCGTGTAGAGCCGGTAGCCGCCCTGCGTGCGGCGCGGGGCCAGCAGCTTCTGATCTTCCAGGTAGCGGATCTTGGAGATCGAGATGTCCGGAAACTCCTGCGCCAGTGCCTTGCAGACGGCGCCGATCGTGACCGCCTTCTGACGGCCGCCTCGGTCGGCGGTCTCCGGCGGCTCGGCCAGCTCCAGTTCCGGGGTGTCGGTATCGAGCGACGCCATCAGCGGCTCAGGAACGCCAGTTTGTACTTGCCGATCTGCAACTCATCCCCGTCGCTCAGCCGCTGGGATTCGATCCGGCGGCGGTTGATGTAGGTCCCGTTCAGCGATCCGCAGTCATCGAGGTAGTACTCGCTGCCGCGCCGGACGACCAGCGCATGGTCGCGTGAGACGGTCACGTCGTCGAGAAACACGTCGGACTCGGGGCTGCGACCGACTGACATCCGATCGCGGGCGAGCGGAAAGCTCTCCCCCTCGCGGCCGCCTCCGGCGCGGATCACCAGCGCCGCCCCGCCGGCGATCACGTCCTGGAGCTCGACGACCTCGATATCGCCGCTGTCGTCGACCTTGTACGTCGCCGTGGTCACGCCCGGCGGCGGCTCGGTGTGGGCCAGGAAGGCGCCGCAGCGCTGGCAGTAGGCGGCCCCGTCGTCGTTGGCGAACCCACATTCAGGGCAGTGCTGAGCCACTTCGCGCGAGCCTAGTCCGGGTCCGCCGGAGTGAGTCGCCCCGCCAGGATGTCAGTCAGCTGCTGGACGTCCGAGCCCGAGATCACGAGCTCACCCTGTTCGTCCTTGCGACGCAGCCGGTTGACCAGCTCAGCGCGGAGGATGTCGATCTTGCCGTGCAAGATGCGACGCTGGTAGGAGACCTCAGCCTCCTCCTTGGTCAGCTGCGCGATGAGATCCTTCAGTTCCTGGTCCGACAGTGACCCGAGATCCGGGAAGGTGTACATTCACTCGCTCCTCGACCCGCCGGCTCGATCGACAGGCGGACCGCGAGTATAACCTCTTGGCCCGCAGGGTCAAGCTGAGCTTGAGAGTCTGTCAGCCGCCGCGCCGGCCCGCGGACCGCCGGCGCCGATCACGGGCGCGAACCTGCTCGATGCCCCGCCGGACGTACAGTACGGTGGCGACGAGCGACAGCGCCAGACCGCAGTAGAGCATGGTCAGCGCCAGCCAGTGCACGCCGCACATCGCAAAGAACGGCGCGCCCATCGTCGGCACGACGCCGATCCGCCCGAACCAGTTGATGTTGAGCTCGACACCGCGTGACAGCCCATACCGGCTCAGCGCCAGCATGAACAGCTCCCGCGCGACCGCGAGCACGATCGCCCACCGCGGCAGCAGCGAGAAATCGAACGCGACGACCAGACCCGAGACGATCAGCAGCCGGTCGACGATCGGATCGAGCAACGCCCCCAGCCGGCTGTACTGGCCGGTCAAGCGGGCTGCGAACCCGTCCAGGTAGTCGGCCCAGCCGATCACCGCGAACACGATCACAGCCGCCAGGTCCTTGCCGTCGCCGCTGGAGAGCGCCAGGACCAGGAACACGGGGATCCCGGCCAGCCGCAGGTAGCCGATCGCGTTCGGGATCGTCCACGGGTTCAGCGGCTGGTCCGACAGCGTCTGCGGCGGCGGTCCCCCGGACCGGTCGACCCCGAACAGTCTGCGCTTGCTCAGGGCAGGTCGGGCCACAGCTCGGCCACCGCCTGCGCCGCGCTCCGGATCGACACGGCCCGTGACTCGCGGCCGCGGCGGACCTGCACCTCGATCTCGCCCGAGCCCAGCGTCCTGCGCCCGACCGTCAGCCGCAGCGGACAGCCGAGCAGCTCCGCGTCGGCGAACTTCTCGCCGGGACCGGCGTCGCGCTCGTCGTAGAGGATCTGCAGTCCGGTCTGCCGCAGCTCGTCGTACAGACGGTCCGCGAATGCGCGCTCCTCGGTCCCCGGCTTGCCGAGCCCGACCAGCTCCACGTCGAACGGCGCGATCGCCCGCGGCCACGAGATCCCGTGCTCGTCGGCGAACTGCTCGACGGCGGCCGCGGCCGCCCGCGCCGGTCCGAAGCCGTAGGACCCCATGTAGACCAGCTGCGTCTGGCCGTGCTCGTCGAGGTAGGTCGCGTTCAGCGGCTCGGAGTAGCGCGTGCCGAGCTTGAAGATGTTGCCGATCTCGATCGCCGGCTCGATCCGGAGCGCGGCGCCGTTGACCGTGTCGCCCGCGACGACCTCGCGCACATCGACCGTCTCATATCGGAAATCGCGGCCCGGCTGGACGCCGCGCAGGTGCGCCTCGGGCTCGTTGGCGCCCGCGACGTAGGAGCCCGAGCCGTTGGCGGCGACGGCCTCGTCGAGCAGCACCGGCAGCTGCGCCCCGACCGGCCCGATGTAGCCCGGCGGCCCGAGTCGCCGCTCGATCTCGTCGGCGCGGGCGGCGCGGAACGGCTGGCCGAGCGCGTTCTGGAGCTTGATCTCGTTGACGCGGTGATCGCCGCGGACGACCACGAGCCGCATCTCGCCGTCGGATTCGACCACGACCGGGAAGGCCTTCAGCGTCGCGCCGGCCGGTACCCCGAGCTGGTTCACCAGCGCCTCGATCGTGGTCGCGTTGGGCGTCTGCACGAGCTCGGGCGCGCTCAGCGCCGCGGGCAGCGCCACGGGCTGTGCGACCGCCGACGCGACCTCGACGTTGGCCGCATAGCCGGGCGCCAGCGCGACATCGTTCTCGCCTGCCGGGCACGGCGCCATGTACTCGTGCGCGCCCGTCCCTCCCATCATCCCGACGTCCCCCTCGACCCGGTACCACTCGATCCCGAGCCGGTCGCAGATCCGGTCATACGCGCCGACGTGCAGCTGGTACTGCGCGTCCAGACCCTCGGCGTCGCGGTCGAAGGTGTAGGCGTCCTTCATCATGAACTCGCGGGTGCGCAACACGCCGGCGCGCGGGCGCGGCTCGTCGCGCTCCTTGATCTGGAAGTGGTAGAGGATCAGCGGCAGGTCCCGGTAGGAGCGGACCGCGGCGGCCACGTGGCCGGTCACGATCTCCTCGTGGGTCAGCGCCAGCACCAGCTCGGCGTCGCGACGGTCACGCAGCTTGAACAGCTCGTCGATCTCGTAGCGCCCGGTGCGCTTCCACGGGTCCGCCGGCTGCAGCACCGGCATCAGCAGCTCTTGGCCGCCGATCGCGTCCATCTCCTCGCGGATGATCTGCACGATCCGCTGGTGGGTCCGCCACCCCGCCGGCAGCCACGACCACAGCCCCGAACCGACCTGGCGGATCAGCCCGGCACGGACCATCAGCTTGTGCGAGATCGCCTCGGCGTCGGCCGGCGGCTCGCGTTCGGTGGGCAGGAAGTAGCCAGAGAGCAGCGTCATCGCGCCCGTAGCGTACTTGTCGCCGGGACACGACCCCGGGAAACGACGCGCCCACCCGGCGGGATATGTTCTGTGGTGAGAGACGGAAATACCGCACAGCAAAGGAGCCGCATCAAGATGGCTTATTCAGTCCCGGACCTTCCCTATGACTACAACGCGCTCGAGCCGAGCATCGACGAGACGACGATGCACGTGCACCACGACAAGCACCATCAGGCGTACGTGGACAAGGTCAACGCCGCGCTGGAGGGCACCGAGTGGGCCGACAAGCCGATCGAGGAGGTCGTCGCGAACCTGTCCTCGTTGCCGGCCGACAAGCAGGGCCCGGTCCGCAACAACGGCGGTGGCCACTACAACCACTCGCTGTTCTGGGAGTGGCTCTCGCCCAACGGCGGCGGCGCCCCCGATGGCGCGCTGGCACAGGCGATCGACTCCGCGTTCGGCTCCTTCGACGACTTCAAGTCGACGTTCAAGGCGGCCGGCGTCAACCAGTTCGGCTCGGGCTGGGCGTGGCTCGTGCACGACGGCTCCGGTCTGGCCGTGGTCTCCACCGCCAACCAGGACAACCCGCTGACCGGCGGCAAGAAGCCGCTGCTCGGCGTCGACGTCTGGGAGCACGCCTACTACCTCAAGTACCAGAACAAGCGCCCCGACTACCTGGACGCGGTCTGGAACGTCGTCAACTGGCAGAAGGTCGCCGAGCTGTTCTCGGCCGCCGGCTGATCTCCGCCCCGATCTGACCGCGGTCCGCGTGCGCGGCGAGGGCGACCCGCTCTTGCCGCGCCGCAGCGGCCAGTGGCCCCTGACGCAAGTACGCTAGTGTCCCGATGCATTAATTCAGTTCCGGTTGGGTAGGCAGGATGTATGTCTATCTCTTCGCCGGTTTTGATCGAGTTGTCTGAGGACGAGCGCGCGCAGTTGGAGTCCTGGGCGCGTCGTCATACCAGCGCGCAGGCGCTCGCGTTGCGCTCGCGGGTGGTGTTGCTGGCCGCCTCGGGGCTGAACAACACCGAGATCGCGGCACGGCTTGGGGTGTATCGCCCGATGGTCCGCAAGTGGCGGGGGCGGTTCGCCGAGCACCGACTTGATGGCCTGAGCGATGAGCCGCGACCGGGGCAGCCACGGAAGATCACCGACGAGCAGGTCGAGGAGGTGATCATCAAGACGTTGGAGAGCACCCCGAAGGACGCGACGCATTGGTCGACGCGGTCGATGGCCAAGGAAGTCGGGTTGACCCAGACCGCGGTCCTGCGGATCTGGCGGGCGTTCGGGCTCCAGCCCCACCGCCAACAGACCTGGAAGCTGTCTCGCGACCCGCAGTTCATCGAGAAGGTCCGTGACGTCGTGGGTCTGTACCTGAATCCGCCCGAGCGGGCCGTGGTGTTGTGCGTGGACGAGAAGTCTCAGATCCAGGCGCTGGACCGGACCGCGCCGATCCTGCCGATGCTCCCCGGGACCCCGCAGCGCGCGACCCATGACTACAAGCGCTCGGGGACCTCGAGCCTGTATGCCGCGTTGGACATCACGACCGGGAAAGTGATCGGATCACTGCACTCCCGCCATCGCGCGATCGAGTTCAAGAAGTTCCTGCAGACCCTCGAGCGCCAGGTCCCGGGCGAGCTCGACGTGCATCTTGTGCTCGACAACAGCTCCACCCACAAGACGCCGGCGATCCGCGACTGGCTCACTGCCCACCCTCGGTTTGTCTTGCACTTCACTCCCACCAGCAGCAGCTGGCTGAACCTCGTCGAGCGATGGTTCGCCGAGCTCACCAACAAAAAGCTGCGCCGCTCAGCCCACCGCTCGGTCCGTCAGCTCAACACAGACATCCGCGCCTGGATCGAGACCTGGAACGAGAACCCCCGTCCCTACGTCTGGACCAAGACCGCCGACCAAATCCTCGAATCGATCGCCACGTACTGCAACCGAATTAACGAATCACGACACTAG
>Ga0302325_10008685_pt1 | contig 22295 bp, 19 predicted proteins | sample Palsa_T0_2_FD_201948 | JGI IMG/M metagenome (GOLD analysis project Ga0302325, IMG submission 201948) | Peat permafrost microbial communities from Stordalen Mire near Abisko, Sweden - Palsa_T0_2 | ecosystem: Environmental > Terrestrial > Soil > Palsa > Peat permafrost | place: Sweden: Abisko...
AACGTGCCGTCGGAACTGACCCGGCCGTTGCCTGATCCTCAAGTGAAGTCGTGGGTGGAATCGCAAAGTAACGATTTGTTTCATTTGAGCGTCATCACCGTTGGTGAGCTTCGCAAGGGGGTTTCCCTGCTTCCGAAGAGCAAACGGAAAGTGCAACTGGAAGGATGGCTGGAAACCTATCTCCTACCGCTATTCGACACTCGAATTCTCTCCGTTACCCGAAGTATTGCCGACCGCTGGGGCGGTTTGAGCGCAGACCGCCAATTGCGAGGGATGCCGTTGAGCATGGCCGACGGTCTCATCGCCGCAACAGCCCTCGAACACGACCTGATACTGGTCACGCGCAATTACAAGGATTTTTCATCTCTTGGATTGAACCTGCTCAATCCTTGGGAGACGCAGCCGTAAGCGACTACAGCGCAACTGATTGATCGAGACCGTGACAATGGCGGCGTTGGACGAATCTTACTCGTCACCGCCAGCGAAATATCTTCAGCGACACTGCAAACGGAATCACCAGCCAGGCCAGCAGGACCGTGACAGGCACGAGCATCTGATTTAGATGCTGCCCTTGCAGCATGTTTCCGCGCAGGGAGTTGATGGCTGCGGTGAGCGGCAGCGCCTGGACGAAGGGCTGAATGATCGCGGGGAAGCGCGTGGAGGAGAAGAAGACGCCGGAGAGGATCCACATGGGCAGCATAACCAGGTTCATGAGGCCGTTGGCGGCTTCCATGGTCCTGGCGCGCGAGGCGGTCAAGAGGCCCAGCGCGGAAAAGCTTAGCGAGCAGAGGATGCAGATAAAGGCCAGTTCCCAGAGCGAGCCGCGAAAGGGCACGCCGAACGCTACGGCTGCAAATCCCAGAAAGACGACTACTTCGACGGTCAGCATGACCAGGCGCGACAGGATGAAGGAGGCGAGATACTGCCACTTGGGCATGGGCGAGGCGACCATGCGCTTGAGAAGCTTCTTCTGCCGCGCTTCGACAATGGCGAATCCGAGGCCCCAGATTGCCGGTCCCATGAGGTTCATGCCCAAGAGCCCCGGCACTACGAAGTCGATGTAGCGCGAGCCGACCTCGTGGATCAGCCGGTTATCGGCTTGCACCTTCGCCGCCTGTCCCGCCGCGTTTTGAATCGCTCTGTCGGCCAGCAGACGGGCGGTGCGCGCGTCCGGGTTGGTGTCGTCGTACTTGTAGACCACGCCGGTGGGCGACTGGATGGCGAGCAGTACGATATGGCCTGTGTCGAGCGCTTTCGTTCCCGCCGCTTCGTCCATCGTGGATGCGGTCAGGGCTTTGTCGGTGGCCAGCGCCTGGGTCAATTGGGGTGTAGTGGCGGCTACTTGCAATACGTCCGCGGGGCGATTGCGGAAGGCCAGCCCCAGGCCGACGGCGAGGATAATGGGGAAGACGAAGGTCCAGAAGATGGCTTCGGGTTCGCGCAGAAAGAGGCGGAAGCGCAGCGCGGTCAACTGGAAAAGCGAGCTGGTGGCGAAACTGGAATCGGGGCTACTCATCGCGCAGATTCCTTCCGGTGAGGCCGACGAAGACGTCTTCAAGCGAGGCGGAGTGGGTGCGGAACTCGCTAAGGGTAAAGCCTTGCGCCGCAATCGCCTCAAAGATGGACGGAACGGCCAGGTGCAGTTGGGAGACGGAAAGCTGGTGCAGACCGGCATCGACGCGGTGCGACTGAATACCGGCGATAGCCAGGAGAGGCGCCGTATCGAGGGGGGAATCGCAGTTCAGTGCAAATTCGACGATGTGTTCGCCGCCGACTGAGGCGATCAACTGCTGCGGCGTACCCAGTGCAATGATTTTGCCGTGGTCCATGATGGCTACGCGGTCGCATAGGCGCTCGGCTTCGTCCATGTAATGCGTGGTCAGGATGATGGTGCGCCCGGCCTTTTTCAGGTCGTCGACCAGATCCCAAAGGTGCCGACGCGCCTGCGGGTCGAGGCCGGTGGTCGGCTCGTCGAGGAAGAGCAGTTCCGGGTCGCCCACGAGTGCGCAGGCCATGGCCAGCCGCTGCTTTTGTCCGCCGGAGAGTCCGCCGACGCGGGATTTGCGCTTCTCCTCAAGCTGCGCGGTTTTGATCGATTCGTCGACCGAGATGCCGCGATGGAAGAAGCTGCGGAAGAGCCGGATGGTCTCTTCCACGGTGGCTTTATCGGGGAACTGCGTCTCCTGCAATTGCAGGCCGATGCGCTGGCGCAGTTCGTTGGCGTTAGCTTTCCAGTTGAGACCGAGCAGCTCGACCGTTCCGGAATCGGGGTCGGTCAGGCCTTCGCAGATTTCGATGGTGGTGGTCTTTCCGGCGCCGTTCGGCCCCAGCAGGCCAAAGCACTCGCCTTTCGATACTTCCAGGTCGATGCCGTCGACGGCGACGACGTCGGCATAAGTCTTGCGCAGGTTGCGCAGGAGCAGCGCCGGACCGTGACCTGAATTCAGAGTCGCGTTCAGGCTCCCGTTTGCACTGGATTCGAGACTTGCTTCCAAAGTTCGCTCCGGCATGGCCTAAGACTAAGCGGAATCTATCAAAAACATCAACCGTGAATGAGGCGCAAGGGCGAGTTTTTACGCAATATAGATTGGGACCCGGCCAAAGCTGGATCAGGTGGGGAAATCTTCCTTTGGAGGGTTGCATGGGTGCGTTGATTTCGGCATTGTGGCTCTTGTTCTTTGCGTATTCCGCCTACAAAGAGTCGAAACGGGATGGCAGTTGGTCGTGGCGGCATTTCTTCACTCTGATTGGCCTGGTGGCCGTGCTGCTGTTCTGCTTCATCATTCCGGTGGTGAGTTCGAAGACTCTGGAAGCGCGACCGGGACTTTTGATGACGGTGTTGTTTGGCGGAATTGCCTTGTTTGTGATTGGGGTCGTCCTTCTCGCGCGCAAGTGGGGCAGGGAAGTCACCTTGCAGATGGAGCAGCGTGTGGCAGCCCAATTGGGCCGGATATCGCAAAAGAGCTGAGCCGGCCCAAGACGTGGTGCTGTTATCCGCCTTTCTTCCTGCTTTTCTTCACCGGGCTTGCTGCGTTGTCTTGCCAGGCTAGTTCCAGCGCCTGAGTCATCAGGTCTGGATGGGCTGCGTCCAGGTGAATCATGGTGCTCCCTTGCAGTCCCCAGGCGCCTTTTGCGGGGTAGAAGACATGCGGGTGAGCTGCGACCAGCCGCTGCTGGTCCGCCATGGCCAGCTTGACCATGGCGGATTTGTCGTCGGGGTACGACAGGGTGGCGAAGATGCGGCCGTTGGCGCGGAAGTCGGGATGATTCATGTGCGCGCTCTCGATTGCGCCGGCAAAACTGAGGGCGATTTCGCGAAATTCATTGGGCGTCATTTTGTCTCCTCCGGAGTTTCTCGGATTTGCGGCGCGACGGAGTGCGCGACCCACCACTTGTATCCGAAGGGATCGAGTACGCCGGCCATGCGGTCGCCGTAGGGCTGGTCTGCCGGTTCGCGCAGGCTCTTTGCTCCGGCGGCGAGCGCGGCGACGTAAGTGGTGTCGCAATTCTCGACATAAAGCATCAGGCTTACCGGCGAGCCGTTGTAATGCGGCGCGGCAAAGGCTTCGATGTCGGGGTTCTCGTCGGCCAGCATGAGCACCGAGTTGCCGAGTTCGATTTCCGCATGAACGATGCGCCCTTCCGGGGACTTCATGCAGAGTTTCTCCTTTGCGCCAAAGATTTTGGCGTAGAAGTCGATGGCTTCTCTGGCGTTGATGAACATGAGATAGGGCTGCAAGGTGTTGTAGCCCTCGGGAACTTTAGCGGCCATGGTGAGTTACTCCTCTCACCAACGTTTGTACTAAACACTGCGCCGCGTGGATTGTAAAAAAGTGTTCTCCGATGAAGAATGTCTGAGATTGCTGCTAAGCCAGCGGGATGTGATTCTGATGCCGGGTGGCGATGGCCAGGTACTCGCTCGGCGTGAGTCCGGAGAAATGGCGAAAGTCGTGTATGAAATGAGGTTGGTCGTAATAGCCGCAGTCGGCGGCCAGAGCCGCGAAGTTGCCATCCCAGATTCGCGGCTCGCGCAGGTGCAGTGCATTGAGAATGTGCTGGAAACGGCGAACGCGCTTAAAGGCTTTGGGGCTGAGGCCGGTCTGATCGCGAAACGTATCCATGAAGCGCCGCGAAGTCATCCCGACGCGGTCGGCGACATCGGCAACCCGCAGGCCTGGCTTCCGTCCGTCAAGGCAGCGTGCGGCGAAGGCTACGGCGGGAGTCAGCGACTCTGGCATCAGTCGTGCCAGTAACGTTCGCTCCAGAATTGCGAACATCTGTTCGACGCTTTGCGCGGCCAGGAGTTCCTCGCGCAGCAGCATCGCTTGGCCGGGCCAGATGTCATCGAGAGCAAGGGTTACGTTGGCCGCCTCATGCGCCGGCATGCTCAAAAAGGGGAACGCGCCGCCGGGACGGAACTGGATGCCGATCACGCGCTCCTGGCGGCTTGTGTAGATAACGAAGCAATCGGTGCGCGCGCCGCAGAAGATGGCCGGCGCGTAGCTCTCAAATTTGTCGATGTTCTGGCCGTCGTAGATTCTGACCGGCTCATCGCGCAGATCGATCACAATGCCGGATTCGCCGTTGGGCAGCAGACGCTCGAAGACGTGTGACCCCTCAAAGCCCTCGGCGAACCAGAAGCAGCCGATGAGCGCGTCGAGCGGCGGCGCGGGCGTGTAGCGGCGGTAGAGCATCGGCAATCTGTGTGCCGCTCCGTCTCGGTGGAGAACCGGAGCCGGCAGGATCTCAGGCTACTCCATTTCGAGCAGCGCGGCCAGCGTTTACAACCGTCCAACCTGTTTTCGCCTACAGCGTGCGATTCGGGAACTTCGATGCTTACTACGGTGTCTAACCAGCTATGCCGCTAAGAATCCGGTTGCTTCGAATGCTCGCCTGGTGCGCTGCGGTTGTCCTTGGGCTGTTTCTGGTGCTTGTTGTCTGGATTTACGCGTATCAGTGGATTTTCCGGCTGCGCGCAGAGCGATTGGTGAAGGACTATCAGTCGATCCGTTTGCACCAAACCACCTGGGCGGATGCGCAGGTGCTCATGCGTCGCTGGGGCGCGTGGGGCCACTACGACGGCACCTGCACTGAGGCCAATTGCAGGTATTCGATTGTCCTGCTCGACCTCAACCCGTCGTATGCGCCGGGCCAAGAGATTCCGCGGTTTTACGAATTTCTGTTTCACCCTTTTGTCATGCGATCCATTGAACTGCTTGGCGGCCGATTTGGGTGGATAGAAGTGGGATTCATCGTGCAGGACGGAACGATTTGGCGAACCAAGTCCAACCTTGGCGTTCATATCCCACATACTCACTTCTTCGCCAAGCCGGACGATCCGGGCGACGTGGATGGCGACCTCCTTCTTCAAGCTGATGGCAGGCAGTCGCTCCGGGAATCGATTAAAGGGGTCCATTCGATCCTTGGTAACAAGGAACAAATAGCTGAGCATCCCACCTATATCGTTGGTCGGCCGGGCGGATGCGAAAGTTGCCTGGAAGCTCGGGTGACTTATTCGCCCCAGATCACGCGCGATGACATTATCCGATTCAGTAATTACAACTTTGAATGCTTCACCAGCAAGGTGTGCCAGATACTTGAAGACATTTTACCCGCGGCTCGGGATTGGCACTTGTACGGCTCGCCTTGGGGTTTTGCGGAAACGCGTCCGGCGATTGCGCCCGGTCCGCCGGTTCCATGCCGGACGCCGGTCTGGGCGCTAGGCCGCGACGCCACGGCAGTAGTCGGACTGGACGTGGTATCGACTTCGCAAACGAAGAGGCGCGACTGGGATGGGCGCGAAGTCATTTATGAGAAAGATTCCGTTCGCCTTGACGAGACGCTGAAAAGTTCGGCCCCGTGGCCTCTGGGCACACTGCTTTCGGTCGTTCCCTACGATGGCGAATTTCGGAATCCTCCCTTTGAGGCGGCTGAACGCCTTGAGGCGAAAAAGAGATTCCTCGCGATTATGTATTACGGGTTTCCCAGCCAGACCAAGCCGCTTCCTCCCGAAGTGGAACGCGAGGGCCCAGGATTCCGGCTGGAGCGCTGCGGCGTGCTGGATGATACGCCAGCCAATCGCGCCGAACTGGCAAAGGGCTTCGCGCTGAACGACCATCTGCGCGTTCCGGAATTCTGAACGATAGCCGCTACGCAGCAGCCGCAACTGCCGCGGTTCGCGTAATGGCGACTACGGTGATGTCGTCGGATTGGCCGAAGTCTTTGGCTGCTTGCACGATCTCCGCCGCCGGTTCGGTGGAAAGTGATTTCCCGCGGTCGAAGCCCAGCAATTCGCCATTTTCGTTTTGCGCCTCAATTACGCCGTCCGAGTAAAACGTAACCCGGCTGCCGGGAGCGAGGTAGAACTTTGTCGAATCGTAGTGCGCTCCGGCAAGGATACCCAGGGGCAGGGCGCCGTGCAACTCGATCTCTCGCCCATCCAAATAGGGCGAGAGATGGCCGGCATTGGCGATGGTGACCTGGCCGTTGGCTGTAATCCGAGCGGCGAGCGCGGTCGAAAATCCGCCCCGCGAGCGGCCGATCAGGCTTTCGTTGAGGCTGGCCAGCAGTTCTTCCGGTTCATCTGTGTACTCAGCCGTGGCGCGGATGGCGCCTACCATCACAGAGACCAGCATGGCCGCGGGCAATCCCTTGCCGGCCACGTCGCCGAGCACGAGCAGCAGGCCTCCATCGCGAGTCGGAACGATCTGGAAGAAGTCGCCGCCGACCTGCTGTGCGGGTTCGTAGGCGCTTTCGATCGCGAAGCCGGGGATGGTTTCGATTTGGTCGGGCAAAATGACCTGCTGGACTTCGCGTGCGGCCTCCAGTTCGCCTTCGAGCTGCGCTTGTCGCCGGCTGGTGGTCGTCGACCGGAGCACCATGATGATGGCGAGGGATACAGTTGAGAGGATGCCTGAAACATTGTCCAGCGAGACCGCGATCGGGCCGGCAGGGAAGTGCTGGATCAGGGTCAACCCCCGCTGCGCGGCTGCGTGCCATGCCGGTACAGCCTGCAAGAGCGCCAGCGTGTAATTTGCATAGATGTAAAGGCTGAAGAGGGCGGCGGGAATCAGCAGAATTCCTGCCTCCCGGTTGCCGCGCCGCCAGTGGATCGCCAGGATGATTGGCACCGCGATTGCCAAGAGCGTAGCGAAAGGCAGATTGATCAGCAGTCCCCACAGGCCTGGCAGCGAAGGCGCCAAGTCGTGCAGTACGCTGTAACCGTTAAGCAGGCCGGCAATACCCAGAAAAATCCCGAACTTTAAGCCAATTCGCAGGTTGACAAAGGCGAAATACATCCCAACCCACGCAAACGGCGACGCGACCAGAAGGCAGGCGTTCAAAAATTGCCAACCAGCCGGAATGTCATAGAACAATGCGGCGAACTGCACCGGCAATTCCGCCAGCCGGATCAAACCCAGGACAAAGATCCAGAGATATTCGTATTGGCGGCGCTGGGAAATAAACAGCGCAAGCGCGACTAGGCCAACCGCTCCGCTCAGCAGCGAGTCCAGCCGGGCAACGAGATATTCGCCAATCGCCGTTAGCCAGTCCTCGCGGTAGAGCGTCTCTTCCTGCCCGATGGCGAGATTTCCCGCGGACATGCCGGGGTTGGTTCCCTCCCATTCCAATGACGAAACATGGACCCGCACCGCAATCGACAGAGTCCCCGTCGCTATCTGCCGGCCTGGAATGCGCCGCAGGAACAATGCGTCGTAGGTGTAGGCGGAATAAGGTGCAACGCTGCCGGAGGTCATCACGCGTTCGCCGTTGACGAAAATCTCGAAGGCGTGGGAGAGCGTGTGTTCTCGCAACGCCAGATCAGTTTGTGCGGGATCGACTTTCACTCGCAGCCTGTACCAGAAAACCTCTGGATGTTTGTGCGGGAAAAGCGTGTGCAGCGTGTCGTGCGGATCGAAGGGAGTCCAGCCGGTGTCGTCGAAATTCGGGTTGGCGTAAGCCGGGTCGTCGCCGGGGTGCATCAGCCAAGGCGTGTCGAGGTCGTGCGGGACGGAAAGATGCGTCGCGTCGAAGACCGGCGTCTGGGCGCGGAGCGGACCGGGAGCCATCAGCACGATGAAGACAGACGCGAGCGCGATGCTCAGGGGATTCATAGGCAAATGAGCGGCAGCGCGGCGAAACAGAGTTCTCAATCCCCCTCCAACCACGTTTCCGTTTCAAAGTATCACCACCTGCCGCTCAAGTACACTGGGGAGTGGAGCGAATGCGTCGATGAGCACTCTTTGGACCAGGACGAAGATCACCCTCGAGATGATCAAGTGGGAGCACTCGATCTTTGCGCTGCCGTTTGCGCTGACCGGCGCATTGCTGGCCGCGCATGGCCTGCCGGCGTGGCGCAGTCTGGGCTGGATTCTGGTGGCGATGATTTCCGCGCGGTCGGCGGCGATGGCCTTCAATCGCTGGGCGGATGCGAAGCTCGACGCGGCCAATCCTCGGACGCAGATGCGGGCGATTCCCGCCGGGCTCTTGACGCCGGGTTTTGTGCTGGCCTTTTCGCTGGCGATGATCGCGGTCTTTGAACTTGCCTGCTGGCAGTTGAACCGGCTCACGCTGGTGCTTTCGCCAATCGTGCTGCTTGTCCTGCTCGGCTACTCCTATATGAAGCGTATCACGCGCTGGTCGCATCTGGTGCTCGGCCTCGCGCTGGGCATTGCTCCTTCGGCGGCCTGGATCGCGGTGCGCGGGGCTTTCGAGTGGCGGATCGCGTTGCTGACGGCCATCGTCACTTGCTGGGTCGCCGGATTCGACATCCTCTACGCCTGCCAGGATATGGAGCACGACCGCGTGGCCGGGCTTTTCAGCATTCCCCAGGCGCTTGGCCTGGACGCTGCCTTCTGGATGGCGCGGTTTCTCCATCTCGCCGTGGCCGGAATGCTGGTCTGGTTTGCAGTGCTCTTTGAGTTTGGGTGGGCGGGACGGATCGGCGTTGCGGTGGTGGCGATGCTGCTGCTGTACGAACACCTGCTGGTATCTCCGCGCGACCTGCGCAAGCTCAACGCTGCTTTCTTTACGATGAATGGCGTGATTGCGATGGTTTTTCTGGCGTTTGTCTCCGCCGACCTTTGGTTTGCACGTTAAGATCGTGAGAGATTTCTAATCCCGCCGGGATTTCAGTTCCAAAAAGCTCAAGTTGTACCTGTGTTACTTTTCGACCATGAGCGTTCCTGCCGGGTGCGCCCAATCGATTGGAAGCTATTTCTGCGCAGGAGCGCCATTTGACAGTGACCAAGATTGCCATTCAGGGGGAACCGGGTTCCTTCAGCCACGAGGCGGCTACCAAGTTTGCCTCGCTCGCACAGGAGCCGGCGCGCATTGTGCCGTTTTCGCTTTCCGCCGAGGTTTTTTCCGCGCTCACGCGCAATGAGGTGGACGCGGCCTGCATCCCGATTGAAAACTCGCTGGCGGGGTCGGTTACGGAACACTTCGACCTGATGCTGTCGCACGATGTTGCCATTCTGCGCGAAACCCGGCTGCGCATCCGGCACAACCTGATCGCCATTTCCGGCGCTGAGCTGAATCAGATCGACCGCGTTTTTTCGCATCCGGTAGCACTGGCGCAGTGCCGGAAGTTTCTCTCCGACCACCCCAAGATGGAGTCGTTTGCCTTCTACGATACGGCCGGCAGCGTCAAGCAGTTGGTTGAGTTGCGCGACCGGCACGCGGCCGCCATTGCCAGCGCCGAAGCCGCGAGCTACTACGGAGCGCAGATTCTGCAGGCGGCCATTGAAGACAATCCGGAGAACTTTACCCGCTTTTTCTTCCTGCGCCGCGCCGCCGAGGTGCAGCCTAACCCCTATGCCAACAAGATGAGCCTGGCGTTTACGGTCGAGAATCGTGTCGGCACCTTGGTCGACGCGCTCTCGGAATTGGCCAAAGAGGGAACGAATCTCACCAAAATCGAGTCGCGCCCGGTGCATGGACGCCCCTGGGAGTATGTGTTTTACGTCGATTGCCAGCTCCACACACCGGAGGACGGCGCCCGGGCGATTGCCGCGCTGCGCCCGCATTGCTCTATGGTGAAGGAACTTGGCCGTTACGAGGAAGCCTCTCGCTGACCGTCGCGGCTGAGGCGCAGCTTAGAATAAAGATCGTCTAATAACTCTATCTTCTTCTATATTCACCACTTCTCCCCATTTCTTTTTGGCGCGGCGGCTCATGTTTGTCCCGCAAACGCCGATATACATCGTTAGGAATCGATCACCGGGCGGGCTGGTGACGGAAGGAGTCTGTCCGCGTTTCGGCGTTGGGCGGCGGGTTCATGCCGGAATCTGACCTGAAATGCGAAACGGAGAGGGGTGCATGGGACGTAACTTTCACCTGAGATTACAAAACAGACTGGTAAGGCAAGCTCGAGAATCCCTTTCTGAAACTTTCGTGGTTGTGCGGTGTCTAATAAGAAAAGTTGATACGAGGATGCTCAATGATCAGTTCTTCTTCCAATTCCAAGCCCGGGTTTGACCCTTCCAGAGTTGCCCCGTCCAAAGCGGTGCCGGTCTTGCCGGTGCGCGACACTGTCTTGTTTCCCCATGCGGTATTGCCGTTGACGGTGGGCCGTGAAAGCTCCATCCAATTGATTGAGTCGCTGGGCGACCAGCGGACGATTGTGGTGGTGGCGCAGCGCGAGGCGCGGCTGGATTCGCCGCAGCCGAGCGAGCTGCACGAATACGGCACCCTGGCGACTGTGCATAAAGTGGTCAAGATGCCCAACCAGAGCCGCTTTGTCTTTACTGAAGGGACGGCCCGCGTTCGCTTGACGAATTTCAATCAGACCGAGCCGTTCCTCATGGCTGAGGTTGAGGTGGTCGCGGACCACGAGTCGCAGGATGCTGGTTCTGCCGCTTCTCTGGAGGCCTTGCAGCGCAACGTCATCGGGCAGTTCCAGCAGATCGTCAGCGCCTCGCCGACGCTCTCCGACGAATTGCAGACGATTGCCGCCAACATCCAGGAACCGGGCCGCGCGGCGGACTTCATTGCCTCCTCACTGCCGTTCCTGACCACGGCCGACAAGCAGGCGCTGCTTGAGTCTGTCGATGTCTCTGCGCGTCTGGAAAAAGTGAATCAGTTCCTCGCAAAGGAGATTGAGGTGCAGCAGCTTCGCACCAAAATTCAGACCGAGGTGCAGGACCAGGTGCAGCAGTCGCAGCGCGATTACTATCTCCGCGAACAGTTAAAGGCAATTCAAAAAGAATTGGGGGAAGTCGATGAGGGGCAAAGAGATATTGACGATCTACGGCAGAAGATTGAAGCCGCTGGAATGCCCGACGACGTCAAAAAAGAGGCCCTCAAAGAACTGACCCGGTTGGCGCGCATGTCGCCCATGGCTTCGGACTCTTCGCTGGTGCGCAACTATGTCGAGTGGCTTGCGGCGCTGCCGTGGGCGCGCAGTTCTGGCACCAAGGTCGACCTGAGCAAGGCCCACGAAATCCTGAACGACGATCACTATGGCCTGAAGAAGGTGAAGGACCGCATCCTCGATTACCTGAGTGTGCTGGAGTTGAAGCCGGATATGAAGGGGCCGATCTTGTGTTTTGTCGGGCCTCCGGGCGTCGGCAAGACCTCGCTTGGCCGGTCGATCGCGCGGGCGTTGGGGCGGAAGTTCCAGCGGGTTTCGCTTGGCGGCATGCACGACGAGGCGGAGATTCGCGGCCACCGGCGCACCTACATCGGCGCGCTGCCGGGCCAGATCATGCAGAGCATTCGCCGGGCGGATACCAACGATCCGGTGATTATGCTGGACGAATTGGACAAGCTGGGGCGGGATTTCCGCGGCGATCCGGCGGCGGCGCTGCTGGAAACGCTGGATCCGGAGCAGAACTCAACCTTCCGCGACAACTACCTGGACGTTCCGTTTGATTTGTCCAAGGTGCTGTTTATCTGCACGGCGAACATGCTTGATCCAATCCCGGAGCCGTTGCTGGACCGCATGGAGATCATTCCGTTGCAGGGCTACACCGAAGAGGAAAAGGCCAATATCGCGTATAAGTACCTGATTCCCAAGCAGGTTGCTGCGAACGGAATTCCCGAGGGCGTGATTGAATTCCCCCAGGATGCGGTGCGGCATATTGTGCGGCATTACACCCGCGAGGCTGGCGTTCGCAAGCTGGAACAGGTGCTGGGAACAGTTTGCCGGAAGGTGGCGAGGCGGTTTGTTGAGGGGAATAAGGAAAAGCTCATCCTCGACAAAGAGCTCATTCATGAATATCTGGGCGGCGTGCAGGTGCGGGTGGACATGGAAGTCTTCGAGCGGACACAGCGAGCCGGCGTAGCTGTCGGTTTGGCGTGGACTCCGGCGGGCGGAGATGTGCTGTTCATCGAAGCTAACCGCATGAAGGGCAAAGGCGGGTTCACCATGACGGGGCAGATCGGCGAAGTCATGCAGGAGTCGATGCAGGCTGCGCTAACCTGGGTTCGATCGAATGCCGCTTCGCTCGGCCTTGAGGAGGATTTCAACTCCGCGGTCGACTTGCACATTCATGTACCGGCGGGTGCGATTCCTAAGGACGGCCCCTCGGCTGGGGTAACCATGGTGACCACCCTGGTTTCGCTGATGACCAACACGCCTATCCGGCCGTTTACGGCCATGACCGGAGAGGTTACGCTGAGCGGGAATGTGCTCCCGGTGGGCGGCATCAAGGAGAAATTCCTGGCCGCGCGGCGGGCTGGCGTCAAGCACGTCATCCTGCCGGCCGATAACCGGCAGAACGTAGAGGAAGACCTGACCGCGGCGCAGACCGAGGGGGTTACGATCCACTACGCGAGCCGGGTGGAGGAAGTGCTGGCGGCGGCATTGCCGCTCTTGCACGCCAAGTCGCAGGATCGTATTCCTGAGGCGGAAGTGCAGGATAGTGTGGCCTTCGGCGCTACGGCTTAAGCAAATTCGACTGCGGTGCCCGGCTCAAACAAGCCGGGTGCCACTCTTTTCTTGACGAATCGCGGAATCACTTCAGGATTCAAATGGAAGCTATAGATTATGCGATGGTTAGCTTGGAATTATGTCGCCAATTCCACAGATTTACCACACAGCTGCCAGCTACGTGGATTTTAAGAAGACGAGCTCGCTGTGAATCGGCAGTGTTGGATTTCAACACTTGAGATTATTGCGCTATCGTATTGATTCCAAATAGAAAGATCGCGTACTGCGTGCCGATATCCACAGGTTAGCCGGCCAACTGCGCTAAGGTGCGTGCGAGAACCTCGATACCGCCTGCGATCCACTCGGGGCTGGCATATTCGTCCGGACGATGGCTTACACCATCGTGGCAGGGGATGAAAATCATGGCCACGGGAGCGAGGCGGGCGACGAAGAGTGAGTCGTGGTAGGCGCGGCTGACCATGCGCCGTCCGCTCAGGCCGGAGTCTGTGACGGCCAGTTCGATTGCTTCGAGAATCGCCGGGTCGCAGGCGGCAGGCGGGTCGGCGTTGACGGTCTGCAAGCGAATATCGACGCCCCGGCGGACCGAGACCTCCTCGGCGATGGACTTCAGTTTGCCGATGACAGCGTCGCGGCGGGCGGCGTCGGTATCGCGAATGTCGGTTTCGAGATGCACTTTGGAGGGGACGCTATTGACCGCTCCGGGAAACACCTGGCAGATACCGACAGTTGCCACGGAGTCGAGAGCGCCGGTGGATTTGGCAGCGGACTCAAGGGCCAGGATCAGCTCGGATGCTGCGCAGAGGGCGTCATGGCGATCCGGCATAAGCATGGCTCCGGCATGTCCACCCTCGCCCGCGATTTCCACTCTTAAAGAAGCGGGCGCGGCAATATGGGTGACCACGCCGATGTCGAGCCCCTCGCGTTCAAGCAGCGCTCCCTGCTCGATGTGCAGCTCGACAAAGGCGTGAAAATGACCGGGAGTGAGTAAAACCGATTCCAGATCGCCGAGAAATCCGGCACTGGTGCGGAGTTCGTCCAGGCTGTGGCCCTGTGTGTCATGCAGAGAGCAGGCTTGCTCCGCAGGGAGGACGCCGCCCATCAGGCGGCTGCCAAGGCAACCGATGCCGAAACGGGTCGGCTCTTCGGAAGTGAAGATGATCAGGTCGATCGATCTGCGCGGCTTATACCCGGCCCGTTGCAGCGACCGGATCGCCTCCAGGCCGCCGAGGACGCCGACCACGCCGTCATAAGCGCCGGCGTTGGGGATGGCGTCGATGTGGGAGCCGGTGGCGACGGGCGCGAGATCGGGTTCCAGGCCTTCCCAGCGGATAAAGGTGTTGCCGATGGCATCTTCTCGGACGCTCAGCCCAGTTTCGCGGCAGAGCTCTTTCACATGGACACGGGCGCGGAGGTCGGCGTGGCTGAAGACCACGCGTGTCACCACCGGCGGATCGGCCTCCGAAATGTGGGCCAGCGTTTCCAACTCTTTCATCAGAGCGTCGATGCGGACGATGGGTTTGATTCCTGCCATTTTTCTCTCACGCTCCGGGCGCAATGGGGTGCCTATACCAATCCTTATAGATCAAATACTTGGCCGGGGTCTTGCCCAAAGCGCCAAACCACTGCGGGCAGTACGGCGCCATCCAGATGAAATCGCCAGAGCTGACCGGGTACCAGTTGTCGCCGAGCCGATAGATTCCGCCGCCGGAAAGCATCAGCAGGCCGTGCTCCATGACGTGCATCTCGACCTGCGAAAGCGCCGCTCCTGGTGCGTAGGTCATGGTGTTGACGGCGAAATCCCAATTAGGACCGTCGGGCATCAGATGCCGGACCTGCAAATCCTCATCGCCGCCAAGAGCTTCGGAGCGAACCTTGGCTTCGTCGCCGATCACCACTTCCGGAGGGCTGGTTTGCCGCACGGCTTCGAGATTGGTCCCCGGAACCGGCAAGTAGCGTTTTTCCATCACCACCGCGCGCGAGGCTTCCGCTGCCCGAATCTGATGGGCCGTGTTGGCTGGAATGTAGGCAAAGCGATCCGGCGTCAAAGTAGCGCTGCTTCGGGTTCCGAGAAATTCGAGGTCGACCGCGCCTTCCAGAACGTACAGGAAGCGCTGGATACCGGGCTGAAGTGGGGCGAGACTGCCGTTGCGCGCAAATTCCGCCGTCATCCAGGTAAACGCGGCACCGAGCCTTGGCCCGGCATGGACAATGAACTCCGTGCCTTCGGCTCCCGGTAGCGGAGTACGAATGAAGGCGTCCGGCGTATGGAGCAGGTGGTCGGATTTCAGGCTGCTGCGGGTGGCTCCCAGATTCTGCATTGCAGATTCCTCTTTCAGTTTCGTCCAGAATGGATTGATTTTAAGGTTGTTATGCGTGAAGAATCTGAGCAATGCGGCGCAGGAAAATTGTTGCGGCGTGAAGGGCTGCGGCTACGTCTTGTTCGCGGACCGACTCCGCGGGATGGTGGCTGATGCCGCCGGGGCTGCGCAGGAAAAGCATGGCAGTAGGCAGACGCGTGGCCATTACCATGGCGTCGTGGCCGGCCCCGCTGGGCATCTGGCGTGGCGGATAGCCCGCTGCTTCGACCGATTCGGCGAGAATGGCCGTGAATTGTTCGTCCATGGAAACTGCCGGCTGTTCCAACAGCATCCTGGAGGCGCAAACGACTCCGCGTTTTGTGGCAACAGACTCCGCTTTGCGCAGCAACTCTTCTTGAGCCGCCTGACGGATCGCGTCGCGGTCGCTGCGTATATCCAGGCTGACAGAGGCTCTACCGGCGATCACATTGCCGGCGTTCGGCTCGACGAGGATTTTGCCGACAGTGGCTACCAGAGAGGATGGCCCCGAGTGACTCCGCGCCAGGGATTCGACTATGGAAATCCATTCGGCCGCAGCTGCGACAGCGTCCTGGCGCAGGTGCATTGGGGTGGTACCGGCGTGGTTGGCCTGACCGGTGAAGGCGACTTCGAGACGCGTCTGGCCGGCAATTGCAGTCACCAGGGCGAGGGACAGATTTTCAGCCTCCAGCACCGGTCCCTGCTCGATGTGAATTTCGAGAAAGCCGACGGCTTCCGTGCTGACGATTGCGTCGTCCAGGCCGGCGGGGTCCAGCCCGAAGTTGCGCAAGGCGTCGTCGAGAGAAACGCCCTCCGCATCGCGCAACGAGAGCAGCGCGGAGTCGAAACGGCCGGCGACCGCGCGGCTGCCGATAAAGGGAATGCCGAAGCGTACTCCTTCTTCCTCGGAAAACGCGATGACTTCGATCGCCAGCGGCAGGGCTTCGCGTTGCGCTTGTTCTACAAGTTCGAGGGCGAGGACGACGCCCAGCACGCCATCGTAGGCTCCGGCATCGGGAACGGTGTCGATATGCGAGCCCAGAATCAGACGGGGCGCACTTGTCGATTGCCAGAGTCCGCGGAGATTTCCGGCAGCGTCAACAGTGACGGACATTCCCAGCGCGGTCATCCGTGCATGCAAATGCGTATGAACATCCGCGACCGGCGGTGTGAGGAATCGGCGCGTGGTACGGCCCAGCACCTCGCTCATTGAGGCCAGCAGATGGCACTCGGCGATGGCAGCCTTTGCGCGGCCAAGAAACGGTTCGGGCGAACCGGTTTTGGTGGTCATCCGGCTGGCTCCAGTTCCCGATTCGATTCAGATTGCGAAGTCCGACTCAATTCGCGCCCGCGGGCTTTGGGATCGAGGACGCCACTCTGGCCGTGCTCCCGGTAGATGCACTCGCCGCGCAGGTAGGTTTCCAGCACCCGTCCGCGCAGGTGCGCTCCCAGATATGGTGACAGCTTGTGGCGAAAACGAAGGTCGTCCTCGGTCACCGTCCATTCCGCGTCCGGTTCGAAGACGACGATATCGGCGTCGTATCCGGGGGCAAACGCGCCTTTTTGCCCGGTCAGGCCAGCGAGGCGTGCGGGTTCGGCCGCCAGCCACCTGGCGAGCAAATTGAATTCGGAATCTGGCGCGAAAGTTCCTGTGCGCCGGCGTAATCCGGTCCAGATCACGGGCAAAGCTAGGCCAAGGCTGGCAATCCCACCCCAGGCCCGGTCAAATCTGCCGGATTCCCGATGCTTCATCTCCGGAGGGCAAGGGGAGTGGTCAGTCGCGATCAGGTCGATGTCGCCGTCGAAGAGCGCTTGCCAGAGCGCCTCGCGATTGGCGGCGCTGCGGATCGGCGGCGCGCATTTGAACTCCGTCGCCCCGTCGGGAATGTCTTCGGCGGCGAACCATAAATATTGTGGACAGGTCTCCACCGTGATCTTGAGTCCAGCGGCGCGAGCTTTGCGGAGCGCGGGCAGCGCCCATTGGCTGGACAGATGAACAATATGCAGCGGCGTATCGAATTCGGCTGCCAAAGCGATTAGCAGCTCAATAGCTTCCATCTCCGCTTTGTCCGGTCGCGAGGCGAGGTAGGTGGAGTACCGGCGCCAGTCGGGATTCTGACCCTCTGCATTGATTTCGCCAGTTGCCCAGTCCACGGGACCTGCCAGCTCTGCGTGAACCAGAAGTGGAAGCCCTGAGCCGCGCAGGACTGCCAGGGTCTTGCGCAGTTGCGCTGCATCCACCCAGGCAAAGCCGTCGATGCCGGAGTGGATGAGAAAGCATTTGAAGCCTGGAACGCCGGCAGAGATCAGTTCCGGCAGATGCGCTTCGTTTCCACCGACGCCGTTGTTGCCGACCACGCCTCCCCAGGCCATCCAATCCACCCAGGTCTGGGGCGTTGCCGTCTCTAACTCGAATCCGGAGGCTGCCGCGCGCTTTGCTTTTAGCGCCTTGGCGGTGATCGTCTCCGGAATGCAGTTCAGCGGCATGTCCACGAGCGTAGTCACACCTCCCGCTGCCGCGGCCTGCGTCGCCGTTCTGAAGCCTTCCCAATCGGTACGGCCAGGTTCGTTGATATGGACGTGGGTATCGACCAGGCCGGGGAGCATCACATGGTCGCCGAAGTCGCGAAGATGGGCGTCGGCGGGCGGGCTATCCCAGGCGGTAACTTCGGCGATCTTGCCGGCTCTGACCAGGACTGTCGCCGGATGCAACCCCTCGGGAGTGACCACGCGCTTGGAACGGAAGGCCCAAGTCAGCGTCGTCTTCCCGCTTTCCCCATCACCCTGTGCCATACTGTCGATAAACCTCGTATTGCCTCGTGTCCGCGATCGTTCCAATCCAGTCCAGTGTATCGGAGGCTTAAGCCCATATGCCGCACGAACCCAACCCCGCCTTTCTGCGACGCGCCGTTGAGCTGGCCACTCAGAATGTGCTTGCCGGAACAGGTGGACCGTTTGCTGCCGTAATCGTGCGCGACGGCGTGGTAATCGCCGAGGCTGCCAACTCCGTGACCACCACCAACGACCCCACCGCGCACGGCGAAATCAACGCCATCCGCAAAGCCTGCGCGTCGTTAGGCAGCTTTACGCTGGCGGGATGCGAAATCTATTCGAGCTGCGAACCATGCCCCATGTGCCTGGCTGCCATCTACTGGGCGCGGCTGGACGCGATCTACTACGGCAGCGGCCAGCAAGATGCAGCCAAAGCCGGCTTCGACGACGCGTTTCTTTATGAGGAGATTGCCCGCAGCGCTGCGGAACGAAACATTCCGGCTGTTCAGTTGATGCAGGCTGAGGCCTGGCAAGCGTTTGCCGCCTGGATCGCGCAGCCTTCCAAAGTGGATTATTAGCTGAGCCGGCAGGCGATGCCCAGGGCAATTTCGAACTCGACCTTTCGGTGGATGCGTCACGCTCACACGCACCGTAGCATACCGGGATGGCGCAAACTCCCAATTCACAGCGGCAGTTAGGTCTGGCAGCGGCGATTGCCGTGGTCACTGGCGAATCTATCGCGCTGGGTATCTTTCTTACTCCCGCGGCGATGGCCAAGTCGCTTGGTTCGCCTCTCCTGCTCGGAATCGTTTGGCTGGGGATGGCTGCAATGGCGATGTGCGGCGCTCTCTGTTATTCCGAGTTGGCGATTCGCTTTCCGGAGTCGGGCGGCGAGTATGTGTATCTGCGCGCGGGCTACGGTGAGCCGATTGCGTTTCTCTATGGCTGGATGAGTTCGATTGTGATGTACCCGGGCGTTGCAGCTGCGCTGGCTGTGGGCGCGATGCCTTATCTCGCGCAGGTACTGCCGGTGAGTGCGGGGCTGCTGAGCGTGGCTCCGGCGCTGTTGCTTTGCCTTTTCGGCGCAGTCAATCTGCTGGGGACGCGGCTGAGCGGCACAGTGATGTCACTGGTGAATCTGCTCAAGCTAGCCGTGCTGTTCGCGCTGGTGGGCTGGGCCGCGGTCTCCGGCCACGCGCACTGGAACAATCTGCTGCCGCTGGCTGCACGCAGGCCCGGTTCGGACGCGATATTTCCGGCCATTGCCGGCGCTGCGGTAAGCGCATTTTTCAGCTTTGGCGGCTGGTGGGAAGCAAGCAAGATCGCCGGTGAAGTGCGCAACCCACGGCGGACGCTGCCGCTGGCATTCCTCGGCGGAGTCGCTGTGGTTACAGCCGTCTATCTGCTCATCAGCGCCGCGTTTCTTTCTGTCGTCCCCATGGAACGGCTCACGTCAAACACCGCATTCGTCGCGCAGTTTGGCGAAGTGCTCTTTGGCGCAACCGGAGCTCGTGTCCTTTCGATCTGCGTTCTGGTCTGCGTTTGCAGCGGCATCGCGGCGTTGAGTATGGCTGCCCCGCGCGTCAGCTTTGCCATGGCGCAGTCTGGCGCGTTCCTTCCCGCGTTCGGCAAGCTGCATCCGCGGTGGGGAACTCCAGCCAACGCGATCCTGCTCCAGACAGGGCTCTCGCTCGCCGTGCTCTTGCTGGGCGCTTTTGATCGCATGTTGTCCTACATCATCTTTTCCGCCGTCGTGTTCCTGGCCATCACCGCTTCTACGCTCTTTCGCACTTTTTCCCGTGTGCTGGCATGGTGGTTTCCCTGGGCTCCGGTCGCTTTCATCGCGTTTTCCGCTATCATTGCGCTGCTGATTCTCATGCATGATCCCTGGCCGGCGCTGGCCGGCGTAGCTATCGTTCTCTGCGGGCTTCCGCTGCGCAGAGTATTCTCACCCGGCCGCACCGCCGCGGCCCTCGTTTCGGAAAGGAACTGAGACATATCATGCCGCACATTCAACTTCCTGAAGGGTTACAAGGTATTCGCGGACCGATGGCCTTCCGGCCGGAGACCGCCAAGCCGCTCAACGAACTGGCAGAGACACTGCTGCACGCGCCTAACTCGCTTCCGCCCGGCGATCGCGAACTTATTGCGACGTATGTCTCCTCTCTGAACGATTGTTATTTTTGCCAGACAGTACACGGCGCCATTGCCGCTGCGCATCTGGATGGCGACGAAGACCTGGTCAAGCGCGTCAAAGCCGACTTTCAACATGCGGATATCTCCGCCAAATTGAAAGCGCTCCTGGTCGTCGCCGGCAAAGTGCAGCGCGGCGGCAAGCATGTTACAGCCGCCGATATTGAGGAAGCGCGTCAGGCGGGCGCAACCGACATCGAGATTCACGATACCGTACTGATCGCAGCCGCATTCTGCATGTACAACCGCTATGTGGACGGCCTAGCCACCTGGCAGCCGCAGGACGAAGATCTCTATCGCGAGCGCGGCAAGAAGACGGCGCGCGAGGGCTATGTGCAGATGAGCCGCGAATATATCAAACAGCGCGAGCAACCCGAGTTACAGACACCGGAATTACAAAGCCAGGGAGCCTGAGTTATGCCTCATATCGACTTACCCCAAGAACTGCCCGGCATCAGCGCCGGCTTCGCCTTTCGGCCGGAGACGGCCAAGCCCATGCGCGAACTGGCGCATATTCTGCTGCATGAGTCCAACAGCTTGACGGCCGGCGAGCGGGAACTGATTGCGACTTATGTTTCCTCACGCAACGACTGCTACTTCTGCCAGACCAGCCACGGCGCAGCAGCAGCCGCACATCTTGGCGAGGCGAGCACGGTGAAGCAGGTCAAGACAGACTTCATGCAGGCGCCCATCTCGGAGAAGCTGAAGCGGCTGCTCGTGATTGCGGGCAAGGTCCAGGAAGGAGGAAAGCGAGTTACAACGGAAGACGTGGAAGCTGCGCGGCAACAGGGCGCAACCGACATGGAGATCCACGATACCGTGCTGATTGCCGCTGCTTTTTGCATGTACAACCGCTATGTGGATGGCCTCGCCACATGGCAGCCGACAGACGAAGCGATGTACGCGCAGATGGGCCAGCAGCTGGCCACAGAAGGCTATCGCATTCCGCACTTCCGCTGAAAGGATAATACCGAGTTACGTCCCGACAGTTCACTGGCCGCAGCAGGCGTGTCGATTTCCTTGCGATTCCCGATGGATAAGTGTGTCGCTGTAACTCTACTCCACCAGCGCATCGGCAATCGCCAGCGCCTCATCCAGCGCGTTGATCCCGAGGTCGAGTTCGGCTTCGGTGACAATGAGCGGAGGAGCGATGACGAAGTGGCTTACCCACGCCTGCTGCGCTACACCCATCCCCATCATCTTTGCGGCAACCTGATCGACCACCAGCGGCTTGCCCTCCACTTTGTCGCGCATGGTGTTGAATGGCTCCTTGGTCTCGCGGTTCTTGACTAACTCGACGCCCCAGAAGAGGCCCAGGCCGCGCACGTCGCCGACGGAAGGATGCTTCTCCTTGAGCACTTCGAGCTTGGTACGCATGTATGGCTCAAGCGATGCGGCGCGGTTGACCAGATCCAGCCGCTCCATCTCTTCAATTGTCGCGACGGCCGGTCCCAATGTCATGGGATGCGCCTCGTAAGTATGACCATGCGCGAAGTAATGCTCTTCAAAGTAATCGGCGATCTTCCTGGTTGTCGCGCAAAGCCCCAGCGGCACATAGGCGGAAGTTATACCCTTTGCCGTAACTAAAATATCCGGCTTGACGCCCCAGTGATCTACGCAGAACCACTTGCCGGTGCGACCCCAGCCGGTCATTACTTCGTCCGCAATCATCAGCACGCCGTGCGCCTCGCAGATGGCCTTGAGACGCGGCATGTATTCCTTCGGCGGCACCAGCACGCCGTTGGTCCCGACCACCGGCTCGACGATGATTGCGGCCACGTCGGATTCATTCTGGATCATGTGCTCGATGTAATCGGCGCAGGCGATGTTACAGCCGGGGTAAGTATGCTTGATGGGGCACTTGTAACAATTCGTCTCCGGGGCGAAGATGTGGCCGGCGGCTTTGCCGCTCGGTTCAATCGCCCAGCGGCGCGGGTCGCCGGTAGCCGCAATCGAACTGGTGGTCGAGCCATGATAGCTGCGGTAGCGCGAGATGATCTTGGTCTTGCCGGTGTACATGCGCGCAATCTTGAAGGCCGCTTCATTGGCCTCGGTGCCTGACGTGGCAAAGAAGAACTTCTCCAGTCCTTCGGGGAGCA